>Ga0129333_10005727_pt1 | contig 11701 bp, 11 predicted proteins | sample CPB6_08_DNA_FD_94474 | JGI IMG/M metagenome (GOLD analysis project Ga0129333, IMG submission 94474) | Freshwater to marine salinity gradient microbial communities from Chesapeake Bay, USA - CPBay_Sum_0.6_0.8_DNA | ecosystem: Environmental > Aquatic > Marine > Coastal | place: USA: Chesapeake... | reverse complement strand
GTTAGAAGTAGGAATCATTGAGCCGCTATCTGTGGTTACGCCCTGAACTACATTGGCCTTTAAAGTAACATTCCCTGAAGTTAGATCAAATCCTGAAGTGTCGAAACTGGCAATACCTTTATTGCTACCAGTGGCATCGTCAACACTTATAGTAATTGTGTTATCGCTTACTGAAGTTTGAACGGGATCTGTTCCAGTAAATGTCAATGTATCTGTTAACAACTGAACAGTATCACTTGATCCTGTATCAGCTGCTATATTTAATGCGGTGCTGACAGTGGCAAAACTAATCTGTCCTGCGCCATCTGTCACAAGAGCCTGGCCCGCCGAGCCATCGCTGGTTGGCATAGCATAATTGCCAATATTAATTAGATTGACATCAAGCTGAGTTACTCCAGTAATTGTTGTACTACTAGATCCTAGTGAAACTTCTGTGGTTCCAAAAGTAACTGAACTGTTGGCCAACTGGCTATTACTAATTCCTGCAGATTTAATTGTGACATCACCCGAAGTCACTGTGAAACTATCTGTACTAAAACTAGCAACACCTAGCACAGAGCTAGTAGCTGTGGCCACTGAAACCGTAATCTTATTAGAACTTGGACTAGATGCAGTAGATATCGCACCATTTCCTTCAATATCAAGAGTTTCTGTCAGTAGGTCGATTTGCGTATCTAGTCCTGAATCTGCACTCACAGTCAAACTGGTCACCGGAGAAGCCCAGGAACTAGTTCCTGCACCATCTGTAGTTAGTACGTAATTCATCGTCCCAAGATCTCTTGGCAGTGTCCAAGTATTAGCAATACTAACTCGTCCCGTTCCGTTAGGATTTAGATCTAGGTTTCCGTTAGAATTTGTTGTGCTAATTGTATTACCATCTAAATCTATATTATCAACTTTAAGATTATCTATTTTACTATTAGTATCTGTAAGTATAGCACTGTTCGCTGTTAAAACACCGCGATTATGATCCATCATATCAGTGAAATATTTTCCACCTATTACAATTGGCGCTCCTGCATTATGACTGAGATTATTACCCGCTCCTGGTGCTCCTATGAACAATCTATCTCCGAGATTATTTTCAAGACCTTGTCCAAAAGTAACTGCTAATTCACCTGTGTTCAAAGAACTAGGCGGATTCGAACCTGCACTTCTTTTAATTTTCACTGTTGATGACATCTATCACTCCTAATTTTAAAAAGAACTAGGTCCCTAATCTAGTTCTATCCACTTCATATATTTATGCTCATTGCGGACTAGTCAATTAATAAACAGCAGTTATATTCTAAAAAAATCCGGAATCAATTTCTTGTTTCTCTAGTTTTACCGATGCTTCCCATTTGCTTATACTGCTGTTATAAATCAAAATACTACCATCAATAGGATCAACTGCTTCGACATCCCTCAAACTGGATAACACATTAATATTTTCTCCATAGCCTAATTGATTCCAGGTATGAATTCCTGTACCTATCTTAAATCGTTTAGTATCAAGTTCTAGTCCCATTTCACCAACTGCCAGAGTGGGATTTTGGGTTGACCATTCGGTGGCTGTTCCTCTTCTAAGTTGAATTCTAGTAGCCATTATTAAATTTGACCTCCATCTATATTATCTATTCCCCCATAGTTACTATAAGGGTCTCCACCGTCTAAGAACAATGTCGCTGGACCCTGAGGGCCTTGCGGTCCAATCGGACCCTGAGCTCCTGTGGGTCCCTGTGGTCCTTGTATGCCTTGAAGTCCTTGGGGGCCTGCGGGCCCAGGTGGTCCGGGTGTTCCTGCGGGTCCAATCGGACCCTGAGCTCCTGTGGGTCCCTGTGGTCCTTGAATGCCCTGTGGTCCTTGAGGACCTGCGGGCCCAGGTGGGCCGCCGGGTGGACCAGGTGTTCCTGTGTCTCCTTTTGGTCCTCTGGGTCCTTGAATGCCTCTGGGTCCTTGAATGCCCTGAGGTCCTTGAGGACCTGCGGGCCCAGGTGGTCCACCCGGCGGACCGGCCGGTCCAATATCTCCTTTTAAGCCTCTAGGGCCTTGCGGACCAGCTGGCCCGGGATCGCCTTTTGGTCCCTGTGGTCCCTGTGGGCCTCCAGGTGGTCCAGCCGGACCAGTATCTCCTTTTGGTCCTTGAGTGCCTCTAGGGCCTTGCGGACCAGCTGGCCCGGGATCGCCTTTTGGTCCCTGTGGTCCCTGTGGGCCTCCAGGTGGTCCTTGTAGTCCAGTATCTCCTTTTGGTCCTTGAGTGCCTCTAGGGCCTTGTGGTCCTTGTATGCCTTGCGGACCAGCTGGCCCGGGATCGCCTTTTGGTCCCTGTGGTCCTCCGGGTGGTCCAGCTGGCCCAGGATCGCCTTTTGGTCCCCTAGGTCCCTGCGGACCCTGTGGTCCAGGTTGCCCGTCGCATCCTTCTGTCACTGATAACTCCTATCCTTTTAGTAAGTTACTTCGGAGGTCTTTACTGTAGCAACCCATCGAATATTAGTAGCTGCTGCGCCAGTAGCAGTGATCGCAAGGCCTCCGTTGGTTGTATCAGCACTAACAGCAATAGTCCACCCCGGCGTGTTATCTAAAACAGTAGTAAGCGAATTAACAAGGGTGGTTGTAGCAGCCGATCCTTCTCTGCGGATCAAACCTTCAATCTTCCACGCTGCGGATTGAGTGCCGCCTGAAGCCTGTTGTCGAGCAACAATCAATGCGCTGAATGCAAAAGCTGAGTTATTTGGAAGGATGACTTGGTTATTTGAACTGGCCCCACCTGAGTTAGAACTAAAAACAACGGGCGTTGTAGTTGTCGTTACCGCCTTTAAGACCATCATACCGGTTTGGCACTCGTTTGCATTTGCATTTGAAAAATATGGCCACCCAAACGCAAATTTTCCGTCTTCTAGTGCTCTCCCGTGACTTAAAGCAACACTACCAGAACCAGAAGCAAGTGCAAAATTTGATCCTATAGCTATAGAATAATATCCTGACGCAGTGGTTATATCTCCAGAAGAAAGATTAGAAGATATGGCTACAGCTCCCATTCCGGTTGAATAGGCGTATGCGCCAAGAGCCAAGCCTTGGGTATCAGTAGCTTTTGCTAGTTTTCCGATAGCCACTGAATTAGCGCCACTGGCTCCGTAAGAACTTGTGTTATTTGCTATAGCAGCAGCAAAACTGTCAGTGCCGGAGGCCCTGGAGCCGCCAAGGGCCATCGCTCCTGCACCTGTTGCTGTTAAAGCTCTCTCTCCAGCAGAATTTCGACCAATCGCTGTAGAATAAGTAGACAGTGCATTACCGTTTATTGCAACAGAGTAACCAGGGCCTCCTGTTGAAGATCCGTCCCCTGCTACAAAATCACTTGTTCCTCCAGCACTAGTACTAGGTCCAATAGCAATAGAATACAGTCCATTTGCGGTGGCATTGTGACCAATTGCAACAGACCTATCTCCAACAGCCTGCGGGTTTATGGCATTAACAGTAAGCTCCGCATTTTCGGCATAGAGCTGCATGGCCTTTTTATCGCCTGCTGACCACTTTGTACCATCACAAATAATTTGATAGCCCTCACCACGACGTAAAATTTTTGTATTTAATCCGTCAATCTTTTCTGTACCATTAGGATCAATTGTAATAACATCAGTCGATGTTGTACTTGTATTCCAAATCCAACAATTAAATCCACTACCAAGGGTTGCAGCAGCCGTTAAACTAACAGTGAATGTTCCACTAATACAGTTAATAATAGTGCCTAAATCGCCGGCAACTACTGTATAGGCACCGGTTTTATTAGATATAGTAACACTGCCGCCTCCGCCACCACCACTAGTACTGATAACACCTGTTGTACTGTTATAACTTATTCCTGTGCCCGCACTGATAGCTGCTCTAGCTAGTGCATCTGTGTACTGAGTAATTGTTGTGGCAATGTCTCCATTAGTTATACTAATACCTGTGCCTGCTGTAAAATGCGATCTAACTTCACTAGCACTAGGACCTACGTAGGTAAACACGCCAGTTGAACTGTTGTAACTCAGACTGCCATCACCACCTGCATCAGTTACGCTAAAACTGGTGAGACTGGCTCCACTACTGGTTGGAATTTCAACATAGGTAGTTCCATCATTGGTGAATTCCCATTTATCTGTAGTTTCATTCCAGCGCATCTGCACCGCTGCACTATCTCCACGCATGATCCTAATTCCGGAATTTTCACTTGGAGTGCCAGTGGTAAAATTACTGTTTAGGTCAATGATGTTGTCTGCTAGGCTGATTGTTTCTGTATTAACTGTGGTAGTTGTACCGCTGATCGTTAGATTTCCAGTTACAATTAGATTATCATCAACTGTAACAACACCAGTACCATTGCCTGTTAGAGTCAAGTTTGAATTTGTTGTTTTGCTTGTAAGACTGTCCACAGCAATTTGATTGCTAAAGCCAATGGCATTACCATCACTACTTGTGATATTTGCACCTGCTTCAATTACTAGAGTACCTTTAATTGTTACTGTACCTGTTCCAGTTGGATCTATTTCGATGTCACCACTACCGCTAGTTTGTAAAACTAGGTTTTGATTTAGATCGGCACTAACAACAATGTTTCCAGAATTTTCTTCAAGAACTTTTTGCCCGTTAACATACAAAGATCCTGGACCAACGTAGATATCTTTCCACATCTTGCTGGCACTACCCAAGCTACGAACGTTGTCTGTGTCTGGAATAATATCGCCATCAAAAGTGCCGAGATATGTTTTAACATCACTATTAGCATAACCAGTACCCGAAGCAGCAATGACTCCGTTGGTAATAGTAATTCCCGAACCTGCACTAAAATGCGCTCTAACTTCTGTGGCACTTGGGCCTGTGTAGGTAAATACGCCTGTGGTATTATTGTAAGTTAAGCTGCCATCTCCCCCTACATCAGTAACGCTGAGTCCCGTCAGGCTAAGACCTGTGCTCGTTATTGCATTAGCAGTGCCACCAAAACCCACATATAATTTATTTGTGTCTGTCGAGTACAACAGCTCTCCGTCTAATGGACTTGCTGGTAAGTCAGCCTCTAGTCCTCGTCTAATTTGAAATGCCATCTAGATCTCCTAGTAATAATTTATTTATCAACTATTGTTTTCCGATACCTCTAGTCTAGAATTTAGGCTGTCAATTGAATACGATAATTCTTTTATGGCATTGACTAAAACCGGAACACTGATATAACTATCGCCATTGATTAGCCTATTGTTGATTAACATATGACTCCTTATATTTAATTAAATGCAACATTTCCTGTTCCGGCAGTGAAGGTGGTAATCTTATAATCACCCGAAGTAACTGTACTAAAAGTTAATCCTCCGCCTGGATTGGTCATTGTCACACCGCTTGAGTATTTTAATATGACTATTCCTGATCCACCATTACCTCCTAAGGCTTCATTCCAACCACCGCCTCCTCCTCCGCTGCCAGTATTAGAATTGGCTGGTAACCCAGGACCGCCTGCGCCTACACCACCATTACCGCCACCTGCTTGACCTATTCCAGTTGGGGTTCCTGTATTGTAGCCACCTCCACCTCCTCCACCTCCTGCATAAGTCACAGCAGTTCCTGTTATACTAGAGCTAAGTCCATAGCCGCCACGTGGGCCAAGTCCGCTGTTATTTCCTGCATCCGGAGCAGCGCCACCTGCTCCTCCACCACCTCCACCGTCACCTCCACCGTTACCTTTACCACCGGCACTGCCTTGACCCGGAGTTCCTGGAGTTGCTGCCAATGATCCTCCACTTTGCCCTGCTACTCCACCACTGCTTCCACCTGCTAGACCGGCCATATTAGGAGCAACGCCGCCGCCGCCTCCTCCTCCACCTAGTGAAGTAATGTTATCAAACACACTGTTGCTACCGCTAGAGCCTGCTCGTTGCGGAGAGCCAGGATTGGCTCCACCACCTCCACCACCTACCGTAACTGTGTAATTAGTAGCGATCATGACAAATTTAGCTTCTTCGGCCGAAGAATTACCACCACTAGTAGCACCTGAAACATTAGTTCTAAATCCCCCTGCACCACCTCCACCACCATGTCCGCTGCCACCTCCACCTCCACCAGCTACAACCAAATATTCGATTGATACTCCATAATTTTGTACAGTGCCGATTGTTGCCCAAGACGAGTTTTCTGAACTATAGACTTCTAAGACCTTATTGGTGCTGGATTTATTAACCCGCATGGCTCCGTCAGGCGGACTTGTTGGCCGTTGAGCTGTGTTACCAACAGGAACACTGATATAACTATCGCCATTGATTAGCCTATTGTTGATTAACATATGACTCCTTAGATTTATTTAGATACACTTGACTCATACTATGACACTGTAAACGTGCCGGATCCCGTAAATGTGTGTACAGTGTAGAGTTGACTACTTAGAGTATAACTGGTTATTGTGCCCCCAGTGGCTCGAGGATCTCCTAGGTACCTAATAACTACTATACCTGAACCTCCTGCACCCTGAATAGGTCCATAAACAAAGCCGCCTCCAGCACCGCCCCCACCTGAATTTGCTACTCCGCTAACTTTTTCGTTAGAAATCGATACTCCGCCTCCGAATGTGTCACGTTTATCTGTAGGATTAGCAGCAGAGTTATAACTATTCCCCGAACCCCCACCGGCGTAGCCTATATTAGATCCTGTTCTAAAACTATTATAGATACCATCCCCGCCGTCACCTGCCTTGGTTGTTCCTGTATTTTGTCCGTCCTGACCTACAGCACCGGCACCGCCGCCACCTGCTGGTTGTATAGGATCACCACTGGACTTTCCAGTACCACCTGCATAACCATAGCCGGTTAGGCCTCCTTGCGATGTCTGTGTAGCAGCACCACCTGCACTTAAACCACCCCTATTTCCTGCACCACCACCGCCCGATCCGCCATCTTTACCAAGGTTTGTATTGTTTGTAGTGGTATAGGTATAAGCACCACCACCTCCATAACAGGTTAATCCATAAAATGTAGTATTATTACCATTAGTACCATCTGCCCCACTAACCGCCCCTGCTCCTATAACCACAGGATAGGTTGTAGGTGTAGAAGGTATATAGAGTGTTCCAACAAGCACACCGCCTGCACCACCCCCTCCACCTATTGTGCCGCCGCCGGCTCCTCCGCCCGCAATCATTAAAACTTCTGCAATAATTATTGCTGAATTAGGCCAAGCAGAATTTTTCTGTGACTGAAACTGCTGTGGTAGAGAGTGTATGCCACCAGCCTCAGCTGATGATATTGTAACAGTTGTTCCTAGCACACTACCATTTAACCTGACTCTCATATTATTTCCTCTATTTTATTGTTCATTCCTATTTTATACTCTGTTTAACTAGCATATATATTATCCCAAGACAAATGTAACTGTACCGGTTCCCGCTGTCACTGTGCTAATCTTATAGCCTCCGGATGATGTTGTAGAAGTAGTTAGACCTGCACTAAAACTAGCAGAATAATTTTGAAGGTATTTTAAAACTATTATACCACTACCACCACTACCGCCATTGCCAGTTCCATGACTGCCGCCACCTCCGCCCCCACCACTGTTAGTACCACCATTACCGCCAGCAGCTCCGCCCCCACCCGCAGTTGATCCCGCTGTTCCTGAATTTCTAGCAGATCCGCCTCCCGAGCTGCCTGCACCGGCTCCGCCTCCTCCACCGCCTAGGCCGCCCGCACCCCCTCCTGTACTGCCACTATTTCCTGCACCACCACCGCCGCCTGAATAATAATATCCATCAATTGAGGATAAACTTCCTGCACCACCGCCGCCGCCTGAACCAGGCGTAGCATTAGAACCTACTGCACCGGCTCCGCCTCCTCCTCCACCGTTATAATCGCCGCCACCTGTGCGCTGGCCAGTGCCGCCATTATTACCTTGACTTGGAGTCGTGGATGGTGTATTACCAGCAGCTCCAGACGTAGATCCAGGTGTGGCATTAGCTTGTCCGGCTCCGCCGCCACTACCCCCAGTAGCGGGTAAGATTATGTTATTAAAAGTTCCACCGCGGCCGCCTCCAGTGCTGGTAATAGTGCTGAATATCGAATTACTGCCGTTGTTTCCTGTTACATTGTAATCACCTGCTGCAATAGCGCCGCCAGCACCTACTGTGATGTTGTAAGCTGTATTTACAGACACATCAGTTAGAGACCCAGTTCGATATCCACCTGCACCTCCTCCGCCTCCGCCCCCATTACCTCCGCTGCCACCTCCAGCTACTACAAGATATTCAACAGATACCAAAGGAGAATTACCAAAGCCTAGCCATTGGCCCACTGTAGCATTATAAATTTCTCCCATGCCTAATGTAGTATTATAACGAACGTAGCCATCAACAGGATTACTGGGTCGTTGTGCTGTGGTTCCAGCAGGTATGTTTACAAAACCAGTGGTGTTTGTAATTACATCATAGTTTACTGACTGCCTGCCGATGAGTTTGTTGTTTATATACATTAGGTCATTTCGATCCAAGCTGTTGTAGCTTCATCCCACGAGTAGCGTTTGCCATCATTGGGCATTGGTGTGGGGGCCTGCCATGTACAACTAGCTTCGTCTAGTTGCCAACTAGTATAGGGTCTTGGTGGTATAAATGCATCGCGAACACTGTCGTAGCTGTAGCCAATGCCAGCATAATTTTTACGGTAAGGAGTGCCACCAGCAGTATGAACTCCTGCTTGTGTATTATAACTAGTTCTCTTTGCAGTTAATCTAGTTTCAGCTGTGTAAAAAACTTCCCAATCATAAGGGCCTTCGGATTCATCTTTGCCTGTAATAACCTGTACTACAACGTTATTTTTATCTAAAAGTGCGTAGTGCGCCATGTCAATTCCTTTCTAAATACGCTTTACAATATTTATTGAAAATACTATATAGTAAAAGTAACTGTACCAGTACCTGCTGTTATCGAACTAATTTTATAACCGCTGCTCACAGTAGTGGAATGGGTCAATCCACTGCTAAAAGATGCTGAATAGGTAGATAGGTATTTTAAAACTATAATGCCCGAGCCCCCATTTCCTGATGCAACTCCGGGTCTGTTTGATCCACCGCCACCGCCACCTGTATTATTTCCGCCTGATCCGCCATTATCTCCAGAAGCGTTTCCTCCAGAATTTAAAGCAGACCCGCCTCCAGTTCCAGATGTTCCTGGGCTAGATGCCCCGCCACCACCTCCACCACCAATGCCTCCGTTACCGGCAGTTCCTTGATATTTACTGCCACCTCCTCCCCCGGCCCAGTAGTAACTAGGTCCTAATATTGCATTTTGTATACCAGGTCCTCCAGCACCACCGTTTATACTAACACTTTCACCTACTCCTCCAGCACCACCGCCACCACCACCTGCATTTTGACCAGTTGTGCTACTACCACCATCATAGCCTTGAGCAGGTGTTACTGATGGAGTATTTCCTGCTCCCCCTGCACCACCACCATTACTAGAACCTCCCCCACCACTCCCTCCTGATAGGCCAGGAGGAGCCACCGTTGCAGCACCGCCAGTTCCGCCACCAGTTGAAACAATAGTTGAGAATGTAGAATCAGAACCATTAGTTCCTCTATTAGACCCGCTTGTTCCTGCTCCGCCTGCGCCCACTGCTACTGTGTAACTTGTGTTAATTTGTAGAGACAGATTTATTCCTGCTCTATAACCACCAGCACCGCCCCCACCTGCATTATGATTCGCTCCGCCTGCTCCACCCGCCACTACTAAATATTCTACATTTAAAGTTGGTGCGGCACCGAACTGTAGCCATTGTCCTATTGTGCTGTTATAAATTTCTCCGTAGCCAGTTGTAGTATTAAATCGCATGTCTCCGTTCTGTGGGTTAAGTAATCGTTGAGAAGTAGTGCCTGTTGGGACATTTGTATAATCATTACCGTAGACTAGCCTTTTATTGACTAACATAAATTTTTCCTATATACTAAAAATAACTGTACCAGTACCTGCTGTTATCGAACTAATTTTATAGCCGCTAGCAGTTGATGTTGAAACTGTAAGACCACCGCTAAAAGTGGCTGTATAGCTAGACAAATATTTTAGAATAACAATGCCACTTCCTCCATTGCCGCCGTAAAAAGTAGCACCCATTCCTGAAGGATTTGGACCACCTGTTCCACCACCACCCCCACCAGTGTTAGCTGTACCAGAAGTTCCAGTAGCATTTTTTGTGCCGCTTCCTCCTCCACCGAGACCACCAGCACCCACTGAGGCTGTATAATGAGCACCACCTCCCCCGCCACCTGCATACTTTACTACACTGCCAGTTATGCTTGAATCAGAACCGATACCACCGGCACCACTCAATGACGACGTTGCTGCTGCGCCAGCAGCTCCAGCACCACCCCCGCCTCCACCGTTATATCCATAAGGTGAAGGACTAGAATAACCTGCTCCTCCGTTGTTTCCTTGACTAGGTGTTGTAGAGGGTGTGTTTCCTGCGCCGCCTGCTGTTCCGCTTGCATGTCCACCGCCACCACTACCTCCGCTGCCCGCAGTATTAGGAGGACTATTGCTTAAGCTAGCACCGCCACCTGCTGATATTATTGTTGAGAAAACTGAATTACTGCCTGCGGATCCTGAAGTTTGAGCATCGGATCCCCCACCGCCACCTGCTCCTACAGTGATTGTTAATTCAGAATTGGCACTTATATCACTGATAGTTCCTGTGCGAAAACCTCCAGCACCACCCCCTCCAGATCCGCCCGAATCTTGTCTACCACCTCCAGCTCCACCACCACCTGCTACTACTAGATATTCGACACTGATTAAAGGACTTGAGCCAAACTGAAGCCATTGGCCCACTGTGGCATTATAGACTTCGGCGTATCCTGTGGTTGTGTTAAACCGAATATAGCCATCATTGGGATTAGTAGGTCGTTGAGCAGTCGTTCCAACTGCCATGGTTTCATAGCCTGTATTTCCAATTAATTGACTATTAACTAACATAAATATCCCCTGTATTGGAATATTTATGCTAAGTCAGTTTGGTACTAGACTGCGTTGTTGAGCAGTTCGGCTTGCTTTTTTAATTGTTCTAGTTGCTCAGGCAAATACTGAGTATCTATAGAATCTTCAAAGGACTTTATCTTTTCCATGGTCTCGTAGACTTCTTCTATGCTAGGGCAAGGTCTGGGATCATCCCAACGTGTAAATATGTTATTAGATATTTCCCATTTTGCACCTGGTCTTAACAGATGCATGGCTGTATCTATTCCTACTAGTCTATAAATCTTATCTTTCATATATCCTCTGTATAATTTAAAACCATATTTATGGTTAAACAAAATTTTTTAATACTCTACAATACAAATAAAATTAGACCAATGTTATACTTAAATTTCTAAAACCTACATTTTTACCATCAGTACACCATAGTGTCCAAGTGTAAGTTCCAATTGGCATGACTTCAGGATTGATAATTACGGTACACTGATTAATACCATCAACAGTTATGCCTCCACTTGGAGCTCCTGTTCCACCATATCTAACAGTAGTATCCCAAGAAACTGTACTCGCATAACCTGTACAAGTAAATGTGTGATATGATACTGAACCACCTGCAGATTGTTGAGGAAGCGTATGTACAGAAGTGGGATCAGAATTACCATTTGGACTTATAATGAGTTGATTCATTGCTTTCATATACAACGTATTACCATTTAGATTATTATCAATGGAACCTTCGTCAATTGC
>Ga0129333_10005725_pt1 | contig 11703 bp, 9 predicted proteins | sample CPB6_08_DNA_FD_94474 | JGI IMG/M metagenome (GOLD analysis project Ga0129333, IMG submission 94474) | Freshwater to marine salinity gradient microbial communities from Chesapeake Bay, USA - CPBay_Sum_0.6_0.8_DNA | ecosystem: Environmental > Aquatic > Marine > Coastal | place: USA: Chesapeake Bay... | reverse complement strand
TTGTTTTCTTTTCATGAATGCATATAAAGGAATGCCTGTGAGAACTAGTAAAACTCCGGGAATTGTGGTGCCGGGTTTGAATAGTAATAAATCAAGAATGATGGCAGCTGCAAATGCAATATAAAGTGCTGGAAGAATCGGATAACCAAATGCTTTATATGGTCTGTCGGCATTCGGCTTCATTGTTCGCAATCTGAAGATTCCAAAAATCGTGAGAATGTAAAAAATCAATACTGCCGTTACCACATAGTCAAGAAGCGCACCATATGTTCCTGACAAACATAATAGTGAAGCCCAAATGGCTTGTATGATGAGTGCTTTCCCGGGTACACCGTTTTCATTGAGATCACCGGCTTTGGAAAAGAAGAGTCCATCTTTTGCCATTGCGAAATATGCTCTTGCTCCTGAAAGTATGATGCCATTATTGCAGCCAAATGTTGAAACCATGATAAGTGCGGCCATGATTGCTGCACCACTTGCTCCAAAGATGATTTCAGCAGCAGCAGCACCAACACGATCACTCACGGCAAATTGCATCCCTCTTGCCATGACATCTGTTCCTTCGGGGAAGCCAATTACGGGTAATACATGCATATATGCAATATTGGCGAGGATATACAACAAAGTGACAATTCCCGTACCGATTGCCAAACTGAGTGGGATATTGCGTGAGGGTTCTCTGACTTCACCTGCTGTGAAAGTGATATTATTCCATGCATCGCTTGAGAAAATTGATCCAACCATTGCAGTACCAAACATTGCAATGAGTATGGCACCTGCGAGATCAATGGTTGTTCCATCCGGCAATATTTGTTGAGCATCCCAGAATGTAGAAAGATTATTTGTCCAAGTAGTTGAATCGCCTGCAAAAAATAACCCCAATGCAATCAAGATGATCAATGCTGCTGTTTTTGAGAAGGTAAAAACATTTTGAATGATTTTTCCTTCGCGTACGCCACGAAGATTGATTGCGGTCAAAATCCAGATGCTGAGAATTGCAAGGAGTTGAGCTCCGGTTATGTGAAAAGACCCAAGAGAAAGCACAATGTTTTTTTCACTCACGAATGGAATGAATATGCCCGTATATTTTGCGAATGCAACGGCAACGGCAGCAATTGTTCCTGTTTGAATGACTGAAAATAATGTCCAGCCATAAAGGAAAGCAATGAAGGGATTATATGCCTCGCGCAAGTATACATATTGTCCACCGGCTTTCGGCATCATGCCTGCCAATTCACCATAACTCAATGCTGCAATCAGCGTGAAGATGCCGGTCAATGCCCATACAAGCAATACCCAACCGCCACCACCAATAGTTCGTGAAATATCGGCACTTACAATGAAAATACCGGAACCAATCATGGATCCGATCACAATCATGGTGGAGTCAAATAATCCGAGATCGCGTTTGAATGATTGTTCCTGATTCATGACAAATGCTCATTTCTAAAAAAACATAGTGACAAGATAGTGCATTCCGGACAAAAAAAAGACCGCTCTATGCGGTCTTGTAATTGTCTTTGGCATCATGCTTGGGAATCTTCGGGTGTCCACCAGGTGAGATCAATAGAATCCTCACCACCATCTACACCGAGAATGGTTCCATTCACCCAATCACATTCCGGTTTGACGAGTACGGAGATGACTTTTGCGATGTCTTCAGGTTGCGTCAAACGATGATAGGGATTTCTCATATATGCATTCTTGATGATGGTATCGCTTCCGGGAATTTTATCCAATGCGGGAGTATATGTAACACCCGCACGAATTGAATTTGCGGTGATGCCATGTTCTGCCAATTCGAGTGCCATCTGGCGAATATATGATTCCATTGCTGCTTTTGCCGCTGCAACCGCACCATACATCGGGAGCACTCTGCTACTTCCAGCAGAAGTCAAACCAATGATGCGCGCACCACGCGTAAATAATCCGGCAGCCATGATGGATTGTGCCCAATAGACGATGCTATTTGCCATCACATCCATGGTCATCTCCAATTGCTTTTGCGAACATACCTTCGTGTCTTTATCTCCAACAAGTGGAAGCAAACTTCCAAATGCCAATGAATGCAATAAGACTTTTACGGATGCGCCGGGATATTTGGCAATTTCTTCTGACAAAGCAGAAACTATTTCTGCTCTGCGATCTGGATCTGCTGCATTGACATTATAAAAGTGGGTATCTACACCCAATGTTTGCAAAGATTGTTTGAGCTCATCAACAGCAGCCATGCCGGCTGCTCTGTCGAGGTGAACTCCAACAATGTGATATCCTTGTTTTGCCAATGCAAGTGCGGTGGCTTTTCCGAAGCCACTTGAGACTCCGAGGATGACGGCATAATTTCTTGGTGATGACATTTCTCTTCCTAATAACAGACGAGGTGCATGAGTTGGCAAAGTTAGGGTTTATGAAGAACACCACAAAGCAGTTGCTTGGTTAAACAATCAAAAAAGTGAGCCTTGATCCCCATTATTCGTTGAATTTCGGGGATTTACCCCTCCGGATGGTGGTTTTGTGGGGACAATATCCGCAGTTTGAATCATTGGTGCTGATTCAAGAATAAGTTCAGGATTATTTAATCGGGCATTATTTACCCCTTTTCCAACAAAAATCGCCTTGCATTCATCACTAGCTTTTGGGTGGAGCATTGCTAGAGCATGTTCAGAATCAAAGAGCCATTGTTCAATGGAATGTTGTGAAATGAATGCCGGCATGCGTTCATGGAATGATTTCATGAGCGAATTTGCCTGCACAGTGATGATTGCAAAAGAATTGAATTCTTCTTGAGCATCAGGGGATGTCCAATGTTCCCAAATCCCGGCGGCATATAACAATTCATCTTTTGATGATGAACAATATACAGGTTGTTTTTTCCCTGATGGCGAGGAAGCCCATTCATAAAAACCATTCATTGGAATGATACATCTTCTTTGCTTGAATGCATTGCGAAAACTTGGTTTTTCAGAAATCGTTTCTGCCCTTGCATTGATCATACCTTGAGGTGATTGTTCTTTAGACCATGCAGGAATAAAACCCCAACGCATAGCAGTAAGTTGAATATGATGATCATTGGAAGTGAGTATGGGCATTGTCTGCAATGGGGTTACATTATAATTGTCGATGATGTCTTGAAACTCAATCAATTCATCTGGGATGATTTCAGGCGGCAAGGAAGATTTCCATTTGCCGAATAATGTATAACGACCACACATTAGCGTTTTAAAAGTGATTGATACAATGCTTCGTATTGGGGAACGATCAGTGAAATGTCGAATTCTTCTACTGCTCTTTTTCTTGCTTTTTTGCTAAACTCTGACCACTTCTTCGGATTATTCAATAATTCCAATGCATATTTTGCCATCCTTTTTATATCACCCAATTCTGCGATGAATCCATTTTCACTGTGAGTGATCACTTCGGGGATGCCTCCGAGATTTGTCCCAATCACAGGTACTCCGCAAGCCATTGCTTCAAGTGCAGCTAATCCAAAACTTTCAGATTGACTCGGCATCAGAAATATATCTGCTATTGAAAGAATCTCCGGCAGGGCATTTTGCTTGCCCAAAAATCGAACATGTTCATGTATTCCAAGCTCCCTAGAAACCCGTTCTGCCTCTGCTCTGTCGGGTCCATCACCCACAAGTACCAGTTTAATTGGCATGGACTTCAATACCTCATGAGCAATGTGAATTGTATCGACTACACGCTTTACGGGACGGAAGTTTGAAACATGAATCAAAATTTTCTCATCATTTGGTGCGATCTGAGACCGTATCTTTGTACATTCCATTCGGTGATACACGGTGGTATCAACAAAGTTTGGAATGACAATTGGCTCATGAAGTGTCTTGAAACCGGATACCGTTTTATCCGCAAGGAATTTCGAAACAGCGGTTACGGCATCTGATTGATCAAGAGAGAATTTTACCAGTGGTAAAAAAGTCGGCTCTAATCCAATCAATGTGATATCGGTTCCATGAAGCGTTGTTATCAGAGCAATATCGTTTTCTTCTTTGAGAATTTCTTTGGCAAGAAAGCCACTTATTGCATGCGGAATGGCATAATGCACATGCAATACATCGAGTTTCTCATATTTGATGACATCGATGATTTTTCCTGCAAGCGCAAGGGAATACAGTGGAAATTCAAAAAGCGGATAATGCGGCTGTTCCACTTCATGATAGAAGATATTGTCTTGAAAACGATCAAGACGCATAGGTTGAGCATAGGTTATGAAATGTACTTCATGTCCGCGCTTCGCCAATTCAATGCCAAGCTCGGTGGCAACAACACCGCTTCCACCATAGGTGGGATAACAAACAATGCCTATCTTCATTGGATATAACTCATTATAACATGCATTCTGATTCTACTGATTTTTATTTGACGATTCAGCAACGGGAACGTGCATCCATAAAAGTTCGCGGTTCTGAGTTCATTGCGACTGCCATTCCTGTTTCTTCAAAAGATCAAGCTCATAAAGAACTGGAAATGCTCCGTTCTGAATTTTGGGATGCTACACATAATTGCTTTGCATATAGAATCGGGAAATCGGGTCTTGAATTTCGAACTTCGGATGATGGCGAACCTTCCGGATCGGCAGGAAAGCCAATTTTATTTATGTTGAACAAATATGCTGTCTCAGATATTTTATTGGTTGTCACCAGATATTATGGAGGAACCAATCTTGGAATTGGCGGACTAGCCAGAGCATATTCCGATGCTGCCGGTGCAGTACTTGAAGCATGCGTGAAAGTGCCGGTCTATTCCACAAAAGACATCCGAGTGATGTGCATTTATGAGGATGTCGCAGTCATTCGGAGAATCATTGATGCTTATGCAATCAATTCTGATTCGGAATATCGCGATGCCGTGGAATTCATCGCTCGCATTCCTGAATCTCAATGCGATGCATTCATGCAAGAGATTGTTTCAGCAACAGCGGGTAGAGCAGGTGCAATGATCATCAATGCAGTTTGATAATCAACTTAAAGCTGCTGACAGCGAATTCATGTATGCGTTTTGAGCTTTCTCAAGAGATAGTGAGAATGTCTTTCCTTTTACAATGTCGCCGCCCGTTTTTCCAATGATTTCCAATGGCACATTATGAGTTTGAGCAATGTTCTGTGCTTGTTCAAGCATGTCTTGTCTTAGTGAAACAATGATTCTGTTTTGTGCTTCCCCGAATAATTGATGGGCATCTTCTTCAAATGGGAATGTCAACTCAGCACCAATTTCATTTGCAAGACATGATTCTGCAATCGCGATTGCCAATCCACCTTCAGCGCAATCATGTGCGCTCAATACAGTTTGATTTCTAATCATTTCAATGATTGCTTTTTGCAATGCAACTTCTCTTTCCAATGAGAATGCCGGGGCTTCGCCTGCTATCAAGCCATATTTCATTTTGAGCAATTCTGAACCTTCCAATCCACCTATTTGCCATCCAAGCAAAGCGATGATGGCATCAGATTCGGTGAATCCTGCTCCAACTGTTTTGTGTACTTCAGGAATAAGTCCAAGCATGCCGATGGTTGGTGTGGGGAAAATCGCATGTTTCTGCGATTCATTGTGGAAGCTTACATTTCCACCTGTGACCGGAGTATTGAAAGCTCTGCAAGCATCACCCATTCCACGAATGGCTTCTGAAAATTGCCAAAAGACTTCAGGGTCATATGGATTGCCAAAATTGAGGCAATTTGTAATGGCAACAGGTTCAGCTCCTACACATGCTACATTGCGTGCTGCTTCTGCAACAGCAATCATTCCGCCTTTGTAAGGATCCAAATACACATAGCGCGAATTGCAATCGGTGCTAACGGCTATCCCAAAATCATCTATTTCCTTGATCCTCAAAATTGGTGCATCGCCTTTGATTGTCATCGTATTTGTTCGCACCTGAGAATCATATTGCTCAAAAATCCAGCGTTTATTTGTGATCGTGCTTTGAGACAATAGATCGAGAATGATTGATGAGTGATCTTCAGGTTTAATGTAAATCTCAGGAAGTGTTTTACTTGATGATAGATAGGCAGGCACCTTTTTTTCACGAACATATACAGGCGCATCCCCTCCAAGAACGAGAGTTTGAGCAGGTAATTCCGCAACTTTTTTCCCGTGTCTGAATACATGGATGAGTTCTTCTTCGATCACTTCGCCAATTCGTGAAATGGGCACATCCCATTTTTTGCAAATTTCTTCAGCAATATGTTCTTTGCCTTGCTCCACAATCACAAGCATTCGTTCTTGAGATTCAGAGAGCATGATTTCATAAGCGCTCATGTCTTGCTCACGCAAAGGAACAAGGTCAAGATCGATGATCATTCCTGCCTTACCTTTTGCGCTCATTTCAGCTGTTGAACAGGAAATGCCGGCAGCACCCATGTCTTGCATGCCAACCACGCAACCGCATTTGATCAATTCCAATGTTGCTTCAAGCAATAACTTTTCTGCGAAAGGATCGCCAACCTGAACAGTTGGTCGCATATCTTCGGTTTTTTCATCGAATTCTCTCGAAGCTAGAAGGGAAGCGCCATGGATGCCATCTCGTCCTGTTGAACTTCCCATGATCATCACGCTATTGCCCTTTCCTTCTGAAATTGCAGAACACGTTTCACCAACTTTCACAATCCCAACTGCCATTGCATTGACAAGTGGATTGTCTGTATAACAATGATCGAAGTAGACTTCTCCGCCTACTGTTGGAACACCAAAGCAATTCCCATAATGTCCGATGCCATGCACGACACCTTTCACCAAATATTTCGTGCGAGGAGTATCTAATTCACCAAAGCGCAATGAATTCAATGCGGCGATTGGTCTTGCACCCATTGTGAAAATATCTCTCAAAATTCCACCCACGCCCGTTGCCGCACCTTGGAAAGGTTCAACTGCCGAAGGATGATTATGACTTTCAATCTTGAAGGCAATTGCATATCCATGTCCGATATCAATCAATCCGGCATTTTCCTCACCAGCTTCAACAAGCATGCGTCCACCGGAACGAGGAAGAGTCTTTAATTGAAGAATGGAGTTTTTGTATGAACAATGTTCGCTCCACATCACTGAATAGACACCCAATTCGGTATAGGAAGGAGTGCGACCCAATTTTTCGCAGATAAGCGAAAATTCATTGGGAGTTAAACCAACTTCTTTTGCTGTTTCTACTGTAACTTCAAGTTCAGAATAGACTGATTGTTGAATATCAAGCTGTGTTCGTGACATGGTTGCTTCGAGGTGTGAGAAAACTTTCTTAACATTGCAGACTTGCAAGCGGAGGAATTGCCTTTCAAATCCTCTCAAAATTACGACTATGACCCTATTTTGCATAGGATTGTTTTTCCACCCTCGTGAATTTTATGATAAATGATGAGAACTCCTCATTGAAGCCCGAAGCTGATTCACATGCCAATCTACTGCAAAAGGTGGGGGGATTGCCTACAAAACCCGGCATTTACATCTATAAAAATGACTCAGGTTCGATTATTTATGTGGGAAAAGCAAAAAATCTTCGCAATAGAGTCCGTTCCTATTTTCAAGATAGACCAATGGATGCCAAAACCAAGGCCCTCATTCGTTATATCCATGATGTTGAAATCATCGTTACCGATACAGAAACTGAGGCATTATTGCTTGAAAATAATCTGATCAAACAACATCGCCCGAAATACAATATTCTGCTGAAAGATGATAAAACATATCCTTCCATTCGCATAACGAATGAAGAGTTTCCCAGAATCTTCTCTACACGAACCATCATTCGAGATGGTAGCACTTATTTTGGTCCTTATACGGATGGAAAATATTTGTACCATTTGCTTCGGACATTACGCTCAATTTTTCCACTGAGAAGTTGTGATTTACCATTGTCTCAGCACTCAATCACTGCAGGCAAATACAAAGTCTGTTTGGATTATCATATCAAAAAATGCAATGGACCTTGCGTTGGATATGAATCCAAAGAAGAATATTCCATGCATATCAAACAAGCGATTCAGATTCTGAATGGCAAAACGCGCGATGTTGAACGCATGATGGAGGAACGCATGAGTGAACTGGCAGATGCAATGCGATTTGAAGAAGCAGCCGCCATTCGAAATCGATTGCATCATCTTCGGGAATATGTTGCCAAACAAAAAGTGGTGTCTAGTGATTTGATAGACCGAGACATCTTTGCAATCTCATTGATCGATGATGATGCTTGCATTGTGATTCTGAATATCCGTGATGGGAAAATGGTGGGGAAGCGACATTTTTTCATTGCACAAGCAAGTGGTAGAGATATTTCAGAGTTACTGAGAGTTGCTCTTGAACGTTATTATTTGGAAAGCGAATCTTATCCTACTGAGATTCTTCTTCCTTTTGAAATAGAAGATGCTGAATATGATTTATCTTGGCTAAAAGAAAAGAAGGGCTCTGCAATTGAAATCGTGGTTCCGAAAATCGGTGACAAAAAAAAGGTGATTTCCATGGCTGAAACAAATGCGACTTTCCTCGTGAGAGAATTGCATTTGCAAAGAGCTTCTCGAGATCAAGCACTTCCAAGAGGTGTTGCAATTCTTCAGCAAGATTTGCGATTGGAAAAAGCTCCTCGACGCATTGAATGTTTTGACAATTCACATATTCAAGGAACTGATTATGTGTCGTCCATGGTGGTATTCTCGGATGGCAAACCCAAAAAGAGTGATTATCGAAAATTCAAATTGGGTTCATTTGAGGGAAATGATGATTTCGCGGCAATGAAGGAAGTTATTCGTAGGCGTTACGATAAAGCGCCTGAAGACTTGATGACTTTGCCTGATTTGATTGTCATCGATGGAGGAAAAGGACAATTGTCTGCAGCAATGGAAGTGATTTCCGGACTTGAACACATGCAATCAATTCCTGTCATTGGTCTTGCCAAGCGCTTGGAAGAAATCGTGCTCCCGGGGCAATCGGATACATTGTTATTACCACGCACTTCCACAGGTTTGAGATTGCTTCAAGCAATTCGTGATGAAGCGCATCGTTTTGCAATTACCTATCATCGTTCTTTGCGTGACAAAAGAACATTATCCACTGAATTAACGGAAATTCAAGGCATAGGAGAAAAAACCGCAACGAAATTGCTCAAGGAGTTTGGTTCGGTGAAGCATGTAAAAGAAGCAAGCAAAGAGGCAATCATTGCTTGCATTGGGAAAGCACAAGCACAAAAAGTAATGCAGGCGCTTGGAATGTTGGATGACTAAATGATTATAGCGCTTCCACTACTGATTCTATAAGCTTTGCCAAAGCAGGTTCCGCCTTTTCCGCAGCTTTGATAACATCTTCAAGTGAGACTACTCCAAGATCTTCGTGATAGCCTTCATCTGTGATGATGGAAAATCCTGCAACTCGCATGCCCATATGGCGTGCAACTATCACTTCGGGAACTGTGCTCATTCCAACAACATCCCCGCCAATGATTCGAAGAAACTTATACTCTGCTCTCGTTTCCAGATTGGGTCCGCTTACAGCAACATAGACACCTTTATGAACTGGAATCTCCAATGACTCAGCTTTTTGAATGACAAGCTCTGTCAATGCAGCATCATATGGTCTGCTCATATCTGGGAATCTTGGGCCAAAAGAATTCAGATTCGGACCTATCAATGGATTGTCACCAATCAAATTGATATGATCATCAATGATCATGATATCACTTGCTTTGAATTCCGGATTGAGTGCCCCACAAGCATTTGACACGAACAATGTATCAATGCCAAGTGATTTGAAGACGCGAATCGGAAAAGTGATTTCCTTCATGTCATAGCCTTCATAATAATGAAAGCGTCCTTTCATTGCGAGAACGGTTTTTCCTGCCAATGTGCCATAGATCAATACCCCTGAATGTGATTCGACCGTTGAAAGAGGAAAATGAGGAATATCGGCATAAGGAATTTCTTTGATTGGTTTTATTGACTGCGCAACCTTTCCAAGGCCTGTCCCCAAAACTATGGCGATGGTAGGTTGTTCGCCAAGCATCGCGGCAATATGCGAATGAGCTTCTTGAATGCATTGCTCATATACTGCATTTGAAAGATGAGTCATGCCCTATACCTAATCAAAAATAAAAATAGGTCAAGCTTACCAGCCTGTCAGAGCAAATGTACCGTTGCTTCCTTCCGGACCTGGCGGGGTTCGATCTGTCATGACCGCAGGGACTTGACCCACTGCAAAAATAGGCCATTTCGAAGACTCTCCCAACATTTTCTTTGCAGATAGCATGATTGCTCGTATTTTTGTAATTCGTTTACGGCATGCGCCCGTAGCTCATCTGGATAGAGCAACAGCCTTCTAAGCTGTGGGTAATAGGTTCGAGTCCTATCGGGCGTGCATTTAAACCCGGCATGATCAATGTCGGGTTTTTTATTGGAGTTCAATGAGCAATAATCCTCAAATAATTGATCATGTTCTATCGAATGGATTACGTATCATCATTCTTCCGAATGAGAAAACTCCACTCGTCAATGTGACTGTCGGATATAAAGTGGGTTCAAAAGATGATAGTTTTTCCCATAAAGGATTTGCACATTTTTTTGAGCATTTGATGTTTGATGGATCAAAGCATGTAAAACGTGGAGAATTTGATGCATTATGTTCAAAAGCGGGAGGAACATTCAATGCATATACATCCTATGATCAAACAATTTATCATACGACTGTCCCATCGCATCAACTTGATTTGGTTTTATGGCTTGAATCTGACCGCATGTTGCAATTTGGTGTTGGGCAAATTGGACTTGAAACGCAGCAAAAAGTAGTAAGCGAAGAGATTAAACAATCCGTTGAAAATCAGCCATATGGCACTTGGAGAGTTGAACAAGGAACATTGGCATTCACCGATGATTGTTCCTATCAATGGGAAGTTCTTGGCAATAGAGCGCATATTGAATCAGCAACACTTGATGAGGTTGCTTCTTTCTTTGATGCATATTATCGTCCTGACAATGCATGCTTGGTGATATCCGGTCATATTGACATATCAACAGTGCTTTCAAGAGTAGAGAAATATTTCGGAGTCATTCCAAGTAAAAAGCAAAAAACACTTAGAAATCCATTCACGAATGAAATGAAAAGAACCGGTGATATTGTGGTGAAAGATGCAGTCCCATTGCCTGCTGTATTCATGAGTTATCACTTGGATGGTTTCATGTCTGATACAACAGTTCAAGCAGACATACTAGCTTCTGCATTTGGTGATGGAAAAAGTTCTCGATTGTATTCTCATCTTGTTCGTGATCAACATATTGCTTCAAGTGTGTTTTGTTATGCAGATCAAAGGGAGCATGCATCGCTCATGACCTTTTCAGCAACGGCTGCTCATCCCGATATTACTCATGAACAGTTAATCGATGCTCTGGATGCTGAGATTCAAGATTTGATTGCTAAACCTATCAGTGATCATGAATTGGAGAAAGCTATCAATGCTGCAGGGACCGGATTTGCATATCATGTGCAGACAAATGCCGGCATTGCAGACATGGTATGTAATCAAACATTGTTTTGGAATGATCCCATGAGGGCTTTCACGATACTGGATCGTTATCGTTCAGTCACAAAAGAAGAAATCACCAATGTATGTGAGGGAATGGTGCGGCACAAAGAGCCGATTAGAGTGAGTTATATTCCAAAGTGAAATCAGGAAGCAAGTTTGTGCACGATAAATGCACAAGCATAAGCGAG
>Ga0129333_10005724_pt1 | contig 11704 bp, 14 predicted proteins | sample CPB6_08_DNA_FD_94474 | JGI IMG/M metagenome (GOLD analysis project Ga0129333, IMG submission 94474) | Freshwater to marine salinity gradient microbial communities from Chesapeake Bay, USA - CPBay_Sum_0.6_0.8_DNA | ecosystem: Environmental > Aquatic > Marine > Coastal | place: USA: Chesapeake... | reverse complement strand
TGAATGGTTGAAGATTGCTGAGGATTGTTGAAGCAAGAGCAGATGAGGTTTTCTAGTCCGATCGCTCAGTGGATCGGCCACGATCGAGTCTGAGATCACGGCGATGGAGAGGATGAGGTCTTAACCAGGTGGGTAAGCTTGTTGCTTGAATTTTTAGTTCTAAGTAACCCGTTTGCCGATCGAATTCTCGCCTGAAGGTATACTCCGGTAACTCCGCCAGCACCAGTTCCACTGTGGTGTAGACCAGACAACCTTCCATGAGATGACCGCCCGTAACCCTGCCCCAGGCATCAGCAATGGACAGGTGTAAATGTACCCCATTGGGTGCTAAGGTTCCCCCCAGGGAGACAATTTCAAACCGTCGCTTCAGTAAACGGGGAACCGATCGTCCGGCAAAGCGTAGGGCGGCTTGATTTAAACTGCCCACCGCACTCACCACACAACCCGCTTGGATTTCTTCTGTGGCCACCAGCCGCTGCAAAGCCAGTTTTAAGTCATCCTGGGGGTTCAGTCTTACCGCAAAGGTTCGCATGATTAGCGTTGGGGGTAATTGAGCTTTCTTGAGCTTTTGGGGGACTTTGAGGGAGGAATGGTTTCCTATTCAAGCATTAACCATTGTCTTTAAGGATTAGAGTAGCGGGCTATTGCTTCGGTTTGACCGTTGTAAAGTAATCTTCTAAAACTCGTCTCACCATTGGCCCTGCTACCTTCCCTCCCCCTCCACCAGAGTTTTCAGCAAAGGCAACCACTACAATTTTAGGTTTATCCGCTGGCGCATAGGCTCCAAACCAAGCATGGTTTTCACGGGGAGGATCTTCCGCAGTACCAGTTTTGCCCGCAATAGGGGGCAGGTTACTCCCTGCAACAATACTAGAACCGGTTCCAAAAGACATGACTTCTTCTAAGCCCCGCTCGACAACTTCGATGGTGCCAGGGTGCAAATTGAGGGATTCTCGCCAGTTTCTTGCCGCTTCATTATCTTTTTGGAGGTGGGGTTTTACCCGATCGCCCCCATTAGCTGCGACGGCAAACATGACCGCAACCTGCAAAGGGGTGGCCTGCATATAGCCCTGACCGATGGACATATTAATCGTATCACCCACATACCACCGCTCTTCTAGTACCTCCTTCTTCCATGCCTCATCGGGTACTAACCCCGGTGATTCCTCATGATAGAGTTCAATGCCCGTATGTTGACCAAAGCCAAAGCGTCGAGTCCAGTCAGAAAGGGTTTCCCCCCCAATGCCTATGGCAATTTGATAGAAAAAGGTGTCACTACTCCAAGCTAAAGCACCGGAAAAACCCAAAGTCCCAAATCCCGCATTATTCCAGTCCCAAAACTTATGTCCCCCCACATCCACATAGGGGTAGGTGGGGAGATAGGTGCCTGGGCCGTATTTACCGGATTCGATCGCTGCGGTGGTGGTGACGATTTTAAAGGTACTGGCGGGTGCAAAAGCTTGCAATGCGCGGTTCACAAAGGGGTGCTCTTGGCTTTGAAGTTGCTGCCACTGGGCTTCGGTAATGCGGCTGGAAAAAAGATTGGGATCGTAGGTGGGACGGCTGACCATGGCCAAGACTCCCCCATTATTTGGATCAAGGGCAACGATCGCTCCGCGGGTATTGCCTAGGGCTTTTTCCACAATTTTTTGTAGATCTAAATCGATGGTTAGGGTGACATCATTACCGGAAACCGGGGGACGTTCTCCCAGGATTCGCACAATTGCTCCCGATGCATCGACTTCTACCTGTTGCCCTCCCCATTGTCCCCGCAGTTGCGACTCTAGAGCATCTTCCACGCCCAGTTTGCCCAGAATATCCCCTAGTCGGTAACCCTTGGGGGCTAAGGTTTCTAACTCCTGATCGGTGATTTCGCCGGTATAGCCCAAGACATGGGCTGCCAAATCCCCATTGGGATAATAGCGAACCGTTTCAGAATCCACTTCGATGCCGGGTAACTCTTGCCGAGCTTCTTCAATGGCAACTACCTGTTTTTCGGTAATCCAACGGGCTACGCGAACCCGATAGGGAGAGTTATAGCCTTCTTTTTCTAAACGGCTGAGAATTTCCGCTTCTGGAATTTGAAGAATTCTTGATAATCGCCTTAAAACCTCTGGCCACTGCTCTGGTTCTTGGGCTACGGGCCACAGAAAAACCGAATAGGAGATCCGACTGCCTCCCATTAACCGACCTTTGCGATCGAAAATCTGCCCCCGTTCGGGAGGTTTGGGAATAAGTCGAATGCGGTTATCATCCGCCAATTCTCGATTTCGAGGCCCTTCCACAATTTGAAGGTAGGCTAAACGGCTGCCTAATCCCCCTAATAACACCAAAGAAACGGCAATCATCACGAAAACAGACTGGAGAGAGCGTCCGATCGTCCGGGGGGCGGTCTGAGGAGGTGTGATGGGATTAAAAACAATCACAGGACAATCTCAACAATTTTTAGTCTATTTTAAGCTTTTTAAATCAAGATTCTTGGATGTCACTCAAGAGATCCGTGGATTGCCGCTGAAGACTCCTGTTCTTGGGGCGGAATAAAGCGGAATAAAACTGTCACTCAGCAAGACTGGTTTTTCTTAAAACATCCAGACGCTTTTGGGCAATGGCATTGCCCGCATCTAAGTCTAAAACAGATTGATAGGTTTCGATCGCTTCGGTGGTGAGTTGTTTGCGCTCGTAGGCAAAAGCCAAATTTTTCAACGCGATCACATAATCCGGGACGATTTTCAGGGCATCCTTATACTGACGAATGGCTAGATCATATTGATCTTGAGCCGCGTAGGCGTAGCCTAGGGCATTGTGGATCAGGGCGGCTAATTCTGAGGTGGGGTCTAGCTTTTTAGATTTGAAGGCTTTTTGGAACTGGAAAATGGCCTGAGTAAATAATTTTTTTCCCAGTAAGATACTACCCAGTTCATAGTAATCCTCAGGGCTGCCGGGCTCCTGAGATAATTTACGCTGTAATTGCGTTAAGGTGAGTTCTGTTCGACGAGTGCGTAGAACTTGGCGTAAAACAAACCAACTTGCTCCCCCTAGGAAAGCAACCAGAATTAACAAGTAAACTACTGATAATGAATCAGTCATGTTGGCTCCCAGTCGAACAGATAGACTCCCTGTATACCCAATAGAATGAACTTCAGACGAAACTTCATTCAACCATCCTAACGGTTGGCCGTTTCAGCGATCGTTTGGAAGGCTTGTGGATCGAGGACTGCCAGTTGAGCCAACATTTTGCGGTTGAGTTGGATATTGGCGGACTTCAGCCCACAGGTGAAACGGCTGTAGCTCATACCATTCAAACGAGCCGCCGCATTAATCCGTGCAATCCACAGACGACGGAAATCCCGCTTGCGCTTGCGACGATCGCGGTAGGCATTACACAGAGCCTTCATCACCCGCTGATTAGCAGTACGGAACAACTTGGACTGGCTCCCTTGAAAGCCTTTGGCCAACTTAAAAATTTTATTGCGACGCTTTCGGGCAACATTGCCCCGTTTAACTCTAGCCATAAGGGATTTAGATACTCCAAAGAACTTTTTTAAGGACTCAATCAGGACTCAGCTAGGCGTAGGGCATCATTAACGCCACCCGCTCACAATCTGTTTCGTGGATAACCGCATCTTGGGCAAGCTTCCGCTTCCGTGCAGAGGTTTTGTGCTCTAAGAGGTGGCTACGAAAGGGTTTACGGCGCATAAATTTGCCACTTCCCGTGACGCGGAATCGCTTGGCCGCAGCTTTACGAGTTTTTAACTTGGGCATGGTGAATTCTTCTAAACACGGTCTATTATTCTATGCGGAAGGCTGACGTTTGAGCAATACTTTTGGAAAAATTCCTGCGAGGGTATCCCTTGCATCCCGGTGCATTCCGGTGCTTCCTGCGGCTGAGGTTGGTAGCCCCCCCAAGATCTGTTACAGTTTTTGAGGGTTTTGATCAAAATTTAAAGTTATGAATAACACCAATCCAGATCCTCAAGAGACCCCAGGGGTGCCAACACCTAAGGCTTCTGAGGAACAGACGCTGGCCAGTACTGGCCCTGAGCCCGATGATTGCTATGAATGTCGAGCCTGTGGCTATATCTATGAACCATCTAAGGGAGACAATCGCGCCAAAATTGCAGCGAGTACCCCCTTCCGATCGTTGCCGAAAACTTGGCGTTGTCCCGTTTGCAACGCCCCTCAAGTCCAATTCGTCAATATTGGTGCCAAAAATAAGCCCTCTGGTTTTCAAGAAAACCTAGGCTATGGTTTGGGGGTTAACACCTTAACCCCAGGACAAAAAAACCTGCTCATTTTTGGTGGATTAGCTCTGGCTTTTCTCTTTTTTATGAGTTTGTACGGATTGAAATAAGTGGGCTGCGATCGTTCTTTATCCTTAGTTTAGATATGAGAATTGTTTGGAAAAACCGTTTGAAAACCATGGTGAAAGATCCCGTGAAAGACTCTGTGAAAGACTTTATGAGTATGCTGCCATTTTCCACTTGGCTTCAGCAAACGTGGCATTATGCACTCCGTTATGGGTTCCAGGGCGTGTTGTTGATTGCCATCAGTTTGGGCTGTTTTGGTTGTGCGGGTTATTTAGAATCCCTGTCCAATAACCCTTGGCAAGTGATTACCTTGCCCACGGAAAGTACGATGCAGGATATTGCCTTTACCTCCGATCGGAATCATGGCTGGCTGGTGGGATCCGATGCGAGTGTGTTGGAAACCACGGATGGGGGTGAAACCTGGGCTCCCCGATCGCTTCCCCTAGAGGACGATCGCTATCGTTTTGTGTCGATTAGTTTCAATGGGGAAGAAGGTTGGCTTGTGGGGCAGCCTTCCATCTTATTCCACACCAATGATGGGGGGGCTCACTGGTCTAGGGTGTACCTCAGTGAAAAATTACCCGGATCCCCTCTGCTCATTACTGCCCTCTCCTCCCAAAGCGCTGAAATGGTGACAGACATTGCCGCCATTTACCGCACAGAAGATGGGGGGCAAACCTGGAAAGCCATGGTTCAAGATGCCTTAGGTACGGTGCGGAACCTGGCCCGGTCTGTCAATGGGGGATATGTGGCGGTGTCTGCCTTAGGGAACTTTTACTCCACCTGGGAGCCGGGACAAAGCCAGTGGACAGGACATAACCGCACCTCTTCCCGTCGGGTGCAAAACATGGGCTTTGGCAAGAACGAGCAACAACTGTGGATGTTAGCGCGAGGCGGTCAGGTACAATTTACCCAATCTGCGGATCGAGAGGACTGGGGAGAAGCGATCGTCCCTGAATTTTCCACCAGTTGGGGCTTATTAGACCTAGCGTACCGTACCCCTGATGAGTTATGGATTTCAGGGGGCAGCGGTAACCTCCTCGTAAGCTACGACGACGGTGCCACCTGGCTCAAAGATCGGGCAGTAGAAAATACTCCCTCGAATTTCTATCGAATTATTTTCAACAGTCCAGATCAAGGATTCGTCTTAGGCCAGCGGGGAATCCTCCTACGGTATCAACCCCAAATTGCCCAAGGAGAATCCACCCCATCAGCTAGTTAGGGGATAGGGAATAGTTTTGAGTTGCAGAGGGGAATATTGTCCTCTATTTATTCTTACGCGATGTGCAACTATTCTCAGATCCCCGGTTTCTCGTAGAACGAAGCCCAATCTCTTGATGCGATGTCCTCAGAAACCGGGGATCTTGCACATACCGTCCCCTACTCTCCCTACTCAATTCAAAAACTCAAAACTATGACCGAAACTCCTGCTTCACCGGAAGTCACTCCTGGGCGATGTTTAATGGGTTCCCTCATTTCGGGGGGATTCGGCTTTTTTCTCTATCAACTCACCCTCTCGATCGCTACTACGTTTGCCGCTAAACCCTTGGTTCAAAAAAGCTATCTTGCCACCAATATCGGGATTGCGGTGCGAACCTTAGTGGTGGGGGCTTGTTCCCTTGCGACGTTCATTTTTGGTATGGCGGCGGTGGGCTTACTGCTCTTGGGAATTCAAACGATTTTCCGTAAGACTGAAAATAAGGTTAATTAACAGTCTCCTAGGAGTTCATTCCCATGCTCGATCGTATTTCTAGAGCCATTACGTGGCTGCTTACAGCTAATTTCTTTTTTGTCTTAGCCAGTTTTACCTGGTTTATGGTCGCCCTTTTGGGACGCAGTTTTAAGCTGTCCTGGGGACTGGATCTCTGGTATTCCCTCTGGCAACCTCTCTTTAGTCCCGCTATTGGCCTGTTGATGGGAGGGGCGATCGTGAGTGGGGTGGGGCGCTGGGGGTGGCAACGCTGGCAAAGTTGGCGGGGTCAGGATTAGAGCGGATTATTGTCCTGATGTGTCCTAATGTGTCCTAATGTGTTGAGGGTTGAGGGTGGAACCCATTCCAAGGTTGGGAGCCCGCGCTGTACCCGTAGGTCAGCGTCGGGAGGAGGTTAGGCGGGGGTTTTCACTAAAACTCCGGGTTCTCGCTGTTGCGGCAAAATATTCAAACTATCCAGGCGAGAGCAGAATTTCAAGTCCTCTAGATTATCTAGCCCCAAAAGCCGTTGGCCATGACTGGCGTGCTCCAAAAGCCCTAAGAGGTTATCTTTCCAGTGCTGAAAGAGGGCAAGGGCGGCGATCGTTTCGTCATTCCCGGCGATCGTTTTGAGATCAGAGGGGCTGGACTGGGCGGTGAGGGCTGCCACAATGGCCCCTGCACACACGGAGTCTTCTAAGGAATAGCTGCCTTCCCAACCGGAACCTACGATCCAAACCGTTTCTGGCTGGTTGGCTTGTAAGTATTGGACAACACTGTGACGATTGATCAAGGCTGCGGTTAATACCACTGGGGCGGACTGTACCCGCTGTAAGGCTCTGGTACCGTTAGTAGTACTGATAAACAAACGAGAACCGGCAAAGCGATCGGGAGTGCAATCTAGGGGAGAATTGCCCAAATCACAGCCTTCGACCATTTTGCCACCCCGCTCTCCTGCGCGTAAACGTCGATCGCTGGGCCAGGCTTCACTTACCTGCATCAACTCATCTAAATCTTTGAAAGCTTGTACCGCTTCTGCCCCTGCATGGAGGGCCGCAGCGATCGTCGTGGTTGCCCGCAGTACATCAATGACAATTGCACAGGCTGGGGTTACTGGATCCGGGACTAATTCAGGGGTGTGGTAAAAAAAGAGCTTCACAGGAAATGCCGTCGATTGATTTTATATAGAAGAATACCCCATATAGGCGGGCAAAATTCTTGCTGATCTCAATCAATCCCATGGATTAAATGGAGCGGGTTAATTCAACCCGATACCGTTCTTTTTTAGTGACGGCCACCGCTCCCACTGTTAAGCGTCCTTTACCTCGAATCGCAATTAAATCCCCTGATTTTACAAGGGCGCTAGACTGGGTTACGGTTTTCCAGTTGATCCGCACGTCTCCCCCGTTAATTAGATCGGCCATTTTGCTCCGAGACATTCCAAAACCAGCGGAGGCAATGGCATCTAGGCGCAGGGAGGCTTCTACGGTGGTTAATGCTTTGGTTTGGGGGGGACGAACCCGCAGTTCACTCCAATCGATGGGGCGGGTTTTCACGGGAACGGAACGCACTTGGGTTAACTGTAATTCTAAAAATTCCACCAACTCCGGCACCACGATCGCTTGGGCACCCCGATCGCCTAATAAAATTAAATCCCCGACCTTATTCCGTACTAACCCGGTTCCCAGTAAGGCCCCCAAAAAATCCCGGTGACTGGCGGGATCAAATAAAAAATTACCGACAATTTCTAACAACACCAGGGGGACGGCACTAGCCTCAAAGGACAATTCCGCCCGAAAAATCCCTAGACGCTGCCGTTCTGCTTGGGGATACCCCCCCGTGGCAATGGCCGTGACTTCGGTGAGTCGCTGCAACAGGCTTTGGGATTCGGCTAACTCTGGGGGGGAGAGAAAATCTGTGGGAATCATTTCCCAGGTTTTTAAGGCTCGATCCGCCGCATCCAACACGCGGGCTAAGGTTTCTCGATGCTCCGCATTTTTTAGTAAGTCCTCCCGGGACAACATGGGCTTTGCTTATCCTCGTTTGTGGAATTATTTGTGGAATTGTTTGTGCAAGAAGTGTGAAATCATTGAATAGCTGGAAAAACGGGGTTCAATCTAAAGAATTATTAAAATTTTGCAACAATAGGGTCTTTCGCAAGAACTTTGTGCTATGGGCAAGTACAATAGTATGCACTAACTAATATACAAGTACTGACGGAACCGGCGAATGAGGGGCCATGCAGCTTCAAGATCGGATTAACCGAGAGCGACTCAATTATATCACTGCCAGCTATGCTCTGGAAGGGAACGATCGGGATGCCTTTCAGGTTTATTTGTGTGAGCTTTTGCAGCGCTATGCTCAGGGATGGGTCGAACTGGCTTTGATTGAGGTGCTTGTGCAACACTGGCATTTGCCCCCTTTACCACGGGGGGTTGCGTTCCTAGAGGAAGTTCAGCGTTTGTTGAGGCAGTGGGCCCAGGGCGATCGATGTAGTACGGTGAATGAGCTACAGTTTCAATGTATTACGGGTTTGGTTCCCCTGGTGGTTTCTCAAGTTCAGGTCGAGATTTGTGAGCGATAGCATCACGACCTTGGAAACCAAGGCTGACCGATCGGGGATAGGATATTCATTAAAGCTTTCACCATGCTCAACTGAGTGATTTTCCTTGAGTGGTGGTCAAGAGGCAAACCAGCGAGATCTTAGGGAACAGGGGAAACGGGACAACTGAGGAATTCAATTTGGGCAGCCCCCTTGCTTAGGGGTTCTTGTAATTCTTGTTGCAATCGTTGCTGTAATGCTTGTTGTTTTGTCGGATCCTTACGTCCGTAAGTTCTGAGTTGCTGAACTGCATTGGGATCTAATGGGGTATCTAGGGTTTCTTCCCCTAAATCACTCAACAGGATCACGGACTGAATTTGGATTTGGCGTTTCTGGTTTTGTTGATAAAAAACTTGGTACTGATCGGCTACCGTTTTCCACTGTTGCGGTTCACAATAACTGCGATCGATAACGATCGTAACCTGGGGTATTCCAATCCCTTGGCGCAGAATGAAACCTAGGGCGATAAAACCAGCCCAGCCCGTCAATACTGTGATCAATAAGCGTCGATTTGGATCACCCATCATTTAGATACCCCAAGTTATCCCAGTCCAAACTTAATGCGGGAGCGAAGATTTCTCCCGTTATATTTTCCACTGTAAGCAAAAAATCCCAGACCCTACAGATTCACTTGGAACAGATCTCGGAATAAATCTTGCACATTTTCCGGTGTTCCCATTTTGACCGTAGATTCCCGCAGTTCGGCGATCGCTTGCATCTCTGCTTCGTCTACTTCCCCATAGGCGATGGGATAAAAGCGCACACCACTATAGGCCAGAATGTCTTTAATCTCCTTAAATTTATAGCCAATATTGGTTTGACCATCGGACAGTAAGAGCAGATAGTAATTGCCATTGGGATCCTTTTGCCGTTGGGCTAACAGTTCTGATAACCCCACCATTACGCCGTCATAGAGCGCTGTTCCACCTCCAGACTGCAACAGATCCACCGCTGCTAAAAAGCGTTTATGCTGCTGCTCATCAAAGGGGCGCAAACTCAATTGTTGAACCGGTTGATCGCTAAAGGTAATTAAACTAACTTGGTTGCCAGGATTGATATATTGACTGGCAACCCGGAGCCCCTCTTGTACGGCCCGCAGGGGAGCGCCTTCCATTGAGCCACTAGTATCCACCACGATCGCCATATAGGCAGTCCGTCCCGCATCCTTACGCAACTTCCAGTTAGATTGGGCGGCTAATAAAACGTCACCCGCTGGAATGGGGGGTGTTTTCCCCTGTTTGAGGTAATCAGTGGCCATAAACCCTTGCTGGGCGGCCAGGTTTTGCATGGCAGGGGAGGTGGCAAAGTCTGCAAATTTTTTCAGGGCTGCCCGTTGTTCTGGAGTATTCCAGTCAAACCCCACCAGAGGGTTATTATGGATAATTCCAAAGGGAACAAACTGGGTATTTTCAAAGCCAGCAACCGCCTTGAGATTGACATAGTTCTGATACTCCAGGGGGAAGGCTTGTAACACGGAACTGTCTCGCAGGAATAATTCCTGTAAATCCAGAGTGGTGGTGGTGGTGGCCAGCACGCCCTGCTGAAATTGCTCAAATACGGAGTTTACCTGGGGCGAATTCACATCCGCGATCGTTAAGGCACCGCCATCCTGTTGGTGTCCGGCGGCCCGCCAAAACAGGGTATAGAGCATATTCAGGGCCGTGGAACTGGTGTAAGGATTGGGATAGCCCACGGCTAAGGTACCCGCTGCTACCTGATCCACAATTCGATCGAAGGTGACTTCTCCCCCCGCTGCCAGTTGGTCATATACGGTTCCTGGTAAAACCAAGCCCGCCGTATTGGGAACCAAACGCCGCACAATGGGACGGATGACTACCCCCTGACTCTTGATCATTTCAGTCCAGAGATCATTAGAAGGACTGTAACCCGTGGGTTGGGCAGACTTGGCCAGTAATAAACGGGCTACGGTTCCAGAAGGGATTTTACGAATCCCCACTTTAATGGGTTTACCGGAAACGGTTTCTCCCCGGCTATTAAACGCATCCGCCACCTCAATCAGCCAGCGCTCATTTTGACGATCGGCGTTGGCCTTTTCCGAGGAACTGTAAATTTCTATATAAACTTCGTTGGCATTGCCACTGGGTTGAGCGCCATAGAGAGGAAAATCATTAACCTTGGGCAACGGTTCTTGAATTTGGTCGATGGTATAGCGGCTGGCCACCTGATCGGTAATTTCTGAGGTGCGGATCTCAAGCTTGGGTAAAACGTTATTGACTAATACCTCTTGGGCTTTGGCCGCAGAATCTACCTTGGGCAAGGTACAACCGCCCAACAGTGCCACACACAGCCCCAGCCCAAAGCATAGGATAAAGCGCCAGATCGCAGAAAGCCGAGGGCGATCGAATCGGGGAGACTTAAGAAGCATGGGAGTCATGGGACGTTTCAAGAATGAGTTTGTTGGCCGCAATTAAGGTTTGTAACCGTTGGGGCAGACGAGAATCTTCGCTGTAAATCGATCGTTCCAGCTTAGAAAGCATGAGTTGATCTTGCAATTGCTGAAGCTGATTATTGCTATCTTGGAGACGATCGCAACTGGCTTGGAGATGCTGTTGGGCAGCATTCCGATAGATGGGCGTTTGAATATGGGCTTGGACATTCAAGGCTTCGGCAATTTGAGCCACTAATGCCATGACCGTATGCAGAGTTTCTATAATCTCAACGTGCAACAGGGGATCCTGTTCGACAATTTGCTGCGCGGCGGTTTGGGCTTGGCTGGCCCAGACTTTGGCACTGCGCCAAGTAGCATCTTGAGCATCTTGGGCGGATGGCAACCCCTGTTCCAGTTCTGCTAAATAGGTTACTAAGGTTTCCGACTGGAGCCAATTTTGGATCATTGGCGATCGGGCAGACTCCTGAGGCGATCGAAACCCCCAGACCCAAGATCCCAGCATGACGAGGCTAATGCCACTGCCCCCCGCCCACACCAGAGGACGATTGCCCACAACGCCTACCAGTCCCCCCAAGCCTAGAAGTGTGCCAACGATGAGGGCATAGGTTTGAGGCATGACGATCGCTTGTTGCCAGGGTGTTTTTTTGAGCGTCTTTTTCATAGTGATGTCCTCGCTGTTCAATATAGCTTCCCTT
>Ga0129333_10005723_pt1 | contig 11706 bp, 17 predicted proteins | sample CPB6_08_DNA_FD_94474 | JGI IMG/M metagenome (GOLD analysis project Ga0129333, IMG submission 94474) | Freshwater to marine salinity gradient microbial communities from Chesapeake Bay, USA - CPBay_Sum_0.6_0.8_DNA | ecosystem: Environmental > Aquatic > Marine > Coastal | place: USA: Chesapeake... | reverse complement strand
TTTTCATTATTATTCCCTAACAATTTAAAATATATAAGCGTGTAGTCTGATGTAAGTTATCTGTTAAAGACGCGAGTTCGACTCTCGCCGTGTCCACCATTTTAGCTTATAACCCTATGGGTTATGTAGTTGACCCCGGGTTATGCTCGGGGTTTTTTATTGCGATTCAAAGTCAATATAACTATCAAATACCAAACAACTACATTTTTCTGGATCTATGGGTGTCTTAAAACAATAAATCTATCTGCCCAGATTGTTATATGGTGATCTTTAATTTTTATATCTTGAAAATTTACTTCATTCATTATATACTGAATATATATTAGAGTTATGAGTAATATTAAACTAACAAAACAACAGGCTGAACAAAAAGTATACGACTTAACCGAAAAACTTTTATATGTTAAAAAAGATTTTAAAGATGTAGCGGCTGGTTATAAAGAGAGAATGAAGGAAATTGAGAATGAAATTAAAGCTATTGTAGAAGAAGCGTCAGTTGGTAGTCCTAATTGACTTTCTTTTTTTTCTTAGAAGGTGTTTTTTTCTTAGAAGGTGTTTTTTTATCTTTTAATTTGATGCTTTCTAAAAATGTTTTAACTTTTTCTTTTAATTTTTTTCGCATATAAGTAACTATACAAAAATACATTGACAAGAGAAAATTAATTTGTATACTACATTGAAAATTTCTCAGGCTGATAATCTGAGATTGTAATAGTAATATCGAATAATAAAACCTAAATTATATTATAATGCAAACTAAAGAGAAAAAAATGAGTATTGAAACATCTACGGATAGGTATGTGGTAATGAGAAATGGAGCAAGAGTATCTGATGAAGAATACTCTACACGGGATGAAGCTAGTACAGAATATGAACATTGGAATCGTGTTATCACACGTTGGCCAGATGGTTCTAAGTTAGAGATTGTTAATGTTGGTAGAAGGAACAAGTGATTATGGGATTAAGAGAACAAATTAAAACAGCAAAGTCAGAATCAGAAGTAAATTCACTTTTGCAGAGTGGTCAGAAATATGAATTTGCATCTGATTATACCAAACGTTCATGGAAATCTGCTGCTAAGTTTAGACTTGTAGAACTGAGTAATTCAGTACCTACACAAACTTCAGAGACTCCAGTTGTTTCAAAGAAGGCTCCAAAGAAAAAGAGTAAGTAAAACTAAAAATAGGTTAAAATTATTACAAGGCGTTACAAAAAAGTAACGCCTTTATTTTTTGTCTAATAACAATTTAATTGATATATATAATCAGTTATTATGTCTAGAAAATTTAGTTCGGTGATATTACCATCAGACTATGATGAAATGGAAAAATACATCATTAAGAACAAAACTGCGTTAACTAAAAAAGTTGTGGACTCTATTGAGTATGCTTTAAAAAATAAGTTAACTAACGTAGAAGTTTTTAAATTTAAGAATAGCGACTATATTGTTTTACTAAATGTGTTATCATTTAAAGAAAATTTAGATTTTATCTTTAACTATTACATTGAAACAGAGCAATACGAATATTGCGACAATGTAAGAAAAGTACAAAAACTATTAGACAAAAAAAATAATGAGCAAGAAAAAAGATACAAGCCCAAAGGTTCATCAAAACACAAAAATTAAAGATTCCATTCAAATTAAAAGTGCGAATTTAACGGAAAAACAAAAACAGCTCATAAATGTCTTGACTGATAAGAATACAAAATTAGTATTCATATCGGGTCCTGCTGGTACTAGTAAAACATATACTTCGGTACTAGCTGGTTTGAATTTAATTAATGACAAACGTGTGAGTGAAATCATTTATGTTCGTAGTGCAGTTGAGAGTAGCGATAGTAAATTAGGATTTTTGCCTGGTGAAATGGATGAAAAGATGAGTCCTTATGTTCAACCACTAATTGACAAATTGGAAGAGTTGTTACCAAGATGCGATATTGAAAAGTTGAAAAAAGAAGAGCGTATCCATGGATTTCCAGTTAACTTTCTTCGTGGATTAAATTGGAATGCTACTGTCATTGTGGCTGATGAAGCTCAAAACATGACTAAAAAGGAACTTATTACACTTATAACGCGTGTAGGCGAGTTCAGTAAATTATATGTTTGTGGCGATCCAGATCAAAGCGATATTAATGGAAAGAGTGGATTTGCATCAGTTATGAACATATTTGATGACCAAGAAAGTCGAGACAATGGCATTTTTATATTTAAATTTGATGAAGAAGACATTGTTCGTAGTGGATTGGTTAAATATATATTAAAAAAGTTAAAAAAGCTAACTTGATTAATAATTATATAGTATGGCAGTAGTAATATCAAATAGAGGACGTTTAATATCCGATCTTACACAAGCAACGTTGTTGAATAATAACGACTTACTTATTATTCAATCAATCAATGCTACCACCAATTCAACCAGAAAGATAACCCTATCACAACTTTCTGATAAAGTGTTAGGTTCGTTGAACCCATATGGTAATACAGTTAAATTTACAAATGCCAGCAACGAATTTACAGGTGCATTTTATAATCCAAATGGATATACATCTAATTTATACGCATTAACAATTCGTAATTCTGTTACGATGACATCGGGTACTGCGACTATAAGCCCTAATAGTCTTACCTTTTCTCCATCCGGTGGCGCTTTGTTTACCACAAAGATTACAAATACAGTAGGAGGTATTACAGGAAGTGCATCCAGTGGTTTGACTGGTAGTTTAAAAGGTAAATTGACTGGCAATGTTACAGGCAATGTTACCGGAAACGTTACTGGAAATCTAGTAGGTAGTGTCACTGGTAATGTTAGTGGAAATTTAGTAGGTAGTGTCACTGGAAATGTACTTGGTAATTTGACAGGCGATGTATATAATGCCAACTCCAATAAAGTTTTAGAAAATGGAAGTGGATCTCCTACATCCAATGGTGGTATTCCAAATGCATTCTTTTATGGTACGTCTTCATATGCTACAAACGCCTTAACTGCAGCATATGCTTCTGGCGGCGCTGGTGGATTACCATCTGGTGGTAGTCAATATCAGATTGTCATGAAGGATACTGGAGGTGGTGCTACGTGGAGTACTCCAATAACGAGAAGTGGTGCGCCATCTCCTAATTATTTATCTTACTGGTCTGATAACAAAACATTAGCAGGTACTAGTTTACAATATTCGTCGGTTGATAATAAATTAAATATTTCTAATGGTGGAATTAGCGTTACTACTGGAGCAATTACATCTTCATTTAAATCTTTAAGTTCTACAGTCGCAATTACATCGGGTAATCCATATCGTATTATCTATGGTGACGCATATGGATCTACATTATTACAATTAAGTGCGAGTGGTTATGTTACGATGTCATTAACAAACGGACAAACATCTACTATATTTGTACAAAATACTGGAAATTATAAAGTTTTGAAGTGGTCTGGTAGTTTTAGTGGAGGTACAGCTAATACCAAAATTTATTGGAAAAATGGATTGAGTGCATCCATTACACAAGGTGATCAAAAGAAAGATGTAATAACGTTTGTTAATATCAACAACAAAATTTTTGGCAGTGTTATAAATAATTTTCAATGATATATGAATTTTCCGTTTGCATATTGGAAAAACGTGGATGTGGTACCGGGTGCCATATACCAAACTTTTTCTGCTACATGTATAGTAAATTCAGCTGTTATCTCAAATGGTGGAGCGGAAGTAGCTTATAGTTATACGTCTGTTAGCGGTGGAGGTGGAATTGCTGTTTTTGAAAATACTGGCGCCGTAGGACTCATAGGTTCAACATTACAAGTTACAGCTTGTTTACCGAGTGATTCTACCAATTTTGTAATAATTCCAACTCCAGTTGATGGAAACGGACCACGTACAGGACCTACTAATACAACGGTATCTTGTATTCCGTAATAAAAATTACAAATTAATATCAAATTTATAATATATGGCAATAAGTCCTTGTAATAATTTAAATGTAAAAACACTAAGAATCAGTCAATTGGCTAATTTATCATCATTATCAAGTAATGATTTGATTCAAATGTCTCAGTACCAAGGTGGAGTTTATTATTCTAAAAAAGCAACACTATCCCATCTGAAGGTTATATCGTGATGAACGTTAATATAAATGTGGTAGTTCCTTAATCTTATATATTTATTAATGTATGCCTACGCCATGTAATAGTTTAAATGTAAAATTTATAAAGATAAGTAATTTAGCAAGTTATACTTCTCTTAAGGACGATGATTTATTTTTGACAATTCAATCTAGTGGTGGATCTTTATATTCAAGAAAAAGTACGATAGGAGATTTGGTAAGTTTTATTACAACAAATCCAAATGGATCATATAGCGGATCTTTTACAGGTTCATTTAAAGGTAATGTCACTGGAAGATTATATGGTACGTCATCTTATACACTGACATCATCTTATTTATTACAAACCAGTCAAAATACTACAAACCAACTTGGATACTTTAATGGCACAAGACTTACAAGTACTCCTGGTTTAGTATTTCAAAGTAATGTTGGTGGATATAAAATATTAAATATCTCTTCGTCTCTACCATTTAATTATCTAAATATCGCTAGTCGTGGTGCTAGCGGTTATAATCAATCTGGAATTATATTAGCAAACTATAATAGTAGTGAACCATATCCAACATATGATTCTTGGACACTACTAAGTAATAGGAGCGGAAGTTTAGTATTTGTTGCTCCAATTGGATCAAATCAATTTTCATCATCTGGTGTTGTAGCTAAATCTGCTACAGGTGAATGTTATGGTATGGTACAGATGAGAAATGGCTTTTACTTCTGGCCATTTATGTCTTCAAACACGCCATCAAGAGATGGTGGTATTGGTATTGGTGTACAACCCCCAACTGAACCAACAGGATCATTCAGCAAATATTTAAGAGCAAAATTGCAAATAAATATGTTTAGTGGTAGCGGTGAAGGTGGATGGTCACCACAAGCAACTGTTGAAAATAGAGCTACTGCTATATTGGTAAATTATGGTTCTGGAAGCGCAACTACATCTTTAGTACCAACATTTTATGTGTCCGCTAGCGGTAACACATATATCAAAGGTAAATTAAACGTTGTACGTGGTGTAACAGGATCATTTTATGGTACAGGATTTAAAACATTAAATAGTAAATCTGTAAGTTTCTGGGGTACATCAAGTCATGCGGTTTCCTCTAGTTTTGCGCAGACTGCAAGTTATGTTGGTACCATATCACTATCAGGATTTCCAACATCGACTTATGCTGCAGGTACTAGCACAAATACAGTATATAGTTTCATAACAGGTACAAATGAAGGTGGTGTAGGTACATATTGTTATGCCATTACACATGGTTTTGGTACAACACCAGGATTGATGAGAGCAACTATGTATTGTACTTCCAATGATTTGGGATATGTTGTTGGTGATGAAGTTGATGTAAATGCAGTAGAATCAGATTGGTTGGATGCTAATGTATTTACATCGTGGTGTAATTCAACTTATGCAGGTATATCTGTCAATAACAACACAGATTTAAAAATTGTAAGTAAAACTGGTAGTTCTTGGTTATCACCTAATCTAAACAATTGGAAGTTTAGAATTAGAGTTTGGAAATAAAAAATTGACATTTTCTTATTTTTGATTATATATATTGTTAGATGGTGATCTTATAGACATCATCTACTATAGTGCTCGAGTGAGGCTATTAGGTTAATAAGTTCAATAGAATTATTAAAAGAAAGGTAAATATATGTCAGTAGTAAAATATAGTCCGTTTGCATTACGTCACGTTGATCGTGATGAGTTTTTAACCCCATTTGACCGTGTATTTGATGAAGTATTTGCGGCTCATTTCCCAGAATTAAATAAAGAGCTAGGAGTTGGATTCTTTGAAAAACAAAGTTATCCGCGTGTAGATGTTATTGATTATAATGACCATGTAGAGATTCTAGCCGAAATTCCTGGTCTATCAAAAGACGAAGTTTCGGTTGAAGTACAAGAAAATGTACTTACTATTAGTGGTCAGAAGATTAAGAAAGTTGATGATAAAGAATCCACTGGAAAATATATTCGTAGAGAATTGAAACATAGTAGCTTCAAACGAAGTTTTACATTGGGAGACCAAATCAATAAAAATACAACGTCTGCTAAATTTGAGAATGGATTGTTGACTATTATCTTATCAAAGGTAAAACCAACCATTCCTGAAACAAAAAAGGTAAAGATTAATTAAATTAATCTTGGTTATGTTAACCCCGCTATTTATAAATAGCGGGGTTTTATTTTATTTAAATATTTATATATATGATCAAATTTAAACACTTAATAATATTTACGTCACTATTGATAGCTGGATGTGCGGCGTATTTTAGTGTGTATGGTATAGGTATGTTGTTTTCTGGAGCTACAATAGCGGCTATGATTATGGCATCTTCATTAGAGTTGGGTAAGCTGGTAACTACATCGTGGTTATTTAGATACTGGAATAAAGCTAATTTACTAATGAAGTCATACATGATATTTGCAGTTTTTGCTCTTATGTTTATAACATCTTTGGGTGTATTTGGCTTTTTGACATCCGCATTTCAAAAGTCTTCTCTAGAAACCGATGTATCAAATTCTAAAATCGTCGCTTTTGAAACACAAAAAGTTGAAGAACTTAGAAAGATTGAATCAACAAAAACCTCTATTAGTAATTTGTTTAAGTTACGTTCGTCACAAGAATCTAGATTATCTGAGACTTTAACAAACGTCGTTATTGCGAGAAATCCTATTCAATTCCAAAATTTACAAAACCAAATAAACGATCAGATTGAAGGTTTGAATAAACAATTAGAAACTGAAAATGAAAAACTAAAAGTTTCAGGAGATAAAATTACCAAATTGGACGATAGTATTTTTAAATTAAAATTGGAAAATAGTCAAAAGAAGGATATAACCACGTTTAAATTTGTCGCTGATGAATTTAATACTACGATACAAAAAGTTGCTAAGTGGTTTATTTTAATACTAATAGTTGTCTTTGATCCACTCGCAATAATTCTATTATTAGCTTATAATATATCTACCAATAGAACATATGAAGAATCAGATAAAGATTATGAGATCTATAAAAAAGAAGTTGAAAAGGTCGAAAAAGTTGAGAAAACTAGTCCTCCAGAGTCTACTTCTGTAGAAAATAATGTTGTGGAAAAAGTTGTTGAGGTTGAGAAACCGATTGAGAAGATTGTTGAAGTTGAAAAACCGATTGAAAAAATTGTTGAGGTTGAGAAGCCTGTTGAAAAAATTGTTGAAGTTGAAAAGATAGTAAAAGCTCGAGCACCATATGGACATGCGAGTTTTTAAATAAAAAAATTATTTTCAAACAAACGTAATATATATTTTATACTTGAAGAAAGAATTCAATATATATGAACGAAGAAGAATTGTTAGAGCTATATAACTTGATCAAATATAGTTACGAAAATACCGATTGGAATAGTGTGAAAGAATCTTTAGATTACATATCAGAATACATTGATGTATCTGATGACTTAGTGGAGTAAATAAATGTTATATCTATACATATTAGTTTTGTTAGCGTCAATTGCAACGAATATTTTTTTGGTTGTTTCGTTAAAACGTGCATTTTATACAATAGATATTCTTGAGAATTGGATAGTTGATTTTAAAGCATCAATTAATAATGTATACAAAAAGTTGAAAGAAGTTGATAATCGTGGTATCTTTGAAAAAGATGACGATGTTGGTTTTTTATTCACCGACATCCATAATATTATAAAGATAACTAAACAAAGGGTAAATGATGAGTCAGATAATTCAACCAGTATTGATGAAAAAAACAACTAAAACTAAGAAAAAACTTCTTTCAAACAAGAAGCAATCAAAGGTTTTTAAGAAGATAAAAAAACCTAAGATTTCTATTTCTATTATATCAAAAAAGGATATTAAGAAAAAAGAAAAGTCTACTAAAGTAAAACCTACAAAAGATATCGTAGTACCTAGAATTAAAGAGACTCCAAAAACAAAAAGTGTAGAGTTAGAATCGGATGAAGTAACATTGGTTGACGAGAATGAACCAAAGAAGAGGCGTAGAGGCAGAAACAAGAAAGAAAAAATTTATTTCAGTAAAGCAACAGAAGAGGCTATTATACAATACAACGAAGAAGAGGATGTAAACATTAGAAACAATATCTATGAAACAAAAATAAGATATAGTTTTGAAAAACTAGTAGAAAATATATTTAATACATTTAAGTTTACTTATTTTGATAATAGTCCATTAGAAATTCAAAAAGAAACTGTCAGTCATTTAGTATCTAACATACATAAGTTTCAATCTGGTAAAGGAAAAGCATTTAGTTATTTCAGTATAGTAGCTAAAAACTATTTAATCTTTCATAACAACACTAATTATAAAAGATTCAATCAACATGTCGATATATCCGAAACTCCAGGCGAATCATCGGTGTGTTTACAGACCGAAGATGAACATCATAAAAATGTACAAACACAAGAATTGATGAAATTGTTGGTCCAATACTGGGAAAAGAACATTAGAAAAATATTTACCAAGGAAAAGGATCTAAATATAGCATATGCAGTGATAGAACTATTTAGAAGTTGTGATAGATTAGAAACATTTAATAAAAAGACATTATACTTGTATATTAGGGAAATTAGTGGGTGTAAGACACAACAAGTTACAAAAGTAATCAACAAAATGAAGAGTTATCAATATACCATAATGCAGAGTTATTTAAATCGCGGTGTTATATAAAACAATTAAATTAATTAACCACCTAAGAAATTAGGTGGTTTTTTCTATTTATATGATATGGATCTAAATTTTGAGATATACAAAGGAAAGTCTTTTTCTGGTCTTTGCAAGGATATTGTAAAAAACTCAGAGAACAAAAAAGACCAAATTGATGTATTGGTTTCTGATTTGAGAGGTTTGATTAAAACCATTAATGATGCGGTTATCATCGTTCCTCTCATAAAAGATTATTTTGATGTAGGTGTTAAAAATGATGAACAACTAATTAAAATAGCTGCTGTTGTACAACGTTTGGTTGCAAAATCAGAAAATAGTGCTGATGGAATGCAAACATTGATTTCAGATGAAGAACGTAAACAATTGATGGACGAAGTAATTAAGATAGGTAAAACCTCCGAATAAAATGAGTAGCTCTACTAATGTAATGAATATTGTAAGGAACCTTAGCCAACCAGCTAAATCCATGGATCCTACAAATATTTTGTCTGCGAATCCTAATTTTCAATTAGCCGTTGTGGTTGATATAATATTGGATGAAAATCATCCATATATGGGTAAAAATCAAAACGATCCAAATGCTTATCCGGCGCCTACAATCAAATATCAACAGATTCCGGTAAATTACAACACGGCTGTACCAAATTCAACCGATGTGGATTATAGTTACATTGGTAGAGCCAAAGTAAGAATATTAAGTTTGGAAAAACAAACTGCAGTTGAAAAGTTACCATGGGCTATTCCGTTGGATACAACAATAACTCAGTATCCTTTGGTAAATGAACAAGTAATGGTTATCAAAATCGGTGATAGCTATTATTACACAAAACCTTTTAGCAAATTTAACTTTGTTGGTGTCAATGGAGACTTTGTTACAGAAAAATCAGCAAGTGATACTGCAAATAGTGCGATTCCATATTTAAAACCCCCTCTTAAAGAGAGTTATATTTCACATCCATTGTTTACCAACCTAAATCAAACTGGTTTTTTTGGTAACTATTTCATTATAAATCCGTATATCCGATCTGTTAAGAAATACGAAGGTGACACTGCGATAGAAAGTAGATTTGGCCAATCAATTAGATTCAGTGCGTATGATGACAACAGATTGATTGATAAAAATACAACGGATTCATCATACATCCTAGACAAAAATCTATTCAAAAAATCTCAAGCTGGTGGATATGGTAACCCTAAGATTACAATTAGAAATAGACAGAGAAATATCGCTAGAGATTCGGACCAATCTATCCATCCTAAGTTACCAAAAATTAATAAGATAAATCCTCTCGAAAAAAACTATGGAGGACAAATTGAAGAAGACATAAATCATGATGGTAGTACTATAGAAATATCAAGTGGAGCAACATTATCTAAATGGAAAACCACGGTGTATAAAAGTATATTTGGTGTAACACAAGATAATGATCCAACTGAAGAACAGACTAGATTTAATCCGTCAAATTCTACAAAGTTTGTATTGCCATCATTAAATGGCGACCAGATTGTTATAAACACAGATAGATTAGTATTAAGTAGTAGATTTGCCGAGACCCTACATTTCAGCAAAAAACGTTATGCTGTTGTAACGGATGATGAATACACTGTTGATGCGAATGATCAAGTTGTAATATCAACCAATAGATTGACATGTTTAAATTCACCACAAATATTTTTAGGCCAATATGGTGAAACCAATGAACCAGCTATGTTGGGTCAGACGACAGTAGACTGGTTATATGACTTGTGTAATTGGTTATTGGATCATGTGCATTGGTATCATCACGTACATCCACATCCACATACGCATGAAGATGCTGGAGCATTAAGTGCGCAAAACACTAACAATGCTAATCCAGATCAGACCCAATTACCAGAACAAAAATTGGCTTTAAAACTTTTGAGAGATAATTTGCATAAAACATTGAGTAGAAGAGTATTTTTAACCGGCGGCGGATATGCTCCTGGTAGTAATGGTGTAAAACCATCGGGTAGTGGTGCTGAATGTAAAGATCCAGTCAAAATTAATACGGTGACTGGAGAAGGTGTTGTTGGCGACTTCAAAGGTAGAAATCGTCGTGAAGGTCCAGTACAAATCGAATTTGAATTTGAATAATATATGGCTACTAAAAAATATTATTTTGCATATAAACAAGCAATTCCTTGGAATGGTACATTTTCTCCAACTCAATTCAGAAAGGATTGGAACGCATTTGTATCAAATATAGATCTTAAAAATCCAAATCTAGTAACCGATAAAGATGTATCTTTAGTTTTTGATGTTAAGACGAGAGATTTAACTCCTGATGCAAATTTTCCACAACAAATCGATTTTTCAGTGGAGGGTTATGTAGTTGATACGCCAAATGAATATGGATTATTTAGGTCATTTACTACAGGCGGCGTTGATATAAAAAATCCTGTACCCGGTAAAAAATTTAGAACAATTGTTGCAGCTGCGAGTAAGACTGATATTCAACAAAAAAAATCTCCCGGAGAATCTGTATCAAATTCTTTAAGTTATCTACGTGAGTCATTTGTTCAAACTATAAGAGATCAATTGTCAACCAGAGGATTTACTATAGAGAAGGATCTTCCACTAACTGATCCAGATCCTGCGTTGCCAGGTCCACCAACACAAAATATATCTGGTGTAACTAATAAGGCACCAGTAGTAGACAATCCGAATGTAAAATTACCAACCCAAGAAGTTAAACAATTAGATGCTACTGCAGCACAACAGGCCACTTCAAAAGCACAAAGTTCAGTTAGTAACGTAACTTCACAAGCTCAGAGTGCAGCTAGTAACGTAACTTCTCAAGCGCAAGGAGCTGTCAGTGGTGTAACTTCACAGGCGCAAGGAGCTGTTAGCGGAGTAACTTCACAAGCTCAGAGTGCAGCTAGTAACGTAACTAC
>Ga0129333_10005722_pt1 | contig 11709 bp, 10 predicted proteins | sample CPB6_08_DNA_FD_94474 | JGI IMG/M metagenome (GOLD analysis project Ga0129333, IMG submission 94474) | Freshwater to marine salinity gradient microbial communities from Chesapeake Bay, USA - CPBay_Sum_0.6_0.8_DNA | ecosystem: Environmental > Aquatic > Marine > Coastal | place: USA: Chesapeake... | reverse complement strand
GTTCCGCAGATCGAGGTCACCTTCGACATCGACGCCAACGGCATCGTGCACGTGAGCGCCAAGGACCGCGCGACCTCCAAGGAGCAGTCGATGACCATCAGCGGTCAGTCGACTCTTTCCAAGGACGACATCGACAAGATGGTGAAGGACGCCGAAGCCCACGCCGAGGAGGACCGCAAGCGTCGCGAGGAAGCCGAGATCCGCAACAACGCCGACTCGCTCGTGTACCAGACCGAGAAGGTGTTGCGCGATCAAGGCGACAAGGTCTCGGCCGACGAGAAGGCGGCCGTGGAGACTCCGCTGGCCGACCTGAAGAAGGCGCTCGAGGGCAACGACAGCGCGAGCATCAAGGCCGCGACCGAAGCACTCATGTCGGCGAGTCAGGCGTTCAGCCAGAAGCTGTACGAAGCGGCGGCGCGTGACGCGAATGCGACCGGCACATCGGCATCGGGTCAGACCGGAGCTCCGGGCGACGACGAAATCGTCGATGCCGAAATCGTCGACGCCGACAAGTGAGCCCGAGCGATGGATGCTGACATGGTCGACGGCGACGCCGTCGATGCCGCCGCCGTGGAAGCCGAAGAGGCCGCCGAGGTCGTCGAACACGACATCGAGGGCCTCTTGGCCGAACGCGATTCGTTTCGCGACATCGCCCAGCGACTCCAGGCCGACTTCGAGAACTACCGCAAGCGCGTGAGCGCGCAGACCGCGGACGACGTCGATCGCGCCACGGGTCGACTCGCCGAGGCGTTGTTGCCGGTTCTCGATGCGTGCGAGGCGGCCTTCGTCGCCCATCCGGCCGAAGTGGAGCCGCTCTTCAACCTGCTGCTCAGCGAATTGCGCAAGCAGGGCTTGGAAGCCATGAACCTCGACGGTCAGGCCTTCGATCCCAATCTCGCCGAGGCGGTCATGCGCGAAGACGGTGAAGGCGATGGTGCCGGCAACGCAGTGGTCGTCGACGTGATGCGATCGGGTTACACGTGGAAGGGCCGGGTGCTACGCGCCGCCTTGGTGAAGGTCAGAGGCTGACGCGACGTCGACGTGAAGTGCGGGGAGGGGTGACATGACGGCACAACGAGAGTGGTTCGAGAAGGATTACTACGCGGTGCTCGGTGTCGCCTCGGATGCGACGGCCAAGGACATCACCAAGGCGTACCGACGACTCGCGCGCGAGAACCATCCCGACGCCAAGCCCGGTGACGCCGCAGCCGAAGAACGTTTCAAGGAGATCTCGGCCGCCTACGAGGTTCTCTCCGACGAGGACAAGCGTCGTGAGTACGACGAAGTCCGCCGCATGGGTCCGATGGCCGGCGGCATGGGCAACATGCGGTTCACCGTCGGTGGTGACGCCGGATCGTTCGAGGATCTCTTCCGGATGTTCTCGGGTGGCCGCACTCGTGGTGGCGGTGGCAGTGGTGTGAGTCCGCGTCGCGGCACCGATCTCGAGACCCAATTGATGATCGATTTCGAAGAGGCCGCACTCGGGGTCACGACCACGGTTCATCTCACGAGTGACGATCGTTGTCAGACCTGCAGTGGATCGGGCGCGCGTCCGGGTTCGAGTACCAAGGTGTGTCCGCAGTGCAACGGTCGCGGCCAGGTTGACGACAATCAGGGCTTCTTCTCCTTCGCGTCACCGTGTCCACGTTGCGCGGCGCGCGGAACCATCATCGATGACCCGTGCGGTGTGTGTCGGGGCACCGGAATCGAGAAGCGCAACCGCGAGGTGAAGGTTCGTATCCCCGCCGGAGTGGCCAACGGTCAGCGCATCCGTCTCGCCGGCAAGGGAACACCCGGGCGCAACGGTGGTCCGGCCGGCGACCTCTTCATCGTGTGTCATGTCGCAGCGCACGAGTTCTTCGGTCGCGACAACGACAACCTCACCGTTCGCGTGCCGGTCACCTTCGCCGAAGCCGCGCTGGGTGCCGACGTCGACGTGCCGACCATCTCCGGCGAGAGCGTCACACTTCGCATCAAGCCCGGCACCCAGAGCGGGGCGCGTTATCGGGTGAAGGGACGCGGCATCGCGACCCAACGTCAGCAGGGCGACCTGATCGTCACGGTCGACGTGCTCGTGCCCACATCGGTGACCGATGAAGAGCGTTCGTTGATCGAACGTCTCGGTGAACTGTCGGCCGCCGAACCGCGTCAGAAGTGGAAGCGTCCGGCGGGAGGCGGCTCATGAGCGGTCGCGAACAAGCCGTGTACGTGATCTCCGTGGCCGCCGAACTCGCCGGCATGCATCCGCAGACGCTCCGTATCTACGAGCGTCGTGGTCTCCTGCAACCGGCGCGCACCCGGGGCGGCGATCGTCGTTACAGCGAAGCCGACATCGCGCGTCTGCGTCGCATCGCCGACCTCACCGCGGCCGGCATGAACGTCGAGGGCATCCGGCGCATCATGGAACTCGAAGCCGAAGTCGTCCGCCTGCGCGACGAAGTCGATCGTCTGCGACTACTTGCCGCCCAGGCGATCTCGGCGATCGACGCTGGTTCGTCGAGTGGTGGTTCGGGTGGACTCGTTCCGCTTCGGCAGTCGGTGACCGTGTTCGGTCAGGTGTCGCCGGTGTTGCGTCGCCGAGGGGAGCGCAATGACTGACGTCCGACGTATGACTCCCGACTATCAGCCGTACGTCGCCGGCACGTTCCGGTGGCGACTGGCGCTTCGTCCGCTCGATCTCGACGATTGGATCCAGATCGGTCACGACTACGACCACGAGATGGATCGCAAGTCGTGGGTGCTGGCCAATCACCACGACACCGCGGTGGCCGTGATCCCGGGCATCGAACCCGAGGCCGCTGAAGTTCTGCAATCGATCGTCGATCACTTGGTGTCGCTGTGGCCCGAGTGGTTCGAGGTCCGCGAAGGTCGCGTGTTCAACCACCATCGCGGCGAGTCGTTCGCCATCACCCCCGAAGCCGACGGATCGTGGTCCGAGCATCCCTTGTCGATCGCCGGTCGACTCGTGCAGGAGGACCTCGCGCTGCTCGTCGAACGCGACGGTCGCATGGTGTTCGGCGGCGGCAGTGTGTGCTTCCCGAATCGTTGGGACCTCAACTCGAAGTTGGGGCTCAGCATGGCCGAGGTGCACGCGCCCGTTTCACGGCTCAACGAACAACTCGAAGGTCCGATCGACGACTTCTTCGCCCGTCTTTCCGACGAGCGACCGTTCTGGCGACTCGGTTGGGGAGTTCTCGACACCGACGATCTGTATCAACCGCTCGATGGCACGGCATCGGTGCCGCCGCCGATTCCGGGAGTGGGCGATCCGTCCACTCCCGATCGGTTGTTCCTGCGGGTCGAACGCGAAACGTTGCGGCGGTTCTCGCGGACGAACTGCATCCTCTTCACCATTCGTACGTACATCCGTCCACTCAGTCACCTGGCCGATCGTCCCGAGGATGCGTCGCGTCTCGCCGATGCACTGGCCAATCTGCCCGACGACGTGGCGGACTACAAGAAGATCGCCGAACTCTCGTCGACCGCGCGGCACTGGCTGAATGCGGTTGCGAGTGGTCGGAACATCGGGGGGCCCGATACATCCATCACCGAGCGGACGACGTAGGAGGGATCCGCCATGGCCATCAACCCACAGCAATGGACACTCAAGACTCAAGAGGCGGTGTCGGCCGCGGTCGACCAGGCCAAGAGTCTGTCGAACCCCGAACTCACTCCCGACCACGTGATGGCGGCGATCCTCCGTCAGGACGACACCATCGTCCCGGCCGTGCTCGTGAAGTTGGGGCTCACGCAACTCAACTTGCGTAACCAGGCCGACGAGGCGGTCGCCAAACTTCCGAAGGCCTACGGCGGTGAAGAACCGCGCATGAGCCGCGAGCTCAACAACGTCTTCGAGAACGCCGATCGCTACCGCAAGGACTTCAAGGACGACTTCCTGTCGGTCGAGCATCTTCTGCTCGCCATGAACCAGCGACTCAAGGTCGGCAGTGAAGAACTGATGAGTGCGCTGCGCGACGTGCGCGGAAGCCATCGCGTCACGAGCCAGAACCCCGAGGATCAGTTCCGGGCCCTCGAGAAGTACGGACAGGACCTGACCAAACGAGCGCGCGACGGCAAGATCGATCCGGTCATCGGCCGTGACGACGAGATTCGTCGGGTGATCCAGGTCCTGAGCCGGCGCACCAAGAACAATCCGGTGCTCATCGGCGAACCCGGTGTGGGCAAGACCGCCATCGTCGAAGGTCTCGCGCGGCGTATCGCCGACGGCGACGTCCCCGAAGGTCTGAAGAACAAGCGGCTCATCTCGCTCGATCTCGCGAGCATGCTCGCCGGCGCGAAGTACCGCGGCGAGTTCGAGGAACGCCTGAAGGCCGTACTGAAGGAGATCATCGATTCGGCCGGTGAAGTGATCACCTTCGTCGATGAGTTGCACACCATAGTGGGAGCCGGCGGCGCCGAAGGAGCGATGGACGCCGGCAACATGATCAAGCCGATGCTGGCGCGCGGTGAACTCCGCATGATCGGTGCCACGACCCTCGACGAGTACCGCAAGCACGTGGAGAAGGATCCGGCTCTCGAACGGCGTTTCCAGCAGGTGTACGTGGGGGAGCCGACAGTCGAGGACACCATCGCCATCCTGCGCGGACTCAAGGAGCGCTACGAGGTCCACCACGGAGTCCGAATTCAGGACTCGGCTCTGGTGAGTGCGGCGGTTCTCTCGAACCGCTATCTGACAAATCGATTCCTGCCCGACAAGGCGATCGACCTCGTGGACGAAGCGGCGAGCAAGTTGCGCATCGAGATCGATTCGTTGCCGACCGAGATCGACGTGATCGAGCGGCGCATCATGCAACTCGAGATCGAGAAGGTCGCGCTCGAGAAGGAGAGCGACACCGCATCGAAGGAGCGCCTGGGTGCTCTCAGCGACGAACTCGTGCTCCTGCAGGGGAGTTCGGCCGAGATGCGCAAGCACTGGCAGGCCGAGAAGGACTCCATCACGGCGATCCGCAGCCTCAAGGAGGAACTCGAGCAGTTGCGGGCCACCGCCGACAACGCCGAGAAGTCGGGCGACTATCAGAAGGCATCCGAACTCAAGTACGGGAGCATTCCCGAACTCGAGCGTCGCATCGTCGACGTCACCGGCCACCTCGACGAACTGCAGGGTTCGAAGCGGATGCTGAAGGAAGAAGTCGACGCCGAAGACATCGCCGAGGTCGTGAGCAAGTGGACGGGTGTGCCCGTCACGCGGCTCATGGAAGGTGAGATGTCCAAGCTCGTCCACCTCGAAGAACTCCTGCACCAGCGTGTGGTCGGACAGCACGAAGCGGTCGTCGCCGTCTCCAACGCGATTCGCCGCAGCCGGGCCGGTTTGTCCGATCCCAACCGACCCATCGGTTCGTTCCTGTTCCTCGGTCCCACGGGAGTGGGCAAGACCGAATTGGCCCGCGCCGTCGCCGAGTTCTTGTTCGACGACGAACGAGCCATGGTGCGGATCGACATGGGTGAATACATGGAGAAGCACTCGGTGTCGCGTCTCGTGGGTGCGCCTCCGGGCTACGTCGGTTACGACGAAGGCGGACAACTCACCGAAGCCGTGCGCCGCCGTCCGTACAGCGTGGTGTTGCTCGACGAGATCGAGAAGGCACATCCCGACGTCTTCAATATCTTGTTGCAGGTGCTCGACGACGGTCGGCTCACCGACGGTCAGGGTCGCACGGTCGACTTCACCAACGTGGTGGTGGTCATGACCTCGAATCTGCCCGGTGAACCCATCGAGTACTTCAAGCCGGAGTTCGTCAACCGCATCGACGAGATCATCCGTTTCACGGCGCTGACCGAGGCCGATCTCGCGCGCATCGTCGAGATCCAGGTGGCCAAGTTGCGGGAGCGACTCGCGGCGCGTCGGATCACCCTGAACGTGACCCCCGAGGCGTTCGCGCACCTCGCGCACGAGGGCTACGACCCGATCTTCGGCGCCCGACCGCTCAAGCGGGTGATTCAGAAGGTCATCGGCGACAACGCGTCGCTTCTGATCCTCGAAGGCAAGGTCGCCGAGGACGGAATGATCAATGTCGAGGTGCAGGACGGCCGCATCGTCCTGCACTCCTGATCATTGGTCGGTCAGGACCTTCGACTCATCGAACGAGATGAGCACTCGGCTTCCGGGCTCGGGGCTCGTCGCGTGACCCGGTAACTGCACCCGAATGAGATTCGAGAGCCCGTCGGCTTGCACGTCGACGATTTTCGAGGCTCCCATGAACACCGATTGCCGAACCATCGCCGGGAATCCGTTCTCATCGAATCGAGTGTGCTCGGGGCGGATCAACACCTTGATCGGCCCATCTGCTCGACGCGGTGATGGGGCACGAAAGCGATACGGCCCGATATGCACGGCTCCGTCTTCCACGACGCCATCGACTTCGTTGATGGTTCCGACGAAGCGGGCCACGAAGGCGCTCGACGGATTGGAATAGACGACCTCGGGTGCTGCGAGCTGTTCCAGACGACCGTCCGACATCACTCCGACCCGATCGCTGATCGAGAGAGCCTCGTCTTGATCGTGGGTGACGAACACCGCGGTCGTGCCGCTCTCCCTCTGAATACGCCGAATCTCATCCCGCAAAGTCGATCGGACCTTGGCATCCAGCGCCGACAAGGGCTCGTCCAACAGCAGAACATCGGGGCGAATGGCGAGTGCCCGAGCCAGTGCGACTCGTTGTTGTTGACCGCCGGAGAGCTGATGCGAGTAGCGCTTCGCTTGCTTCTGCAGCTGCACGAGTTCGAGGGCTTCGTCGACTCGCTTTTTTCGTTCGACCGGAGTGAGGCGTCGGGTCCGCAGACCGAACTCGATGTTCTGGGCGACGTTCATGTTGGGGAAGAGGCTGTAACTCTGGAAAACCATGCCCATGTTCCGTCGGTGAGCCGGAGTCTTCGACACGTCGGCTCCTCCGACGAGTACCGAACCGGTCGCCGGCACCTCGAATCCGGCGACGACCCGTAGTGCCGTGGTCTTCCCGCAGCCCGATGGACCGAGGAGGCTCACGAGTTCTCCCGATTCGATCGCCAGGGAGAAATCGTTCAGGGCGATCGTCGACCCGTAGGTCTTGGTCACGTGTTCGAGCGAAAGTGAAGTCATGTGGGGGTCTCTTCCATTTTCAGCGAGGATTCGTCGGTTACTTCGCTTCGTCGGGTTTTGGAGCGGGTCGCGATCCCGATGCCGGCGAAGAGAAGAGTTGTCGCGAGGAGCGACATCACGGCGAGCGCGTACCCACCCCTCGGATCGGATTGGCGATACTCCGCCATGAAGGCAGGAAGTGTTCTCTTCAGCAGGACATCGGCAATGGTGTATTCGCCGAGAACCACGGCGATGGTCAGGAAGGTGCTCGAGATCAGAGCCGACTTGAGACTCGGGATCAGAACACGCATCAGAGTGGTGTTCCATCCGGCACCGAGGCTCCGTGAGGCTTCGGTGAGAGTTCGCAAGTCGATGGCTCGCAGGCCGGCATCGATCGAGCGATACGTGAAGGGAAGCGCGAGTACCGCGTAGAAGGGGATGAGCGACAGATCGCTGTTGAGGAACCAGCGGGCATGAGGTTTGATCACGACGATCCCGGCCACGAGGGCGATGGCGGGGATGACATACGGGAGAACGGTCAGGAATTCGACGATCACTCGGGCTCTCGGAATTCTCAGATGAACCCACACCGCGGTCGGCACCAAGATGAACAGCGTGAGCAATGCAGTTCCGGTCGCCAATTGGAGGCTGAGTCGTAACGCTTCCCAGAAGTAGTCCTCGCGAAATGCGTTGGTGACGACACTCAACGACCAGCCATCGAACAGAGTCGCTCGACCCAGATTGAAGACCTGCACGTTCTGGAACGCGAAGCGGGCCATTGCGATGAAGGGGAACGCGAAGTAGATCGCGCCCACGACGAGGATCAGATGGCGACCGAGGCGCCTCTGCCCACCCTTGGAGTTCATCCCAGCCACCTCTCCGACCGTCGTCGCAGGAACCAGTACGCACCCATGGATGCGGCCATGACGATGATCATCCAAGCCGCGAGGCCGTATCCGACCGCGTCCTCGCCGATCGACACGTCTCCACCCAGAAAGAAGCCGATGCGGAGGGGAACGATCTTCGAATTGTCGGTCAACTGTTGGGCAGTTGCGTAGGCGCTGAACGAGTTGGCGAAGAGGAGGAGAAAGCCGCCGAGAAGTGACGGCAGGAGCACCGGAAGTCCGATCCGGCGCCAGTAGGTGAATCCGGTCCCGCCGAGATTGACGCAGGCCTCCCGCCACGCCGGACGAAGACCTTCGATCGCGGGGAGTGTGACGAGGACCATCAGCGGAATGTTGAAGTACGAATAGACGACGATGAGTCCGCTCACCTCGCCCAGCCCGAAGTTGCCGGCGTACAAGTCGAGGCCGAAGTATTCGAGGATCTTGGTGAGGATGCCCTGACGTCCGAGTAACGAGAGAAACATGAAGGCCAGGGGTAGTCCACCCATGTTGGCGGCGACACCGCTGAACGAAGTCACCAGGTTCTTGATCCAGCGGGGCCTCTCGACGCTCGATGCGGCATGAGCGAGGAGAGTGCCGGCGACGACCCCGACGATCGCCGCGCCGGCCGAGAAGGTGATGGAGAACTTGAATGCCTGGAAGTTCTGCCCGGAAATCGCCTCACGAAAGGCGTCGGTGCCGAAACTTCCGTCGGGGTTCTTCAATGCTTGTTGGAAGACGCTGTAGGCCGGAACGAGCAAGAAGAGGAACAAGAAGGCGAGGAACGGCAGTAGGCCGACGTAGTCGCGCAAAGTTCGACGTCTCCCACCAAGGGAAGGGGCCACCGCCGAAGCGGTGGCCCCTTCGTCTCCGGGGGAGGAATGTGAGAGGTCGAGCAGAACCATCAGGCGTCGGCGACGAGCGGACCCCACTGCTCGGCGAGGACTTCCTTGGCGGCCTTGATCTGTGCGGGCGTGAGGAACTTGATCTGCGAGAGGAGTTCATCCGGGGGCAGATTCTTCTTCACTTCGTCGGTCACGAGTCCGGCTGCAGTGACTGCTTCGATGCGAGCCGGCACGGCACCACCCTCGAGGTAGCCGAGTGCGCCCTCATCGGAGAAGATGTGTTCCATCCAGAGCTTGGAGCAAGCCTGGTTCGGTGAATCCTTGATGACGCCCTGGCCGTAGAAGCCGCCGTAGATTCCGTCGCTCGGGAAGTTGGTCTCGTAGGTGATGCCAGCCGCCTCGAGTTCCGAAGCCAGACCGGGGACGTTGTAACTCCAGTCGATGGCGATCGGAGTTTCTCCGGTGAGGACGGTCTCCTTGGTGACGTCGGTGCCACCGAGATTGCCCGAAGCCTTGAGTTCGGCGAAGAACTCGATTCCGGGGAGGATGTCGTCGGCACTTCCTCCGTTGGCGAAGGACGCCGCCATCACGGCGGCGAATGCCGCTCCCGCTTCGCGGGGATCACCGTTCAGGGCGACAAGGCCCTTGTATTCGGGCTTGGTGAGATCGGCGAACGTCTTGGGGGCGTTGGGAACGATCTTGGTGTTGGTCGTGATCGCCATGATGCCGTAGTACGCAGCAGTCCAGTTGTTGCCCGCGTCCTTCAATCCACTCGGAATCTCGCTGTCGACGGTGAGGATGTAGGGCTCGAAGAGCCCCTTGTCGACCATCTCCTGTGCGATGGCCGGGCTGACGTCGACATTGTCGGGCATGTCGTCCTGGCCGGCGAGGGTTTCGACGGCTTCCATCTCTTCAGCGGACGAAGCATCGGGGTTGGCCACGGGGTTGTCGATGCCGGGGTACTTGTCGCGGAAACTCTGGAGAATTCCCTTGTAGTTCGCCCACTCATCGGGGAGGGCGATCAGGTTGACCTTGCCTTCGGCCTTGCACTCTTCGTACAGCGCGGCGATCGGATCGTCCGATCCGGCTTCGCTGGTCGGGGCCGTTGCCGCTCCGGTCGAAGCCGGGGGAGTATCGGACGACGAGCTGGAGTCGTCACCACCGCATGCAGCGAGGGCGAGAACCGATGTAGCGGCGAGGAGGGCCAATCGGCGGGTTGAGCGTCTGGAAACGAGCATGTTTGTCCTTTTGTTCACGGAGTTGTTCACGGAGTTGTTCACGTAGGGTCTTCCATCGAGGTGTTCCGGCATTGATGAGCCGTTCGACCTCTCAGGACAACTTGCACGGTCGAACTGTCCTGATGCTGGCGAGGCAGTAGCCGGATGGTGAACCGACGATGAACTCGGTCTCCGGATTCGAGAAGGCAGCGAGTAGTGTTTCGGCACGTTCCCCGTCGTTAGGAGCGAGTCCATGCCCGTCACCGTCGTCATCGGAGCCCAATGGGGTGACGAGGGCAAGGCCAAGGTCATCGACCTCCTCGCCAAGGACCACTCGGTCGTCGCCCGTTATCAAGGCGGTCACAACGCCGGTCACACGGTGGTGGTCGGTACCGAGAAGTACGCGTTGCAACTGATTCCGTCGGGCGTGTTCTACGAACACGTCACCCCGGTGATCGGCAATGGCGTAGTGGTGGATCTCCCGACGCTCTTCGCCGAGATCGATCGGCTCGAGAGTCGCGGCATCTCGTGCACCAAGTTGCGCGTGTCGAGTCAGGCGCACCTGATCTTCCCGTGGCACCAATCGCACGACGCGATCTCCGAGGCCATCCGGGGCGACGACAAGATCGGCACGACCTTGAAGGGCATCGGGCCGGCCTACGCCGACAAGGCTCGTCGCACGGGAATCCGCGCCGGTGAGGTGCTCGATCCGGTTCGCTTCGCCGATGTCGTGCGCCGGGTGGGCAAGGAACAGAACGCGCTCATCGCGCACCTGGGTGGCGAGCAACTCGATCTCGACGACGCGGTCGCCCGGTTCGTGGATTACGCGAAGCGGCTCGCTCCGTACGTGGAGAACACGGTCGACCTCTTGCACGACGCCGTCGAGGCCGGTCAGTCGGTGTTGCTCGAAGGCGCGCAAGCGACTTTCCTCGACCTCGACCACGGAACGTACCCGTATGTCACGTCGTCGAATCCCACCGCGGGCGGCGCGGTGTCGGGTTCGGGTCTCGGTCCGCGTCTGATCGATCGCATCGTCGGGATCACCAAGGCGTACACCACGCGGGTGGGCTCGGGTCCGTTCCCCACCGAACTCACCGATGCCACCGGCGAACGACTCGTCGACATCGGTCGTGAGTTCGGGACGGTCACCGGGCGCCGTCGTCGAACCGGATGGGTCGACTGCGTCATGCTGCGTCATGCGGCGCGGGTCAACAGCCTGACCGAGCTCGCGCTGACCAAGCTCGATGTCCTCGACGACTTCGACGAGATCAAGGTGTGCGTCGGCTACGAACTCGATGGTCGTCCGTTACGCGGTTACCCCGACCGCAGTGAGGTCCTGGCCCGGGTCACGCCGGTGTACGAGACGATTCCGGGCTGGAAGACCGTCCTTGGCCGATGCCGATCGGCGGCCGACCTCCCCGCATCGGCCCGACGATTCATCTCGGTGGTCGAACAGCAGTCCGGAGTTCCCGTGCGGATCGTCGGCGTCGGCCCCGAACGCGACGACGTGTTGATGTGGGATGGTGGTGGGCGATGATCCCGCGTTATTCGCTCCCCGACATGGAGGGCATCTTCTCCGACGAGTCGAAGTTCCAGCGTTGGCTCGAGATCGAACTGCTGGCCACCGAGGCCCACGCAGCTCTCGGAGTGGTTCCGGCCGCGGATGCCGCCGCATGTCGTGCGAACGC
>Ga0129333_10005721_pt1 | contig 11709 bp, 9 predicted proteins | sample CPB6_08_DNA_FD_94474 | JGI IMG/M metagenome (GOLD analysis project Ga0129333, IMG submission 94474) | Freshwater to marine salinity gradient microbial communities from Chesapeake Bay, USA - CPBay_Sum_0.6_0.8_DNA | ecosystem: Environmental > Aquatic > Marine > Coastal | place: USA: Chesapeake Bay... | reverse complement strand
CAAAGAATTCATAAGTGTATTCTTAGCACTCTTATGGCAAAAATTCTAATGCTGACAAACTCAATGGGGGCAAGTGCTGATGTGCTGCCAGCCCTTGCTCTATTACAGCATGATGTTCGAGTACTACCAGCTGAAGTATCAGTATTAATTGATGCACCAACTGTTGATTGTATTTTTGTTGATGCAAGGCGTGATCTTCCAAATACCAAGGCTTTTACTAAGTTAATCACCACAACAGGGGTGTCTACTCCAATTGTTGTTATTACCACCGAAGGTGGCTTATCAGCTGTCAATGCTGATTGGCAGATTGCAGATGTAATTTTAGATACTGCAGGACCAGCCGAAGTTGATGCTCGAATTAGAATTGTAATTGGCAAAGATGCGCTAGTGCAGTTGGCAAAAAACCCTGCACTTAAAGAGATTAGAAGTGGTGAGGTAGTAATTGATGAGGATTCCTATACTGCCAAGATAAAGGGGCGCACCTTAGATCTAACCTTTAAAGAGTTTGAGTTATTGAAGTATCTAACCCAACATCCAGGTAGAGTATTTTCTAGATCTCAATTACTTCAGGAGATCTGGGGTTATGACTACTTTGGAGGCACGAGAACTGTTGATGTTCACATTAGACGCCTTCGCTCAAAGCTAGGACCAGAGTTTGAGGCGATAATTGATACAGTTAGAAATGTTGGTTACAGATTCTCATCAAATAATACTGCCGGTAGTAATCAAAGTACTGTAGATCTAAGTTAGTGGTAGTAAATCTAATTACGTTTATTGTCACTCTGCTATGAGCGTGCAACATCTTGCAACATTACAAGCAAATCAACGCCAGCAGGTATTGGATTTAATTCAGCGATCTGCCATATTTGATAATTCACCACCTATTGCCGAGCACATTCTGCTTCACCTTCGCCATGGTGGAGATAAATCAGATTCACATTTAGTAGTGGAAGAAACATCTAAAGTAATTGGATATGCCCACCTAGATCAAACCGATCTAGTTGCCGGCCCATCAGTTGAGTTAGTAGTAGATCCAGATCATAGAAGCTTTGGTATTGGTAAGCAGTTGTTAAGTAAGGCAGTTGAAATATGTGGGCAAAACTTGCGGCTATGGGTGCATGGTGAAAATGAGGCAGCAGCTGCCCTTGCTAACTCATTTAATTTTGAAAAGATCAGAACCGTATTACAGATGCAAAAGCAGTTAACCGATATTGAAAGACTACCTGAAATAGATCCAAAGATAATTATTAGAAGCTTTCTACCAGACATAGATAGCAATGATTGGCTATCACTTAACAACAAGGTATTTAAAGATCACCCAGAGCAATCTGATTGGCAATTATCTGATCTAAACCATCGATTAAGTGAGGAGTGGTTTGATGTAAAAGGATTTTTTATTGCATCCTTAAACAATCAGATGATTGGCTCAACCTGGACCAAAATCCATGGCGCACTTACCCATGATCATGGCGGCTCGCATGATCATCCAGCAATCGGTGAGATCTATATAACAGCCGTAGATCTAGCTTACTCAGGCAGTGGATTAGGTAGGGCGCTCACAATTACTGCACTTAATTACCTAAAGTATCAGGGATTAAAAGATGCGATGTTATATGTTGATTTTGATAATACAAGAGCGCTTAAGCTTTATAAATCACTTGGTTTAACTGAGAGCGGCAAAGATATTTTGTATAGATTAAAAAATTAAATACTTTAGTAATCTTCACTAAATGTAATCAAAGTTTCAATATAGGTATCACCTTGTATGCCAAGATTTTGGGCATCAGGAGGTGCGGTAACTGGCTCAAAGCAAATACCCTCTTCATCTTGTGAATAAAGCATAAAATATGGTGAATCAAACTCCATAGTAATCCGTGCGGCCCCTGGCCAGAGGATCTGCGGTGTGCCAATAACTTCAATAAATGTGTCATCCCATGGTGGCGGAGTTGGTGAAATTAACTCTCCAGTGGGCAGATTATCTTCTCCTCTATTAAACATTTTATTTGCTTTAAAAATTATCTCTGCCATTTCCCCCTTACCAATATCTCTAGCAAACCAGGGATGAAAACCTAAGGTAACTGGTAGCTCAGATCCATTTGCTTCATAATCTAAAGACCACCTGAGTGCGTTATCTAATATTTCATAACGCTGTGTAACAAAAGCTCCATCAAATGGTGATGGTAGCTCTAGGTACTGGGCACCATTTCCAAGATCCTCCCAGGAGGATGTGGCACCAAATCCAATTAAGGCATGTGGTGGATCAAAATTATTTGGTAGCTGATACTTATGACCCTTTAAATCCTTGATAATTCCATCTCTAATCCGACCAGCAAAGGGAACCATAGAAAACCATCCCCAAGTAAGCTCTCGTCCTCTAAAGGGCACAGCAAACTGCATATCCCGCCATTGCACTGAGGCCAGGCGTGCTCCTTGATCTAAATCAATTGCAATTGATATTTGCTCGCCATCTATACTTATCAATTTCTGACTTCCTAACAAGTAGTTTAGAGAATATCACATAAATCTCAATGAGTGTAACTATGTAAATATCTTGGCTTAAGTTTATAGAATTAGTCATGCGAATAAGTAGAATTGTTCCGTACTCAATTTTTGAGCGATTTTTAAAATTTCTGAGTTTAAGAAATTCTATTACCCTAGAAAGAAAAAAATTTGAAATTTTTAAGTCTGTTATAACAAATAAATACTTGACTAAATCAGATTATGTATTAAGTAATTATGGGGTATGGCTATCAGAAAACAAGAATGATAAGACTTTCAATTTGTCATTGTTAGGATATCGTAATAAATTGGATAAATTTTTGAATGCAGTAAGTGAGCCCTCTATTTTCATTGATATTGGAGCAAATCAGGGTGTTTTCTCTCTTCTTGCTGCAAAAAATCAAAATTTCACCGAAATTCATGCATTTGAACCAAATTTAACAGTAGTACAATTTTTAGAAAATAATTTTAGATTTAATAAAGTGCATAATGGAATTATCCATAAGTATGCAATTAATTCAAAGTATGGTAATTTTAAATTTTTAGCACCAAAAAATCATTCGGGGGCTGGAAAATTATCTTCTAAAAATTATAACATGAAAATAGCATGTGTGAATTATGAGTACTTGAATAAAGTCTTCAAAAATTTGAATTGTTTTTATTTTGTTAAAATAGATGTAGAAGGGAGTGAATATATAGTTCTAAAAGAGTTATTTAAATCTCACATAGGACCTTATATAAATAAGATTTTTGTTGAGGTGACATATACATTATCACGCGAAAGAGAGGCGATCTATGAATTACTAGAAAAATTAGGTTTTAGAGAAGTCTATTCAAAGCAATTAAACCAAAAAGTTTTTGATGTTTTATTTGTTCGCTAAACATCAAAAGTTTCTTCGAAAAATTGAATCTCTTCGCTACTTGGAGGTAAAGCTCCTACCCGAGTAACAGATATTGCGGCAGCTTTTGCCGCCCGATCTAACATCGTAGTTAGTCTTTGTCCAGTTAATTTATCTATGCCACTATAAACTATCGCTTCAACTAATACTGCACCTACAGTGTCCCCTGCCCCAACGGTATCTGCTACAACCACATTTTTGGCATCCGTGGTTACTCTTTCATTTTTCCTGAAACCTGTTAAGCCCCTGTCTCCAAATGTAACCACAACTAACTCTGGACCAGTATCGATCCAATTATTTACCACCTGATCCAACCCAAGACCAGGGTACAACCAGTGAATATCATCATCGCTTACCTTTACCGAGGATGAGATTGATACCCACCTTTCCACCTGCTTTACATACTCAGCCCGATCATTCATTACCGCTGGCCTTATATTTGGATCAAAAACAATCGGTGAAACTTTAGCAACCTTTTTCGCCCACTCAAATAAGACACTTGCTGCCGGCTCTATCGCAGTAACCAATGTGCCGATATGAAGTAAAGATGGTGTATTTGCAACTGGATCTGGAAGCCAGGAGGCAGCGAAATCAAATGTAGCTGTTCCATCAATAACAAACTCGTATGAGGCCCCGCCTGCTTCATTTAAAGAAACAATTGCTAAACAGGTTGGCTTATCGGAAAACTTAATATAATCAAGTAGCACGCCATCTTTATGCAATTGCTTTAATGCCATCTGGCCATACTTGTCAGTTGATATACCATCAATAAATTGAACATCTATACCAAGTTTTGCCAGTGCTTTGGCAGTATTAGCAGGCCCCCCACCAACAACTGCCTTACGCTCTGTTCCATCTGGAATTAAATCAATTAATACTTCACCACATACCCAAACCTGATTACTCAAAGTGACTCACCTTTACGCATTAGAAACTCAGTTAACACCTTAACCCCAAGTAAGTGATCATCCATTTGTGGTAATCCACTTATCAACAAAACACCAACAAATCCTTTGTCCCTTGTAATTAAAGGCAACCCCCCACCATGAACAGCGTGGGTTTCGTCTTGTACGTTATTTTCTTTATGCCAATCTATTCCTCGTTCTTGAGCATGTACCCGTTCATAAATAGTTGAATGGTGTTTAAGCAAAACCACCCTCGCCTTTCGGTCTATCCACCTTTGGTTATCGCTAGTTGATCCTGGTAGAGATGCATGATAGATAATCCAATCACCAAGCCTGACTTCAATAGCAACAGGTAGGTTCCTTTCAATACTAAGTGACTTAGCAATTTCACCTATTTCTAATGCATCTAAAATTTCTAAGGACGGCAAAATAAGAGTCTGCTCTTCGTAAAGAAGTTGGTTTGAACTTAAATCCCTTGATGTCTCCATTTTCATATTCTATTCGAATAGAAAACAACTACATAAATCTACTTGATTCGGTATTCTAAAACACTTTAGTTAGACTAGAATAAACGTATGCGAGTTTTTATTACAGGAGGTGCAGGCTTTGTTGGGTCGCACTTGTGTGATGCATTAATCAGTAGGGGTGATGACGTTACAATCCTCGATAATCTTAGTACTGGCGCTCTGAACAATATTGCCCATCTTAAGGGCAGGATTGAAGTCGCTCAGGGGGATATAAGAGACCAGAGTCTAGTTGAGTCCTTGTCTGCAAGCTCAGATTTAGTACTACATATGGCCGCAGCTTTAGGTGTTGATAATATTTTAAACAATCCACTTGAATCTATATCTACCAATGTTCATGGCTCAGAGGTTGTTCTTAATGCTGCCCTTAAATTCAATAAACGAATTCTGATTGCAAGTACTTCAGAGATATATGGTAAAAATACAAAACTCCCTCTATCTGAAACGGATGATAGAGTGATAGGCACTCCTCAAAAACTCCGCTGGACATACTCAGATGCTAAAGCTTTAGAGGAATCTATCGCACACTCCCTGTATACCTTTAAGCATTTAAAGGTTACAACCATTAGATTTTTTAATACTGTAGGACCAAGGCAGACTGGAAAATATGGGATGGTTCTACCAAGATTTGTTAAAGCAGCTTTAACTAATTCTCCTTTAAGAGTTTTTGGAGATGGGAAACAAACGAGAGTATTTTGCCATGTGACGGATGCTGTAGATGCGTTACTCTTACTTGCAGCGAATGATAATTCAATTGGTGAGGTTTTCAATATTGGTGGAGTGGGAGAAATTTCAATTTTGGAGCTAGCGAATTTAGTCGTTAAGCAGACAAATTCAAAATCTACAATTGAATTTATAGATTATTCTGACGCTTATCCTGTTGGGTTTGAAGACATACAAACAAGAGTTCCAGATATTTCAAAAATTAGAAATTTCACTGGATGGAATCCAAAATTAAATATCATTAGAATTATTGATGATGTTGTAAAAAATTTGAATTAAAAAAATTTTATCCCATTAGTAGATTTTGAATTTACTGATAAATCCAATACAATTAAATTGGAATCTTTCCATTTTCTAAAATCTATCTTATCAGTTGGGGTAATTATTATACCCAAATCGATATCTGCTCTAAGTTCCTCAGAAGCTAAATCTTGATAACTACTTACAAATGGATCATGGTAAATTACATTTGCGCCTTTTTGCCTAAGTACATTGATAAATTCTAACGCAGGTGATTCTCGTACATCTGAGGTCCCAGATTTATAAGCAATTCCTACAATTTGAACTGTCTTTCTATAAAAACTAAAGTTTAATTGATTTTCAATCATCTCAACTACCTTTGCAGGTCGAGAATTGTTTACACTATTTGCAATATCAATTAATTTAGAGTCCAATCCCACCAATTTGGCAGAGTACTTAAGGTAACTTGGATCAACCGGGATGCAATGCCCACCTGCCCCTAAGCTGGGATAGAATGGCATAAATCCAAACGGCTTTGTAGCTGCTGCAGTTACAGCATCTGATAACAAAAATCCATATTTATTTGAAATTTCAGATAATTCATTTACTAAAGCAATATTTACCTGACGAAATGTATTTTCGATTAATTTTGCCGCTTCGGCTACCTCTGGTTTTTCGACCCTAATAACTTGATCACAAAATTGACTGTAAAAAGCTACAGCCTCAAAAATTGCAGTCTCGCTCAATCCTGACACAATTCGAGGTGTATTCTTTACACTCCAACTCGTGTTCCCAGGATCTATCCTTTCCGGTGCAATTGCAAACTTCAAATTCTTAGCATTTGATTGACTCTCAATCATTGGAGAAATCAAATTTCGTAATGTGCCAATATATGAGGTAGATTCATTTATTATCAGAGTATTATCTTGGAGATTACTTGCAATACTTTTACATGCATTTTTTAAAAAACTTAAATCTGGTTCTTTCAAGTCATCTAATGGAGTGGGCACTGCTATAACATAAATCTCAATATTAGTAGCTTGTCTTAAGTCACTGATGAATATAAGTTTTCCCTGATCTTGTAGAGATTCAATTTCTAACTTTGTCGGCTCTGGCAATAAAGATGAGCCATTTTTTAGACCTTCAATTTTTTTAAAGTCGATATCAAACCCAAATACAGTATTCCCCGCTTTTGCCGATTCAATAGCTATCGGTAGTCCAACATAACCTTGGCCTATTATACAAATATTCATGTTATTACTATTTTTCATCAATCTATTGAATTAAAAAATTCTTAAGCTCATTATTTAATGGGTCTAGAATTAGAAGTTTTTCTTTAACCTCAACTCGTTCTGCAATCGGTGCATTTGGATTTATCAATATCAATGCCAATAATGCAGGGGAGTTTGGATTAAATTTCACTGCTGAGTAAGCTAAATCAAGAGCTTGCGAATTTAGGCCAGAAGCTAGAAGGGCTCTAGTCAAAACAGAGTACCTAACTACTGATTCAGGATACATTTTTGCAACCTTTATTGCCAAATCACCATCTGAATTGTTCATAGCTTGAAGTTGTAGTCGATCAGAATTAAAATATGGAAATACAAATATTAACCCTATCAAGATAGATGCTATAGATCCTAAACCAATTTTTTGATTGTGTATTTCCATTTTATCATTTACAGATAAGTTTGCTGCCAATCCAATTACAGTTCCACTAATGAGCAAGTTCCATACCATTAGTGGAATATTTATTGGACTGATTAATGATTGTGCTTGAAAAACCAAATAAGTAGAAAAAAGAACAGCTATTGAAGAGTTAAATGTACTCAATTGTTTTTGAATTCTATAAAAACAATACATAGTTAATAAAATGATCATCAAATACAATGTAGCTAAAGGATATCCGCCATTTGATGAAAAATCTAAAAGATAATTATGAGCACTATCTGTATATTCATTGATAATTGCACTACTTCTATATTTTAATGAGTAATCGCCAAATGAATCCAATCCGACTCCAAAAAAAGGATTATCATTAGATGCATTTATCGCAGCTCCCCAAAATTCTCCTCTCGATTGAACAGAGGATTTATACAATAAACCTGCCAATGGTCCTTTATTAAAGAAGCCATAAGCAGTAAGGACTGAACTAAATATGAATATAGAACCAGCCAGGATGAAAATAATTTTGCTCTTAAACCAAAAGTAAATTACAAAAAAAATCGAAAGCGCAATTATAAAAGCTATATAACCCTGATAGGATTGAGCTCTATAAATTGTAAAAACAAATAATAAGGTCAAAATCAAAGGAAATACGACATTATTAAACTTCGCTTTAGTGTAAAAAAATGCTGGTAAAATTGTCATGGCCGCAAAACTTGAAATAAAATTAGGATTGCCTAATGTGCCTATTACTCCATTTGTTCTTGAGTCCCATGGAAAAAAGTCCAAACCGAAACTTTGGAAAACTGCATATAAAGATGAAAGAGAACCACTCAACATCAACCCAAAAAATAATACATTTATTAAGGATTTATTTGCCACTAAGGCACTACCTATTAATAGTATAAAGAATGAAACTAAAGTTAGTAAACCTAAACCTCGGCCAGTCCGTCCAAACATTTGCTGCTCAATTGGAGCGTTGCTAGCAATTGTTATCAAGGCTATCTGCACTAATATCAAAACTATAATCACTAGTAAATATTTATATATTATTGTTTGGTTAAATAATTTTCTTAGAGATAAAATTACAGGTAACATGAAAAGTGCGAGAAGAAAAAGTAAAATAACTTTAGGAATAATCAAGGCATCTTTATTGAAATTTGGAGTAGCAATTAAAGTAATGATTACCGAGACATAAACTGTTACTTTATAGATGTTAACTTTTTTATTTAAAAACATGATTAAATTCTATCTTATCTCATATTAAAGTTGCTGATATCATAAAAATATCGGCCTTTCCTATTTATAGGAAAGGCCGATATTCATCTATTTTTATTTATCGTTTTAAAATCAACTTCTGCAGAGCTTGGATCTGCTTGTTGATTGAAGCAATTAATGCAACGATTGATTTCAATACATCTGCATTAGTTGTTGTGTCTCCGCCTGTACTTACCTTATATGAAGGTGTCTGCTTGGTTGCAGCCACTGCAGTAAGTGCTGTGAAGTCGATCACTGAAACATAAGAGCCAGCTGTAATAGCTGTGTTGCCACCTACTGAGTAGGTGTATGTTGCAGAGCCGTTTTTATCGAGGGTTGCAGCCGCACCAGTTGCTGAGATTGGTGTAAGCATTGGTGTTGAACCTGTCCAAGTGCCTGTTGAACCAACGGAGTTAGCAGGATTTCCCTTTGAATCAAGGAATTTAAGAGTTAAGGTTGCAATCTCTCCTTGTACGTATGATGCCTTATCCCATGAAGCTGTGTAGGTATAAGGGTCATCAGCGCAACGTAGAGTGAAAGCATCTGAAGTAACTATTGTTCCTGAACCTGTGTTAACGAATTGCAATTTAGCAGTCTTTACTTCACCAGCAGCGGCACCGCAGGTGTAAATACCGGTGCTTAAGCGTTGTGGAGCAGTTGAGGAGGTAGCAGTTGCAGAGTTATTAACTGATAGAGAAGTAATAATTGTCTGCCCAGCAAGTGATGATGCTACCGAACTAAAGGTTCCAATTGTGCTTGTAGCTACTTGGTTTCCAGCACTATCTGTAGCAAGAACGCTAAATAGTCCTGAACGGCCACCGTCACCGGCACCTAGAAGTCCAGTAATTCCAGTTGATGCATTTAGATCCTGAACTGCGATGTCAGCTACAGCAATCTTTGCAACCTCACCACGGATTGAAACTGTCTTTGTACAAACAGTGGTTCCATTATAGGTAACAGTAACAGTTGTAGTAAGAGGCGCATTTGCAGTTGGTTGAACAACACTAACTGCGCCATAACTATTTGCGTTGTTGTATGAAACAACTGTTGAAGCTGTTCCTGCTGTTGGAGTTGCACCTTCAGCGTAATTAACTAATGCGCCATTAGTTGCTGTTACGACAATGTTCCCATTATCTAGAGCATTGTTGTAAGCATCATTAAGCGCAAAAGCGATGTACCATGTGTCGCCATTAACTGCAGTGGCAGTAGAATCAACGTTTGCTGTAGAAGCTGTTGAACCTGGAACTACGTTAGTGGTAGATGTATTACATACGCTGTAAGCAGCTGAATAGGAACCGCCAACAGATGTAGCAACAACAGTTACAGTTATTTTACCTGCAAGAGTTCCTTGAGTTGGCGCTACGAAAATAGTAGATGCCGTTGGTTGTCCAACATACAATGAAACTGTATAAGTTCCAGGAGTTGTTGGAGCTGTCCATAATTGCGCTACCAAAGTTGCAGTCCCGATATCGAATGCTGCTACAGTCTTAGTTTGATTTTGCGCATAAGTTGCAGCGCTAGGATTGTAACCAGTGCCTGAAGCCGCAACAAAGGATCCTCCACTTGCCACAAAAGCTGAATCAGTAGCTCCAGTTGGTGCGTAGAAGGATAGTGTTGAGCCAACTAGCGCAGTTGCAGTTTGCGCAACGCCTGAAGATGAATCCTTGGATAGTAATCCTAGGGATGTCGCATCTGAGTCAGGTCGAGTTGAAGTGCTAGCTGTAATTGTTCCAACTGTAGCTGAACCAGTTGATGATAGATCAGTTGCAACAAACATTGATGCACCTACAGTACCAACATTAGGGTTGGTGTTAGTTGCTGTAGTTGAGACAGTAGTGTTGTGAGCATTTGCAGCTGGAGCAGTTGTTAAAACTCCAAGAGCAAGTGCTCCTACAACTGTAAGCGAAATTCGCTTACGAAGTGTCGTTTTCGACATTTTTTTCCTTTCGTTAGTCAGAATCAGGAACTTCCTGAATCTGGCTCGAGAATCTTTCGACTCTCTAATTCCATTTCCTTGTGGCACACACGTGTAATGCCGCTAAGAGATGGAAATCTAGTTATTCGGTAGGCGCTGGCCCACCATCTGCTTGCTCTAATACCTGAAGCATTAAAGTCACAGTTTCGAGTTGATTTAGTGAAAGTTGCATGTGATCTGCATATTCTTCGGTAGATATTAGGTTTTTAATACTTTCCGGTTTAACAGCTTTACTGGATTCAATTATTGGTTGTCCATTCACAAGTGGTGATTCAGAAGCCAAGGGCATATCTTGATTTGAACTCGCCTGAGATGAAGAGGTTGTAATTGATGATGTGTTTGGCTCATTACCAGTAAGTGAGTTAAGGCCTAGAAATGCACTTAGTACCAAAATGAAAGTAAGTGCAATCTTGGATGATTTGCCGGCGATCTCTGCCGCCTTTTTATATGTAGTAGATAAAAGATCCAATGCAGTTAAACCACGACCTTCATCAATAACAAGTTCGGAAAGAACCTTACGAAGGGAAGCTCGAGCTCGAGAGACTGTATGACGAACTGCTGATTCTTTAATGCCAAGCTCTTTAGCAATTTCTGTAGTCGAGCGACCTTCAACCTCCCACATAACTAGAGCTGCTCTTTCAGCTGGAGATAGCAGTGATAAGGCTTGTCGAATAATCGCAGCATCCTCTGCGGCAGATATTGCAAGTGAGTGATCACCTGAAACCTGCCAGGTGGATTCAACCTCAGCCGTTGCCTCATCTAAGGCAACAAGGTTTGGTCTGCGGTTTTCTGCTCTAAATAGATCGATACATAGGTTTTCAATTGTGCGGTGTAGATAGGAGAGTGCGTGTAAATCACTAGATAACTCAGGGGCAGCCAGCATGAATTTCACTAGCGCTTCCTGGGTGATATCCTCAGCCTTGGCCTTATCCTTCACAATCCGATAAGCATGGGCAATCAGCTCAGGTCGATTTTGTGTGTAAAAGGATGAAAATTGGGCAACACTCCAAGACGCAGGAGATAAT
>Ga0129333_10005720_pt1 | contig 11711 bp, 13 predicted proteins | sample CPB6_08_DNA_FD_94474 | JGI IMG/M metagenome (GOLD analysis project Ga0129333, IMG submission 94474) | Freshwater to marine salinity gradient microbial communities from Chesapeake Bay, USA - CPBay_Sum_0.6_0.8_DNA | ecosystem: Environmental > Aquatic > Marine > Coastal | place: USA: Chesapeake... | reverse complement strand
GGCTCAACAATCTCCAACATGGATGAACTAAGCTTTTTCTGCTCGCAAACAAAATCGGGAGTAAAAGAACGAATAGCTACCTCGGTCAGACGGAAATCGCTCGTCGTGAAAATCATACCACCGGATGGATTTTCATCAACTAGCTCCATTTTAAAGAAGACCGCTTTTTTACTTTTTACCTGCTGCCTGAAAAGGAACTGTTCTTGTGCAGGCGGAGCAATGTCTTCAATAAGGGAATCAAAATCAAAAGTTTCCATTCCCCGATAATGCCGATAACACATGCTCAAAAAACAAATCCTTTCAAGAGGATTCATTTCTGCATCTTGAATAAAAACACAGATCGGTAGTTGCACATTCTCAGACAGTAGTCGTTCGGTATCCGCCAATAATTTCTTATACGGCACCTCATTCATTTTTCGCTCCTTATGGGTTTTAGCGAATCGATCCAGCAGATCAAAAGACGTTTCGATGGGCTTCGGCTGGAGATGCGACCAATCCTTAGTGGTAACACAATGAATAAAACGATTTTGAAATTTATAGTTGGTGTACGGAAAATAACGAATATCCTGCTTAGGTTTAATCCAATCCTTCAGCACAAAGTCTTCCAATAGGCGATGTACATGCACCGCAGCAGAACCTCTCAAACCAGCATGTTCAATCAAGTCCTTAATCGAAGGCTCGTCATTTTGATAATGCTGACGCAGTAAGAGAGATAGCAGAATAGCTGGCTGAGGCAGACATTCAAAAAATTGACATACCTCCTCTACCTCCTGCTGGCAATGAAGCAGCTTTTCAGGCTGCAGGCAGCTTCCCTCTGATTCTTGGTAGATCTTTTCAAAAGCATCGAGCAGCGGGTTAGGCGATTCTTGAAAATTGACCATAGGTAATATGTTTAGTCAAACATAGGCCAGCGGATTGTAATCTTTTTACAACGTAAAAAGAAGGTCCAAGATTAACACCTTCTAAACGAAATCCATCCCAAAATATTGAGTTTACCTTGTTAAGTTTTCAGATTATATTGGGATGGGTGAATCTTCACCGGAACCAACTGAAATCGAATTCGTTCCCCCGGGTAGAGGTAGAAATGTACCTCGTCCACCTTAATATTGAACAGCTTAATAGCAAGAGGGCTTATGCTATTTTCAGTGTAGGCATACGCCATAGTGTCACAAAATGACGACATATCTTGCATATTCGGATCGAGGTACCATTTATTCCGACTCATTCTCGTATCGATCCGCCACACATCATAACTCTCCAAGCCTTTAACATAATCATATTGACCAAACTCAAACCCATCTAGCAATATGGGGTAAGTAGATGTCAGGGAATCAATCTGGCGATTAGCCCAAACCCCACACGTACCCTTATCTTTTCCTAACAAACCATACAAGTAAATACTCAATCGCCGGTAATTCAAAGCTGCATTATCGCGGCAGTAACTACCTCCCCTTGTAAAATGATACAGATATGGCTGTGGCCGGATTGGCTTCCACTCATTTTTAGGATAATTTATCGAACTTAGAAAACGCCTGGTCAATTTGGGCATATAGATATTGTCCTTCATAGTAGAAAGTTTTAGTACAATATCTGGGGGAGGGATGCCTTAGTATCGATTCATATAGCAAGATTAGGGAGGGGGATTGTAAGGTATTTACAATGCCAAAATTATATTCGTTATTACTAAATAAGTAATTTTTGGTGAGTAAGCATACCCCCACCCCACAAAAAAACCAAAATCGACACCGAACCATCCCGGTGCGTGAATCGGCTGCAACTGAAAGAGCTTAATAATCGCTAATATTTTATCATTTTTGAGTATACAAATATGTCATTGCCCTTATCCGCTCATCGATACGACTTATCAATACATCTGGGGCTAATACTTTAACATTCTGACCATGACTCAAGATCATCATTTCCAGTTCAGGGGTCAGATAACATTCGATCTCAACCAATAAGCCTCCATCGGTTTCTATCGATTGCTGACTGGCATGCAGCGGCTTAGTGAGTATGTACCCCGCTACAGATGAATCAAAAAGCAGTTTCACCTGATGGGGCAAAGCATCATTGAAAGCAGTTACCCCAAAACTATATTTAAAATAATCGGCTTCGCTAAAGTCGCCAGATGGCCGATATGGTTGTGCTCCGACTTGAATATCAACAATACGGTCCAGCGCAAGAGTCAGAATGGTTTCAGCCAAATCAGAGTGACCAACAGCATACCAACGATTACGGTACTCCCGTATAGCATACACGCTGAAGGGGTGTTCTTTGGTGTCTGGCTGATTGAATCGTTTATAATAAATAACGAGCGGACTTTTCTCTAAAATTGCTTTATAGAGAGGTTCCAGCCATTTCATCCCCAGGTCAGCCATGGGTTCTTCCACCTCTAGAAATTGACGGCCCTCATATCCAGGGATCTTCGAGATGCGAAATCCACTGATCAGTTTTTCGATCACCGACTCGAATTGCTGAAAATAGCCGCTGTATTTGATTTGTTTTAAAAAGGATGTGGAGAGGTCCAGTATTCGGATCTCATCCGGAGTAAGAGGAAAGCTATTGATGGAAAAATCCGCATCCTCGTAATAGTACCCTTTTCGATAGGTGTCATACGCTATGGGAGCTTTATAAAAATCTTTCATGGCTCTGAGATCCTTGTCGATCGAAGACCTCGAGATCTGCTTATCCAAATTCAGCGCCTCGGTAACACGATTCTGCAAATCCTCAATAGTGGGATAAGGGCGCATATTGTTGCGTAAGCAGAAGTCGATAATTCGGTGGCGAAAAGCAGCGTTCTTGTTGACAGGCATGTGAGGAAAGGATAGCCATTGAAATTAATGAAAAAAATTTTTTCTATGTATCAGAACGTTGTATTGATCGCCAAATTCTTGAATTGTCATAGAAAGCTATTTCTTTTTAGATCTTTTTTGATCATTGAATTCAGGTAATTTCTTATGCTGGTCTATATAATCAGCGAATGATTTATATTCATGCCCTACACAATCTCCTTTTATTCGCCAGTCATCTGCTGTATTTCCATTTTTAGATAATTCAAAAATGCATGCAGAAACAAAAGCATTATCAAAAAAAGATTTTGCATTGCTATATTTAAATCTAACTCTTTCAGCGCCGCCATGTACCTTTTCAGATCCATACATTGCTTTTTCGAATTGATCAAGTCTGCCCTTTAATCCACTTTTTGAAATTGTCATCCCTATATAGATAATTTCTTCTCTGTAGGTAAAGTCTTGACCTTCTATGTTTTGATCCACATATGCTATGAAATAGATAGCAGGTTGATTTCGATGAGGAATAGAATTTCTATTTTTCCAAGAAACCCATTTTGTGTTTTTTTTACTCATGTAAAATTAATATTAAATAGCTATCATTAAATATTATCCCTATTTCTTCCATTTTATACTTCTAATGTCGGTGCATCCAGCCGTATATTTTTATATTGCAATTTAATAAAAAGCATAAAATATGATTTGGTTCGGCTAGTTTTGTTGCTCGCCTACATGCTTATAGAATTTGATATTGCTGATAAGCTTACAAATAATCTAGTCTGAATAGGTGGTCTAAAAGTTTTATTAATCTTAATATTGGTCCCATTAAAAAACCAAATATCTGGTAGAGTAATTGACTAGGCTAATCGATTTATTAAAAATTATTCGTCTCAATTTACTTCTTCACATATATGAACCATGAATGCTATCGGTTCTACTAATACCATTTATACTATAAAATAAACATTTGAATTTGTATTAATATACGGATGGCTTCCATGCGTGAACATCGACCATACCTTCGAGTGTTGCTTTCCATAACGTGGATCACCTGGAAAAAACTTATTGAGAATAATCTCAAAAAACTGATTTTCCTTGAATCGCCATAGGTTTGTTTTATTTTGAATCAGCTGCAATGCATTTCGATAAGGGGTCGGCTGTGCATTAAACCAAAATACCATCATATTGTGAAGCGCAGTAACAGGAAGAAAAGGCTTGAGTACCTGCATAGTTTTTTGATATGCGTAACAATTGGCAAATGTTTCCTCATAACAAAGAGCCAGTCCCCTCGTCCTTTTGTACCAATTGGAGAATCCGCCCAGATAGATCGGTTTTCTGGAAACCACTTCGATTCGCGATGCAATTGATTCAACTTTATGATGATATATTTCGTGAAACTGTGTCATAATCTTTGCGATCAAATAGACTTGCTGTCTCGTAACCTGATATCCGCGCTGCCTACAAAATTCAAATATCAGCCGCGTCTTAAGCTTCAAGCCATTTCGCTTATAATAGATACCGAAAGCCATACCTGCACTATGAAAAGGCCTATAGTAAGCAATGGTAGTTTCTTTGTCATCCCCAGCATTAGCATCTTTCCATTTTACATCCGAATCATTTTCCATAAAACCTGCGGGATGATCGTTCATATTAATTTGATCACCTTCCCCACCTATATCCCACTCGCCACCTGATAATTGATCAGGATCAGGATATGGGTCATCATCAAACTCCCCATCATTGTCTATGGGTGTGTCCCCTTCCGCCTCTAGTTCATGAATGATTTTTTTATCTTCATCACTTAACAGATCGTCGATTGATGATGTCGGTTTGAAGTCCATAAATCGCTCTACGGACTCAATCCGAAACTGCTGATTAGACAGCGTAACCGTCTGACCCTTCACAGGTATAGATATCGTGGAAAGCCTCATGCGTCCGCTCGGATTGGATGGCTGTATCAAAGTAGATAACTCGGTTTCGTAAATCTCAATAAGCTGGCTGATACTATAGTTCATATCAAGCAATTTTAAGTGACTTCATAATTGATAATATCAATATAAACAATTTTACTAGACCATGAATCTTTTACTTACTTTTTTTGTAATTACTATCGCGCGCTCTTATACCTACAATACTCGCAATTCTCAGCCGAGGCTGGCAATTGATTACTGGCAAGACAAGCTTGCAGCTGATCCAAAACGCCCTCCACCCAACTGTCGTTCCCCTCGTAAGGAATCACTTCTTGGTGGAATTTTAAGTTACCATCAAACGAGCTGGCATTTACATCGCCCGTACAATAAAGAAAATAGGCCGTGTCAGAAACCGCTAACCCATTTTTACGAAGCAGCCATTGATATATCTCAGATTGGCGGCGGTATCCGTCTGCCCATTCAGGCAATTCAAGAACTACTTCTTGCTTGGCAGTGGCTTTGTAATCCACTACGTGATACTCCTTGCTCACTGGGTTATACCACAGATCATCGATTCCTCCTCGGTATATGCAATCGTGGGCAGGGTTATAAAATTGAACCCCCTTTTTCAAAGCCTCTCTCCAGTCATCGATTTGCGGATGATCGGCCGGAATGAGCCCTAATGGTACCTGTATGGGATGCGGTTTCCCGAGTTTCCGATAGTGATCGAACTCTTTTTTCAATAACGTATCGACTGCATTGTTCAGGCTAAAAGGGAAACCGGAAGGGCGCTTGATATTGAGCCTTTGTTCCCTATAAAAGCAACAGGGGCACTCAATGAACAGGTCAATCTTACTTCTGGATAGCTTTCTCATATATTACTTTTATTATCAATCAAATATTATAATCGCGACTATTGAATTTGTAAGTAGCCTAAAACAGATCAAATAACTTAAATATCTGTGTAAGAAAAATGGCATAAAACGGTCAATCCTAACTGCATTATCAACGCATAAAATTGAAATCATTTTATGGAATTTCATCCACACTTCCGATCAGATGTTTAAGTAAAAACGCTTAACATTATAATCAGCAACGATATTGTCTTTAGCAAAATTTCGGTATGTCTTCAGGACATTTTGATAAATTTCGAAAAGATCATTTCTTATATTTTTGCCCATAACTTTTGCAAAATACTTATTTGACTGATCTACTACCCTTTGTGGTACAGGACCTATACCCATCATAATAGACTCGATAACTTCTGAAACAAACATTCCACTATACAAACCTTTAAGGCTATTGGCTTGAACAAACTTGTCTGCATCGCACCAGATATAAATACAAGTTTTGCCCTTTAAAAGCGAAACTGAATCACTGTCAATTATATAACTACTACTACCAAATTGTTTAACTGAAAACAATCCATAGGGCGAGCCGTGGCCACACATAATAACTCGATCATGCGAGGTAATAAGAAGATCCACTTCTTCTTTTGTGCCTCTTGTAACAAGTGTATATTCAGCTAGGGATAAGTATATGTCTTTCAAAAAGTCAGTCGTTCGATCATCAGGGTGGATAATTAATGTTTTCATAATTTTCTTTATTATAGTGCCGGGATTAAATGTAAAATCAAACTAATCAAAAAAAGAAATGCTGAGACAGATTTCATTTCATAAGTAGGCCAGCCTAAGCTGCCCTACTTAATTCAAATTCAATACTATTTTTATTACCCCCTTTTAGTCGATTCCTTTTCAAATATTTTTTCCTTGAATCGAAATTCTTGTACCCATTTTCACGAAGAATATTAAACGTTGTCTGATACAACTTAATGCCATTTACAACTATAAATGAATTATAGTTATTAGAGGCCAGGGTACTATATGTCCTAGAGCCTACAGTTAGCACCTGAAAAGACTTCGGTTGAATGAATCTGTACATAGTTTTATGATTTAGTTAAATAATAAATACACACTGTTCGGAAGTCCGATTGCTCTTTCAGAAAGCAGGACTGCTGGTAATAAGTTGGCTTTATTCTGTTATATAATTAAATTTATACCGATATAATTTAATACGAAGTAAAGGAATTATATCGATATAAACAAAATATATTTTATATAATTTTTCAATTGATTGATTTGCAATTCCTTAGCAGTTGCGTAAAAAAAGACGCTCAATACCCCCCCCTGAAGAAACAATTCTTCGTTAAGGAACATGCAAGCCTCCCTCACTGCTGTGGGATCTGGGAACAACGTTTTTGTTTGCCTAGTTTTTAATGGTAATGGGGGTTCTGCAGCTCGCTGATAAACTCAGGCCTCGAAGAAGTTCTTCCGCTTCATTTTTAAACCATTTACATTCTAAAATTTCTCCAATCCTAACTGGTCTAATTATGGCAAAGCCGACATGACTACTTAAGCCCCCCCTACCCTCTTTCTTAGCACTTCGGCTTTTTCTCCCTTTTTGTTGATCCTTGAGTAAAAAATTTCAACATCTTGTATTGATTTATCACTTGGATCAAACGCCTTTAATTTTCTTTCTCGGACAGGTATCTTAAAACCAGAATAATCTCTGTAAACAAAAAGATTAAAACGAGATTCTGCAGTAATTTCTGGTCGGTAGTGTATTCTGCTTGGTTCATTTACTGTACACAAAAGAATTTGTGCTTTTTTAGCTCCTGTGCCTTTTGATTCAAAAGCTACCATTCTCTCATCGATCTCAGCTTCACTCAAAAAAGGAAGTTGCAGCTTCAGTTTTTCACGAACCTTCTGCTCAAATCGCGATTGTAATTCTTCAAAACCAATTTCCTCATTATTACGCTTCATTTCATCGTGTAATTTTTCCAGAATTTTGAAATAAGAGTCTTGAGCAAGCCCTACACGAAGGCGACGACGGGACTTACCTAGAGACCTTATAGTGATATCCTCGTTTGAAATTCTACTAGCCGCATCAAAATATGGCTCAGGTTGCTTAAGCCGCGCTTCTTCAGAATAGTTGAGTTTTGAAAAATACAGCACACCAGGTACATTATTTGTAAACCGATATTCTATTGAAGATAAATTGCCAGCGATTGCACCCTCAACTTGTTCAATTAACGGCTTTAAATATTTATCTGTTTTTGTGCATGGGTACATTGTAAAAATCAAATATGCAGGACTAGAACTCTTGGTTTGCGCTTTATGTATCTTTTCCATCAACTCCCGCACACCCAATTTTAGTGAACCCTCATTACCGCTATTACTATCTACACATGGATAATAAGGGAAAGGTGTTGGTATAGTTTTTAAAATAAGACTATGCCGTTCGTTTGAATTACCAGTCAATTCTGAGAACTGGAACATATTACCTATCCCGAGCTTATAAAGCTGGTCCAGAAAATTAGTCTTGAAGGCACTATCAAAATTCTGTCTGTGTTTCACCAACTCTGATAACGAGACTGAATTGCTCAACCAACCTTCAGTAAAGCTGCTGGCAGCATTTTCTAGATCAACTTCGATTCTGCTTTTATCAGGCATCATACATTAATTTTATCTCAACTGCAAATTTATAACAATATAACTTTCAATAAAAAATTTTTTTTATATTGATTTTCATACATTTACAAATTTTTTTGAAAATATACTTTTTTATCATGGTATAATACCTAACTTCGTATTCGTTTATATCAATATATCAAGTAGCGAACGTCTGAAAATCATACCGATCCTCGCATCAATATAATGAGAAATGTGCAGAGACACGTAGATGAAGGGCCCATAATTGAGAAGAGGTAACAGAAAATACCACAAATGGGTTCATAGTCTACTCAGAGTAAAGAAATGGCGCCAAGCATAATGAAGCTAAAAACTCAACATATGATGAAGAAAATAAATTCAATGGCACTCTTGAAGGGAGAATCTCGGATTGCCGCAGGTGAACGGAATGACTGCGTAGTATATGCTGTTGCAACAGCCTTTGGGATGAAATACGATACCGCACACAAAGAAGTAGCCGAGCGTATGCAGCGCCAAGATGGCCAAGGAACATCTATGAGGAAAATCATAGAAGCACTTGCAGAGGGCAACACACTTAATCACAGAACAGTTACCCGTGTTATCGAAACACCCACAAAGGGCTATAAGGTATATGGTACTATAATCCCTAGCCGAATGCGTCTTTGCACTTTCATAAAAGAAAATCAAGTGGGCACATATCTAATTATTATTAAAGATCATGCACTTACAATAAAGAGTGGTGTAATATTTGATAACCGTAAGCTTACAAAAAAAAAGCAATAGTATCAGTAGCCATAAAGGTAGATAAATAACAGGATGGGATGGGCTTAATTATTGAATAGAAAGATGAGAGAATAATTAGTTGACACATATCAGTTGATTGAAGTGCTAATGATTTAAACTAGTCCCTTTTACGTCTGATAAACATATTCAAATGATAAATTTCAAAATCTCAGCAAATCCACTAATTGATGCTTTCGAAATTGTCTATAAGACAGCCTTGCTGAAGAGGAGACATCATTACGAGACAACTCAAGAAAAAACAAATTCGATTCGGCTTTAACTAGTTAAAATGTTCTCCGATGTCAAAATGTAGTAATACAAGAAGGAAAGCAATAAATTAATTACTCTTATCAAATAATTTAGAGAAGAAAAAAGGACGAAAATAAAATTATCAATAAATAAAAACACTTAAACTATGATAAAAATCAATTGGATCGCCTTCATCATCTTCTGGACAGGATTGTACATTCAGATGATAATTTTCAATTATATTCTTAATCGAGATGGACCTACTCTGTATAACTTTTGCCTATATTTATTAACAGGAATGTCGTGGGGTTATTTTTGGGGGTAGCGAATTTTCAATTTAAAAATTATTAAATTATATATTATGTCATTCATAAAGTTTTATAATTCACTTAGAGAGGAGTTTTTACGTTGCAATTCATTTTTAGAAGTAAGGCCATTAAACAATACTATTGATTGGCCAGCTGTTAGTGGAGTGTATTTAGTTTGGAATGAAAATACGGCCTCAGAACGTAATTTGATTTATATTGGAATGACTGGCACATTTAGAAGAATAGCCAACGGTACAGTAGAATTTAATAATGGCTTGCTTAATGACCGCCCAGAAAGATGGACTCCTTATAGATTTTCAGAACAACAAGGAAATTTTCAATTTCACTTTAGATATGGTCCATTTTCAAACAATACAAGTGAACAATACCAAATCAGAAATGAAGACCATGCATATACCCACTCTATACCATATAACAATCTTATTATTCACTGTTTCGTAATAGACAGTACTCATCCAACACATACTCCAAAATCTATAGAATCATTACTTATAACAAAATATATCAAAGAAACTGGAACTTTGCCTGCTGCTAATAATAGTCTATAGAGTTTTTCAAAAAAAAATTTTATTCCTGTACACATTAAATTAAATCACTATGTACCATCAAATTAAAAACTTTTTATTTGTCCATCAAGGGTTACGCTTTGAAACACTCGGACAGACCTCATTTTTTAATACTATAGTCATTGAAAATGACATAGTAATAATTAGCTCAACAGGCGGAGAATACAGAATTAATGAAACTCTTTTTTCACAAGTACAAGATCGGTATGAATATCTTGCTGCTGAAAGACCTGAATTAGTCCATGTTACCACAGAATTTGGGGACAATTGGAATGAATGTCCCAATAATCGCTCATGCCCATACATCGCGGCAATTATAAGAGATTTTAAAGTATTTTTTTGATTTCAGCAACCAGTTTCCGATAGTAATCGAACTCTTTTTCCAATACAATCGAGTCGCAGAACCAGTTCGTATAACACCACGCAGAACATGATGTGTTTATCATTGCCGCGGATGCCCTGGAGCCAGTGTTATTGAGCTTACAGAAGCTAGAGAACTATGAGTTCGCCAAAGAGTTATCGCCCGAAGAGCATGCGAATATCTGTCGCGTCATCGGTCACTTTGCGCACTTATCGAAAAGACGGATTCAGGTAGATAATGACTTTGCTAATCAGACCCTGGAGTTAGCCTATCAGTGCGAAAACACGCTTCCTGAAGATGTGATGGAACAAGTAAGGAGCTACGAGTACGCAGATAAATTAAATCCACCTATGGATTGGCTATCACTTTCGCTTTTTAGCAAATCAGAATTGCAAGAAGTTTACAAGAGTGGATACATCTAATACATATTCAACGCTATTTTAATACGTTGCTCCCCAGCGGGGTTCATAGTATGGATCATGCAATCAGGGAGAACTAATAGGTTCGTCTTACAAAAATTAACCAGATATTCAGCTGATCTCCTTCCTGTAGGTATAGTAAAGCTTTTAGCAACTCTATTATATTCCTCTACCCCATCGTACATTGCAGAAATATAGTGTTCGCCTGCTAAATCATGATCAAAAGAAACTAGTGATGGAAACAACTTTTGATCCCACATGCTGTCAATTTTTTCTACAAACTCATCATGACTTCTTACAATGACCCATTCACACTTTACATACCGTTCATCTTTTTTATAGACATAACAATCAAAAGGTGATCTGACGTCGTCTAAAAAGAGATTATAACTTGCTAATCCTGACACTTTAATATTAGGCTTTACTTTTAAAAAATAAATCTACCACTTTTTATTAAATACCTTTTGAATGAGCTGTTCCTATACTCTTAAAATTAATTGTCTAATTGATACGATAATGCCCTATAATATTATATCTAAAAAGGAAATTATCGTCAATTTTTGCAACTGGTCCAATATTATGATACACACTTTCACCAGTAAGCAAGATTCCGATATGGGTTATGCCTGGAGATAATTCCCAGCAGACGATGTCACCTGGCTGCCAAGTGGTATCAGCAGTCCAACCCTGCCTTTCAAAATAAGTCATAAGGTTAGGTACTCGGCGATGATCAATATTAGGATCTGTTCTTGTTAACCCCCATTTGTTAGGGTATGCATCAAAATGATTGTTCATATCCTCATGAACCTCTTTT
>Ga0129333_10005719_pt1 | contig 11711 bp, 3 predicted proteins | sample CPB6_08_DNA_FD_94474 | JGI IMG/M metagenome (GOLD analysis project Ga0129333, IMG submission 94474) | Freshwater to marine salinity gradient microbial communities from Chesapeake Bay, USA - CPBay_Sum_0.6_0.8_DNA | ecosystem: Environmental > Aquatic > Marine > Coastal | place: USA: Chesapeake Bay... | reverse complement strand
TCAGAAAAGCCGCCTGCACCACCACTTTCACCATAGCCTCGGCCGCCACCTCCACCGCCTACTACAATTACTCTAATTTGTCGTACATCACTACCACTTTTTGTATAAGTTCCGTTTGCAGTAAATGTAATAATATTTTTAAGTGTAGCAGCGTGACTATTAATATAACTGTACACAGCATCCGAAGTTACTAAGGCTGCGTTGCTTGTTCCTAATGTAGCTGCTGTAGAAATACCACTTACTGCTTGTCCGCCGGCAATTTGTAGATTTGATGCACTTACTGTTCCGGGTGACGAGGCACCTACAGTTGTATTTTGTATACTACCACCGGTTATGCTAACACTATTAGCTGCTTGTCTAGCAGCAGTTCCTAGTATTTTAATTGTATTTCCTGATGTTCCGCCTATATATAATATTCCATCAGCATTATTGATTGCTAACTCTCCGGCTACTAATCCAGTAGGCACAACCCCAGATGTATTATTATATTTTAATCGAACATTAGGCATTAGAAAGTTCCTCCATTTATGGTTCCTGCGCCTTCAATATTGCCGCCTACCCATAAATTTCCGCCTATACCTGTACCACCAGTAACAACTAGAGCGCCGGTTGACGTGCTACTAGATGTGTCGTTTCCAGGAACAGTAACTACACCAGAGCCTAATGGATCTAGCACTAAGTTTTGACTTCCTGCTGTACTCAGTGATCCTCCTAGCACAATATTACCTGCCACTCCTAACCCACCACCGAGGACTAATGCTCCTGAGCTTGTAGTAGTTGCTGCATCGGTTCCAGGAATGCTTACTTTACCAGTACCTGACGGATCTAAAATAATATCATCATTAGCTACAGATCCAATGGTGTTAGCTACAACAACCAAAGTTCCTACGCCGCTACCAGCACCTGCTGTTCCTGTGCTTATATTTCTACCCATTTCCTTCTCCTAATATTAGGCAGTAGATGTTTCTATACCATAGCAACTAGCTGAAAGACTAGCTGTATTAGAATAAACAACAATTAGTTTGCCTGCATCTAATACTAGCCCTGTTCTTTCTAAAACGCCCTTAGCTAATAAGTTTACATCATATTCAATAAATTCTGCGTTTGTTGGTGTGGCTGCTGACGCAATAGCTACTCTAACTGTTGCTGTTGAAGCTCCACGATTAACAATATTCACTGTAAGTACAGTGAATGTGTTTGCGGGACAGGTATATAAAGTTTGATATGTCGCAGCTGACATATCTAAAGTACCCAATCTTCCTGTTGCCATTTATATCTCCATATTATTTAAAAAAGTAATTCCAAGCTACTGGTAAACCTCTTACTCCGCCTTGGAAATTAAAGTTTGCTTTCATCGAAATAGTTCCACCAGTAGTTGTTGATATTTGGCTTCCTTGAATTTCAATAAATCCAGCTACTACACTATTTACGTTTAATGACGCTCCACCGCCACCAATCTGCGCAGCAATATATGCTTTAATTGCTCTCTGTGTTGGTACAACACTATCACTGTTAGCTGTAAAGAATGGATCAGTGCTAAATTCAGTAATAGTAGCACTACTACCACCAAGTGTAACCGCTCCAAGTGTAAGTTCTGTAAGTCCTGCAATATTAAATGCATCAGCATTTAATGTAGCAACACCAGTACTTTGTTCAATAGTAAACAATTCACCTACACGGAAGTTACCATCCTGGTCAGTGCTTGTGTAGAACACACGACCACCATTATTATCTACAGTCTCATTAGCCTGTGTAGCAGGATTCTCTGGAGTACCATTTGGATAATTAGTTTCATCAAAATTTCCTGTTCCGATATCTAAAAAGTCGTGTCCAGTTAGACGTACTTGACTATAACGAATACGTGTTGTAACGCCTGTATTTTGTGCTGGGCTATAGTATACTGGCATTTCAGGACTAATCTGGAAGAATGCCTTAATACTACCAGCATTACTACCAGTTAAAGATAATACCTGTACAAGTTTATAAGTAGTATTTGGTTGACTATCAAATACAACGTTAGCACCGGCTTGTGGAGTACCTGATAGTCTGCTTACAGCAATATAGCTTCCGCTTTGAAAGTTATCAGCATAGCCGTCGCCAGTATCAATGCTTGCTACAACAGCGTTATATCCAGTACCTCTGTTTCTATAACTTGGTTGAGCTAAAACTCCTTTTCCTTTTCTAACAGTGAACGGTGCTTCATACAAATTATTAGGATCTACAATAGTCATCGTTGGAGCACTGCTATACCCTGAACCCGGTTCTATGATTCTTATTGCATAAATCTTTTCTGTTTGTACATAAGCTCTTGCTTTTGTAGTACAACCCAGTAAAGCGTATGAAGCTGCTGTTGTTGAAGCTGACGGAATAGCTGCCCAAACACCCGAGCGACTTGGATTACCAAAAGTTGCTGTTAGGAAACCTGTTCCTGAAGCTCTTGTTAAAGCTCTTGTTGTCCATTTAATACCGTCTTCTGAGCTAGATGCATTGTTACTATCATTCACTGCTAAGAATACACCCTGACCATAGCGTACAGAACTATAAGCTGCGGACACTGATAATGTAGCTGATGTCCAAGTAATACCATCTAAGCTATAAGCTGCGGTTGTTCCACTAGTAGCACTTACAGCAACAAATCTATTATTACCATAAGCTACACTTGCCCATAAGTTTGTTCCAACATTAGGCAATGACCCTGCTGTCCAAGTAGCTCCTCCGTCTGTGCTATAAGCAAATGAGTTAGTACCGGATGCTATAGCAACAAATTTTCCTTTACCGTAGGCAATGCTTGACCAGTTAGAACTTGCTGGAAGTGCTCCTCCTGTAGTCCAAGAAGATTGAGCACCGTTTGCAGTAAAAGCACATTCTGTTGAGTTAGCTTTTAAAGCTACCCATCTTGTTGATCCGTTAGTTAAACGTCCATACGCTATAGTTGACCAAGTTCCTGATGATGGTAAAGTAGCTCCTGCTGTCCAAGTGTACCCGCCATTTGTTGAATAAGCTGTAACATTACTTGCACTAGCTATAGCAACTGCGTGTCTTGCAAAAGATGTAGCAGATCCTGACCCGGTTCCTGGACCAGTTGCAATAAAATAGTCTCCTATCTTAACCTGTAGGTTAGCACTTGCAGGATGTCCAATGTTAGTCCATTGTGTTGTTGCTACAGTATTAATCTTATAAGCACGACCTGTTACAAAGAATCCTGCACTTGTAGGACTTGTGTCAACAATATCACCTACAGCTATTGCTTTCCAAGCTACATTGCTCGGTAACACTGTTGCTCTTTGAGTCCAGCTAATACCGTCTGTTGAAACGTTTACAGTTTGTCCTGTATTTGGCAATGCTACAAAATAGCCTCCTGTTGCATATCCATCATATTCAAATTCAACAATTGCTCCTGTTAAACTATTCACAGTAGTTAAGGTTATTGTAATGTCATTAGCAGGACTTGATCCACCTAAGCTTGATCCACTTAATGTTATAGTATCCAAACGCTTATAGTTAACACCTTCGTAACCAGCAATAACTGTAACTGATAGGTATTTCGTTCCAGATCTTACAACTGAGAATCTAGCTCCAGTGCCTTCTCCTGCTGTGGTTCCTGTAATTGGATAGTACACACCGTATGAGCTTGCCCAAGCAGCATCTGAATAAGTAGCTGCGGTAGCTAGCGTCGCTGCTGCTGAGCTATAAGTAGGACTGCTAAACGTTAATCTTGGCTCAATAGTGTAGCTTGTTGAAGCATCAGGTGCAGCAATTGTTGTTCCTGGAACATAATGATCCCACCCTGCTGTTCCATCACTTTCTTTAATAACAGTAGCTACTTTTGTACCCACGTTATAAGTGTTAATAATACCATATTGTCCAGCACCTGTACCAGATGTAAGAACAATTCTCATTGTAGGATAAGCACTAGCAATTTCATCATCAGTAGCAGCAATAGTAATTTGAGTTGTTGTGCCTGCTTGAGCAACGTTACTATTACTCATATACAAGTATCCTCCTAAATTACCTGATACTTCAGGAGCATTTGTGCTATCATCAGTATTATCATTTAGGTATACTTGGAAAACTCCATCGTCTCTAAACTCGTCATGTTCGACAGCTAGTCCTGTGCCTGCACCACCAAACGACCAAGTTGCGTAAGTGTAATCTTGTCCTGCATTAGCATATTCAATTTGCCATAGCTGGTTAATGCCGTCTGTTAAAGTACCTCCCACACTGGCTATATAATTCTTGTTATTAACAACTGCTGTAATTGGTGTTTCAGTTTCATCGTATCCTTCAGCAACTGATCCAAAGTCTCCATAAGAATTATTACCATTAGTTCCACGAATACGTCCACCATTTTCAGCTAGGTAACCTACGTGTGAATAATATGTAAACACGCTGACAAGCTCAGCACGAGCATTATTAGTAATCCAAGCACCAATACCATCACTGATAATTTGTGTGAAGTCATTAGATGTGATAGATCTATTACCACCATTATGTAAATCACCATCTACCTTTTGTCCAACCGCAGCATAACCAAATGTACAAACGTTCTGAACATACGGGCTTCTGCTGATAATCCAAGTATGATAATCAGCAGGACCATATCCAGGATCTAATGAACAGTAAGCACCAGCACTAACACGACTTGTTCCATAACTATTTGGTGCTAGTAAATCTCCGGTTAATCCTTCTAAAGTTTGATTACGAATACCAGTAGCATTACGTAGATAGTACATATCTTCTTCATAGCTTCCAATTACGGCATTTGCGTAGTATCTTGCTGCTAATGATGTCTTATAGTTTCCGGTAAATCTTAAGTCATACTTTAAAGCATCTATATAAGAATGAACATCACGTAGGCAAAAATCTTTGTCGTAATATAGTTTAACTGTCATCGAACCAGATGCGTTAGCAATTAAGTTATCTGGAGTTGAGCTATTACGTGTGCTTGATACTGTAAAGGTTGTTCCGTTAATAATATTTTGAACATAGTACACTGAAACGTTGTTAAATCCGCCAAATACTGTTCCTGAAAACTGTATGGCGGCATTTCTTTGCATCCAAGAAGTGTCACTACAGGTCAGTACATCGTTTGAAGCATTAATATTTGTTACGGTAGCACTAAATGTAGTATCAATGTAAGACTCAATTTCTTTTACAATGAAATCTCTATTATTTTCTAATTGATAGATAGCATAGTCTGTATTTGGTTCTGCTTGACTACAGGTTGAACCTTCTGTTGTTGCTCCAAAAAGAATATCATCTAGTGTTTGCATTAGCGAAGTAATTCTAGATTGTGCTGTAGCATTGCCTCCAACATTAGCAAGTGCTTTTGTTTTAACTAAGCTTAATGCATCTCTTGTAGCTGCTTTCTGATTCAAGCTAAAGACTTCACTAGCACTAGCTCTTAAATAGGAATATCCAGCCTTTACTGTTTGATGATTACTATTCATCATATAGTCATATGATACAGCATCTACGATTATTTCAACATCTCTAGCACATTTAGTTTGATTATAGCTAAATGTATTAAAGTTATCTGTAATATACTGTAAAGTACCTTGTACAATAAAATCTTTATCCAAACTTAGTTGTAACAATGCATCTTGAATACCCTGAGTAGCCCAGGTTATTAATGGTTTGTCTTCTGCTACTAATCCTGATAGTGTATCTGCTGTAATTACAGAGCTTATATTTCCACAAAGTGTTACAACCTTACTTTGTTCTGTAGCTGAAGCAGCAGTTCCACTTGTATCTTGGCCTGAGTATAGTTCTCGTACAACCTGCCCTGCTACTGTTCCTAGTTGGCTGTACATTGCAGCACTAGCTGCCTTTTGCTGAGAATCTGGATAGACGCTAGTTCCTGTACGATTATCAAACAAAGCTCTTGCTACATTACGTGTAGCTAAATTTCCGCCATACTGCACGTCGTATGATAATGCGTCAATGGTATAGCCAATATCTCGTTGGCATAAAGCTTGGCCTTCTGCTCCTAACCCGATCCATACACTATTATAATTAATAACTAACCAAGTGCTAATTGTATTAATAATAAATGTTCTGTTTGTTTGTAATTGTTCTCTAGCGTAACGTCTGTTAGCGTCAACTCCTGGATCTGTCCAAGAAATAGCATCAACTGCTGCTAGACCATTATTAATAATGTCAACTATTTCTGTATAACAAGCATTAGATCTTGTTACTGCTGTTGCATCAGTAACTAATGAGCTTGCAACCTGAGCTTTAATATAATTAATAGATCCTAATTCTGCTTGTAATTGATAATCGATTACACCCTGAGACTGTCCTCTTAGATATGAGATTCCGTTTTCTCTTGCCCAGAAATTAGTTCCAAACGCAGAATCGTAGTAAGCAGCATCAATTAAGTAATAAGAGTCACGTCTACATAAAACACTGTTATACTTAAATGTACCATAATTAGTGTTTAAGTAATCAATTACATCAACCTTAATTTGAGGAATAGCAGCACTTAAAGTAACATATGTATTAATTAATGCAGTAGTAGTAGTCACTCCATTTGTTAATGCTGGTCTACTTTCTTTATAGAATACAATGCTTAAGCCAGTACCATTAGTAACTGTTAAGTCCGATCCTCCATATGAAGTAGATAGCTTAAATTGAGTAGAAGTTAGTCCAATAGCTTGAACATAATACTTTGTATCTCTAATTATACCTTTCAATGAAGTTGCTGTTGGAACAACTACATCACCTGCTGATAATCCGTGAGCAGCTGATGCTGTAAATGTAGTACTTGACGTAATAGTTGTTACTGTAATTGAAGGACGAGTATTTGTGTTATTAGCTGTGAGCATATTGATAATAAGATCTAGCTCTTGACCAATAAATGTATTTGCTGAACTTCCGTTTAGTGAAGCATAAGTCCATTGAGTAGCAGTATTTCCAGCAGTTTTTGTAACTGTAGTGTTAGCTGTAATTTGTTGTAAAATTGTTTTTAATCTAGTATAAGCAGCTATATTAGCAGTTGCTTCAGTTGCGCTAGTAACTAGATTAGTTCCTGGTCCGTCAAAATAGGCCAAGGCAGCATTTAACATTTGTGTGTTTCCACCATAAGTTAAATCATAGCAAAGTGCGTCAATTACATAGCCAACATCTCTCTTACACTTAGTTCTAGAATATTTTACATTTGGATATGTTAAGTCAATATATGCACCGATTTCTGCTTTAACAAAATCTTTATTTTCATATACTAATGTTCTAGCATCTTTATAACCTGCTAAGAAAGTAGTATTATAACCAGTTGGATCTGTTTTAAAGATCATATTAGTTTGAGCTGTAAGGAAATCAATGCGATGTTGCATTGTTCTTACCAATTGTCGAACTAATGTATCCTGTTGTGCTTGTCCCACAGGTACTAGTTGACTTTGACTTAAAGTATTTCCTGATGACTTAGTAATTGTTTGTCCTTGAACAATTTGTCCTGTAATTGTTTCCAATCTTCCTAATGCAGCTACACTATACTTGGCGTCATCTTTACTAATTAAGCTGCCTGCTGGTCCAGCATTAGTTGAACGTACTTCGTCACCTAAAATTACTGTGCTCTCTGGAACAATAATTGGTAGTACTTCGCGATATCTACCAGTTAAGACGTGAACAGTGTTAAAGGCTGCTATTCTTTCAGGAATATTTGTAGCAGTTTTGTCTGTTAAGGCCGCTGTAATAATACCAACTAATGAAGTTATTTCTGTCAGTGCAGTATCTTCTGCCACATAATCTGTATCGATATATTGCGGATAAATGTTTGTTGAATCTTCTGAAACATTTTGATAAGCCTGAGCAGGAGCATCATTGGATAATACTGATGCTATAACAGTTAACATATAGTTATAGCAAGCTACGTCAGCAGCTGATTCAGCATTTAATTTGCTATATGTTCCGCATTCTTCTGTTAGAGCGTTAACATATGAAAGAGCTGCACCTCTTGTTCTTACATTGCCACCGTGGCTAATATCGTATGCTAAAGCGTCAATGACCCAACCGATATCTCGTTCACACTTAGTCTCGTTATACGTAAATGCAGTAGTAAATGGGCTAATATTATTTGTTATTTGATAGTTAATCCATTGAGTAGTTTCTCTTTGAATAAACAATCTGTTCATTTCTAATAGATGCTTGGCGTTAGGATTTCTACACCCTTTTTCAATTTCCATTGCTGCATATCTAATAGACTTCCAAGGTTTATCAAATGTAGAACCGTGTGTTGGATATGGTAAATCTACGCCGTGCTCTCCAACCCAATATACGTGATCTGTATTACCCCAAGTTACCCATTCTGGTTTAAGATCAGAGCTTACACGTAAAATTTGACCTTCTGTGCCGATCGGAAGCCTTGTTGGTCCTGCACCGTCATAGTAAACTAAGTCACCTAATGTGTTTAACACAGCAGTTTCTGATCCAACACTTAGAATATTCCAATAGGTACCAGTTTTATCATGATCTGGGCGAGAAAGTGATTGTCCACCCCCTGTAGCTCCTACTGTAGATCCATCGTCTCCTTCTGAGCGATGTGCTAGTTTACAAATGTAAGTATTATTTTCATATCTTACCGAATCGCCGACTACATACTCGGTGTCATCTGCCCAATATCCTCTCCAGTTGATGCCATTACTTAATGTTGTCCAATAAGTTGCCTGAGGAGGTTTAGCTGCAAATGTTGCAGTCATTGTTCCTGTGGCTGTGGTTGGAGTGAATGCTGCACCGCCTACAATTGTTGTTACAGTAAACTGAGTACCATTTACAATTTGCTTAATATAATAAGTGCCGTTAGTAAAAACATTACCGAATGTAGAGCCACTAAAACTAATAGCCATATCAGCAACCATAGATGCTGTAGATGTGCAAGTAAAGTATTTTGTAGTTGCATTGGTAGCTGTAATAGTTTGCGTATTTGATGGACTATCAATATTAGCTACATAGTTATATCCATTTAGTTTAACAACTTCGTTAATTAAGTATGAGCTACTTATAGACCAACTTGATCTGAACTTTAACCCTTCACTGAATAAATCCCAGTTAGCTGTTCCTGTTACTGGGTTTGATCCAGAATGTTGTGTTTTAGAAACATACTGATTTCCGCCGTATTTTACAACATCACCTGGTTGGTAATTAACACCAGCACTCCAGGTTGACTCAAATTCTAGTCCTTCTACGAATTGATTCCAGTTTGCACTGTCACCTGAAAAAGTAGCACCCGAAGAGTGATAAGCAGTACAAATCCATAAGCCGCCACCATATTTTACTATGTCATTTAATTTATATCGAGTAGCGGTTACCCAGGTTCCTTTATAATCTACTCCGGTGCTAAACTCGTCCCACTTTGATTGATCAGTTTCTAATCCTAAAGTAGTTGTTGCTGCTGAAGTATGATAGGTTACGCAGATATAATTTATACCACCGTAGCTAACAATATCATTAACTTTATATCTTGTAGAAATGGCCCAATCGCCTTTCCATTCAAACCCTTCTACAAATATTTGCCAGGAAGCAGCATTCGCTTCTAACCCAGCACTTACAGTTGAAGCAGATATGTGAGCTGTAGTACATAGATATACATTACCACCGTACTTGACTAAGTCGCCTTTTTCATAGGCAGTTGTTCCAGTCCAGTCACCTGTCCATTTTTGTCCATCACTTACAAGATTCCATCTTGTAGGATTGAAATTTAAATCTGTATTAAAATTGCTTGAAGCAGTATGGCCGACTACACAAATATATGTTTTACCAGAGTATCTTATTACATCATCTTTGATATACTGAGTACCTGTAACCCATTCGTTCTTCCAAACAAATTTAATCCTACCTAACTTAAACTCTGCCATTATCTACTCCGAAATTAGCGTTTCTAATATTTATAATCTTTAAGGTCTAAAAGATCTAAAGAACATAGTTTGGGCCAAAATTGATCCAGAGATATAACACCCTGCCCCTTTAAAATCTGCCATTACTGGTATTGTATTAGTAAATCCTGCTGTATTGCTAATTGAACTTGGTCCAACTTTTACAGTACCAGCAATAAAGCTTGCTGTTAATAGATCTTCACCACCGACATTAAGTCTATTATTAAGGTATGCGATGATTGCTCTCTGTGTTGGAACTATATTATTAGAATTCGCTGTAAATGTATTATCTTTGCTGAACTCTCTAACTACAGTTGCAGTACCGCCTACAATAATACCTCCAAGTGCAATCTCGCTAAGACCTGTTAAATCAAAGAAGTCAGCGCTAATAGTTACAGTTCCAGTGGCCTGTTCAACAGCAAACAACTCACCAGCTCTAAAATTACCATCTTGGTCAGTGCTTGTGTAGAATACACGACCTCCATTTAATTGCCCAACTTCATTTTGTGGCTCTTTGGTATAATTATAATCTATATACAGCTCTGGATAATTTGTTTCAACAAAATTACCCGATCCAACATCTAAGAAATCATGTCCAGTAATTCTTACCTGACTATAACGTTCTTTGATTAAAACTTCCATATCGTGTTGTATTTCATCTGAAAGTTTCAATGGAGGGCTTATTTGGAATCGAGACTTAAACAATCCTGTTACAGGGTCTTGAGCAGTTTCAATATTCACTGCAACAGCAGTATAGTAAGTGCTTCTACCACCAATGTAAAACTGTGCTCCTGGTCCTGGAATAACTGACAAATTATCTAAAGTTACATATTTTCCTGTAGGTTGAACATCAGCAAAACCGTCTCCTACTACTGTAGCCTCTGTACTGGCTGTTTTGTAGTAAATTCCTCTATTTGTAAAGGTAGGTTGCGCTAATACTCCATCAGCCAATCGTATCTGATAAGTTGCATCAATTACATTATTTGGATCTGTAATAGTTAAAGTAGGCGCAGTGGTATACCCTGATCCAGGATTCCACAATCTTACCTTACTTATTCCACCTGATTCAACAAAAATTCGTCCTGTAGCTCTTGCACCTGTTCTTATTTTATTAATATAATCGCTAGTTGTATCAGGAGCAACTACCCATAAAGGAGTATTGTCCGAAATTGTACTATCACCAGTTGTTATATCAGGAGCACCAAAAGCTATTAGTCCCCATTTCTGAGAAGTGCCTAATGTTCTCGAGGTCCAAGTAATTCCATCTGGGCTTGTAGCGCAGAATGTTGTAGCCTGGTTATCATAAGTTTCACAAACTGCTAAAAATACACCTTGTCCATATCTTACTTTTTTCCAGTACATTTCATTAGGGCCAGTTTGCGGCATACCTTTGCTAGTTGTGTACCATATTAATCCGTCAAAACTATATGAAACATATCCTGCATTAGAAATCGCTACAAATCTTCCATTACCATAAGCGATGCTAGACCAATCCTGTAAACTAGAATCCTGTACCTCAATAACGACAGGAACCCAATTCATATTTCCACTACTATAAGTTCCTACTGCGGCAGCGTTATTACTCTTAGCAATGGCTACAAATTTTCCTTTACCATAAGCTATATCAACCCATTCATTGGCTGCTGAATCACCTATATCTGGTAATGTGGATGCTTGCCAGCCGATACCGTTGGCGCTCAATGCTGCGGCATCTTGGTTAGCACTAATAGCTACAAATAATCCATTTCCATATACTGCTGAAATCCAGTTATTTGTAGATGGCATATTAGTTTCTTCCCAATTTACTCCATCATAAGAATAAGCTGCTTTATTAGTTCCATA
>Ga0129333_10005718_pt1 | contig 11712 bp, 10 predicted proteins | sample CPB6_08_DNA_FD_94474 | JGI IMG/M metagenome (GOLD analysis project Ga0129333, IMG submission 94474) | Freshwater to marine salinity gradient microbial communities from Chesapeake Bay, USA - CPBay_Sum_0.6_0.8_DNA | ecosystem: Environmental > Aquatic > Marine > Coastal | place: USA: Chesapeake... | reverse complement strand
GGGCGAACATTGTTGCGCCACACATTACCCATTTGAGAAACGTCTGCTCGGTCAAATCTTGCAGCGGCATCGTTAAGAGTGGTTTGTAATTTTTCCAACTCTTGCACGCGTTGTGTAGTGGCAGCGCGGGATGTTTCTATGCCCTGCCGAAACTGCTCTTGCAGCCGGCGCATTGCAGCCGCATTGCCTTCTCGTTGCGCGACCCCCAAGCCGTATTGCGCCAACTTTCTCCCTAACTCGGGATCACTATAAATAAAGCTGTTTTTCGGGTCTTCGAGCCAACGCACTATTTTGGCTGCATCCATGCCGCGCAACTGATTAGAGGCATAACGTTCAGCAAATTGACGCACCTTGTCGGCGCCAATCAATTCGCTTGCAAACCTCATCGTGTCACGGTCACGGAAGATAATAGACGCCAACCTATTTTCGCCTGTGGCATAAACGCCTTGAGGCAAATCTGCGCGACCAAATGGCACTTCCTGCCTTTGCGTCAATGCTTGTCCAAAGTCCGTCAAAAACCTGTTGTACGCCTCTGAAGCACGCGCGTATTCCTGACGCGGACGAGCGCCCTCACCACCTCGGGCCAACCAACCGTTCAATGCGTTTTCAAGTGCATCTGCCGCTGATTTCGATTCTTCTTGCTGTAAACGGTTAAAGCCAAGTGCTTCGCCACGCTGCCCAACATTTCTGAGCCGGCGGATTTCGCGTTCGACCAAACGCCAATCCACCATTCTTTTTCTGCCGGCTTCCGCAGCTTCCGCCTGTTCAGCAGCACTTACTTGCCCAGGAACGGCTTCCGTGGGCGCTTCAGCACGTGGGCGCCCAAATAATTCATTTCGTATTTTAACAAAGGCTGCGCGTTCTTCTCCGCTTGTCGTGCGTAATGCGCCCGCCCCGCCGCGAATTTGCGTGTTGAGCCATTGACGCAACTCACTGCCTTCTGGTGATGCACCAAATGGCATACTGCGTTGCAGCGAGTCGGCAGCATCTTTGTAATCTTCAAACGCTTTTCCGCCTACCTCACGTTGCGTTTTTAACGCACGATCTAACGCAGCAGTTGATTCTCGCCTAATTTGCGCATCTAAGTTTCGGCCTCCGGCAACGTCGGTTCCACGATCCGGCGCAACTAATTTCGCCTCCGTGCGCGCGGCCTGTTCTATGGACTCAGATGCTTGCGGTTGTCTTTCTGGGGCTTGCGCTAAACGGCGCGTCGCTATCTCTCGACGAAGCTGTTCACCGCGTAAACGTGATTGTTCACCAGCCAATTGTTGCGTGGCCGGCTCGGCGGTTTCAGTCACCATGCGCCGCAACTGTGGTGCCTCTGGCGTTTGAGGCGGCGTGGGACGCATAGCTCTTCGTGCAAAACCAAGGGGGGCAAAACCTCCAAGTGCCTCAGTGCCAGCACCAATCGCCTGCGCTGCTTCGGGACTCATGCCGCTTTCTTCAGCGGTCCTTTCCGTATATTCGCCAGCACCGCCCGCCAAACCGCCTACCAAACCACTGACAAACCTCGACGCTGGGCGCATCAATGGAGCAGCAGCCTGCAAACCTTTGCCGGCCAAGCGCGCTGGTGCATAAGGAACAAACTGCAACGCCCTGCCTGTAGCGGCCACGACTTCAGGCGCAGCAAAACCGGTTACCGCTCCGGCTCCAATGCGTGACGCATATTTGTCGTCAAACTCATCAGCGTAACGCGGCTCTTGCGGGGTAGATGATCGTTGCGACGGCTCGCGTGCCGGCCCCAAAAGGTCATCAACCCTCGGAGGACCGAGTACATCATCAACTCGCATTATTGCGCTCCGAATTGATTGCGGAGAATTTCTGCCGCCTGCTCACGCGTCAACCGCCCGTTGCGGTACGCATCGGCAACATCCTCTGCGCTGTTGTAAGTTTGCTGCGGCGCACTACGATCCCGCGATTCTCTACGCAATCCGCGCTCGGCCTCTCTCACGCTGCCCGAGTGCTGCAAGATTTCCACGGCACGCTCATTCAACAACGGACGACCACGCGGGCCGACCATAATTTTGTTAATGTCTGCCACCGTGTAAGGAATGAGCGCAGCGACTTCATCGCGCGACTTAGTGGCGCTTTCTATCTGCTCACGCGTTGCGCCAGCATTGCGCAATTCGACAAGACCTAAATCCAATTCTTGCTTGGCAAGAGCCAAGAACAAGTACCAGTTGAGGCGGCTATCGCCGGGCTGCGGCGCAACACGCGAGAACTCACGCAACGATGATTCGGTCACGCCGCCTGGACGACCAGAAGCCTGAATCGTGGTGATGGCACGAGTCACACCAGCCAGAATCTGTTGCGTCGCACGCTCCTCTGTCGTGCTCAGTCGCTGACTCATCAAACGCAACACGCCTTCTGTAACCGTCTTGTTTGGGTCAGCCACATAATTGCTCAATGCAGGCGGAGAGGCGAGCGCCGGCAATCCAGTGATGTTTTTGATTTCCAAAGCGGCCTGAGACACAGCGTTAGACACCGCAGTATTGTATCGGAACTGAATGGCGCCAACGCCACCAACACCACCGCCTTGACCACGCGGCGCCGCCATTTCCACATACTGCCCATTAGGGTCGCGCAGCAATTCACCTGTTGTACGATTAGCGGCGTAGTAACGAACCTCGCCATCTTCGCCGCGAACCATGCGAGGAATCGGCGCCTGACCAGTAACTTGATTGCGATAACGTTCAAGCTGCATGTTGGTGTTCTGGAGGCTCTGCAAGAAACTCAACATCCCTTGCATACCCTGGCGCGAAGCCGCCGCACCAGCGATAGAAACACCATAACGCGCGGCAACCTCACGCGCACGCGCAATGCCAGCATCCATGTCAGTCTTAGCTAGATCAAGCGCGTCCTTGAACTCACGCTCTAACGCTTGGTTCTGCGCCTGCACACGCCGCATTTCGACATCGAAATTCTGCCTCTCACGGTTGTAAAGGTCCGACCTACCCTGACGCCAACCCTGCAACATGCCGCTCATGGCGTTCATCGCGCCGACGGCAGACCGCTTGCCCGCAGTGCCGGTCATCGCCGCCGTCACACCCAACAAACCAAACAGGGTGCCGATAGACAGGGCGTTTTCTTGCGTCGGCACAAAGTCAGGCGTCTGCACATAACGCTCGCGCATACGCGCCAATTCTTGCCGCTGCGTTGCGGCATAACCCTCACGCGCCTCGCGTTCACCGCTTGCCAAAGCAAGGTCGCGTTGCGCGGCTGCTCCGCCCGTGCCGTCACGCTGCATACGCTGCAACAACTCGTACTGCGCCTCGGCCCCTGCCCGCATACTTTCGGGTAACTGCTCTACCGCAGCCGCAATGGTTGGGTCGCTAATGCGTGACTGACGCGGGGGCCTTGGCGTTGGCGCTGACGGCACGCGTTCAGACGCAGGCACGCGAACCTCAGGTGGAACACCGGCGTCGCGCCTTTCCGCGCGTTCCCTTTCAATTAACTGCTGACGGCCCCGTTCTACGTAATAAGGGTCTAAATCGGGGTTGTCTTCAACCGGAGCGTTTAAGGTTCCACCCATGACTTACCTCGCTTGTGTCGCCGCCGACATGCTTGAAACGACCGGGCCGGATAAAGTGTTGGCAAGGTTAGTGAAGAAGTTTGTGCTCGCCTGATTCAGCGCCTGATCCGCCTGCATCCCGGTCTGGATAGCGCCACGCATGTACTGGTCACCAATGTTGGCAACACGCAAGCCAAGGTTCATCTGGTTAGTCAGAAGCTGTGAGCGCAAACGCTCCAGGGTTGCCGTCGCCTGCACAACCCCAACGCCACCCGTGCGTGACGCCTGTTGAGCAATCCTAGCCTGCGCCGCTTGATAGGCTTGAGCAGAAGCGGGCGACAACTCACCGCGCTTTGCTTGATCCATAAGCGTGCGGCCCTCTTGCTGATAGGGCGCCGCCATAGCCGCCAAGTCTTGCCGCGTACGCTTTGCTGCGCCAGCACCGCGCATCTGCATTAGACCGCCAAGACCGGCGCCGCCAAGGCCCAAGCCTAAACGTGCGAGGGTTGCCGGGTCTTGCAGTTGTTTACCAAGCGTCGCGCCCAGACGATCAAAATAACCACGCTGCGGGCCGGCTTCCTGCCGCGCAGTCTCTATTTCGCCTGGAGTCAGGTCGGGATAAGCCGGGGCAGGCGCACGGAACTCCGCCGGGGTAATTGGCATTTGACCGCCGCCACTAACCTCAGGCGCCGACAGAAAATCTACCCCAGGTTGAAATGACGCTTCACCACCGCCGCCAGGAACTAATTCCTGAGTAAATGCGCCTTCGCTATACACAGGGCTTGTGTAAGCATCATAACTTGATCCTGCGTCAAATGCCTGGGCCGGCGCTTCAGCAAAGGACGCAAAATCCAACTCCTGAAACTCGGGCAAGCCCGTGTCAGGATTGGTTGTGCCGCTGCCGCCTTGCTGCTTCAGCATACGCGCTTCACGCGGCGTAATGTGCGCAAGCACCGTGTCTCTCCCTCGGCCCCGAGAGCGCAGAATTTGAGCCATCGCCTTGAGGTCAAGGTCGCCCATGGCATCAGTGCGTAGAACCTTGGAGAGAATTTCCATCACAGCAATCCTAGAGCATCGGCAAGCCGTAGCGTTGCCTCGTTCCAAACCTGATTCTTATTACCAAACCTCGACAGGATTACGCCAGAAGTCGCAGGGTCGAGGCCGGCAGACAATACGGGCTGCGACGCCGCCTGACGCTGGACCGTGGGCGCAATGCGCGGATCGGTGACAATCGGGCTGATGCGAACTTGCTCCTCTCGGCGCCTGCCGGGCGGTTGGGTGACATCCCGCCTGCCTGTAGTCTCGCCACCGCCAGTAGTACCGCCTGTCGTGCTTGTGCTGGTTGATGTTCCGCCGCCCGCTTCGGCACCCCCGCCGCCAGAACCACCGCCCTGCCCAAAAGGAGTCAGCGTAGTGCCAGGACCAGAGGTGGAGCCAATGAGTGTAGTATCGCCAAAGCCTGTGCCGGCCATACCTGTACCAGTACTACCACCGCCACCGCCAAACTGAGTTAGCGTCGTGTCGCCACCGACTGTACCCTTGTCGGCACCGTACGGCATTAAACCTGTGGTTTCTAATATCGCGCGGTCAGCTTCGGTAACGCCACCGGCACCAAAAGGCACAACTGTTTTGCTGCCGCCAACACCTTGCTCGGCGCCAAATGTAAACAAGTCACGCAAAAGATTCGCCGACTCAGAAGCGCCACGGTCATATTCAGACGTAACAGCACCTTCATCCGGCACAATTTCTTGCGTAAATGTTCCGCCCTTAGGCGTAGTCTCATAATCACCAATGACTTCAACATCTTGGTCGCCGCCAAACTCGCCAGCACCCTCATCAATTTGACCCGGACCGCCATCACCGCCGATTTCGGCGCTCAAAGGCGTAGTAAGGTATCGTTGAGCGTTAAACTGCGCTGCGGCCTGAACATCACCACCTAATGCGCCAGCAATCATGTTGTTCAAGGTTTGCTCTGGCGAGGCACCCGCCGCCATTTCGCGGGTCCAATACGCCATGCCCTCAGGTTCGGCAGAGCGGCCAAACAATGCTTGGTAAGCGTTTTCCACGAACTGTTGGTTGGAAACTGGTTGCCCACTAGCAGTGCCTGCCAACGCCCCGGCAAGTTGGCCGCGCTCTTGTGCGTTCAACGCCTGCGCACCCGTTGGCGCAGCAGCACCAGTACCGAAAAGAGTGTTGGCAAGATCAGTTACATACGGTCTGGCAATGGAACCAACCAAACCAGAACCCGCCCCGGTCAACGCACCAGTGGCAACATCACCGCCAGTAACAGCCGCAGAACCGCCACCCGCCAAAGCACCGCCAACAGTGCCGGCCACGATGTTGCGCGTTTCACCAGCCCCCACACCAGAATAATTCAAACCGGCTGTGACCAAAGGCGTAGCTGCGCCAGTAATAGCGCCAACCGCCGCCCACTCACCGATATTCTGATCTTGAATTGCTGCGCCCGTGCCGAACGCCGTTCCGCCTTTTGATGCCTCAACCACCGCTTTTGTTAAATCAGCATCAACCGTGCCAGCGGCAGTACTCAAACCCAATTCGCCGGCCAGTGCACTACCAGCACCAGCACCCAACATACCGGCGCCACCAGATACGGCGCCGACACCAGCCCCGGTCAATGCACCTTCAGCAATGTCGTTACCAACAATAGCCGCCTGCACCCCGCCAGTAACAGCGCCGACCCCGGCACCAATAACGGAACCGCCGACAACGCTGCCAACTGTGGCGCTTCCGACAATGACCTCACTCGCAACAGCAGCGCCAAGAACAAATTCGCCAATAACGCCCGCAGCGCCCGCAGCCGCCAAACCGCCGGTAGCTACCGTCGCAACAACCGCAACAGCAACAACGGCAACCTCTACAATATCGCCACCTTTTGACATTAGAGCGTCGCCTCCACCCGATATACAGGTTTCATTTTGCGGTTAATCAACTCCATATCCTGACGTATTTCGCCCTTAATGCCGTTGCGTTTTTGCATTTGCAACAGCAAATTCGCCATGGCTTTGTCTTCAAGATAAGTCGTGAAACCGCGATAGCCCAACTCGCGGAGAGTATTGGGCAGCACCATCATACGCTTTGCTGTTTCGCTAAACGGCTCCGCCGAAAACATGTGGATTTCAACCACGCCCTCAGGCAGCATTTCGGCGCGACTGTTATACCGCAGCGCGAGAAAAACCGTATTGCCAATCTGAATGGGTTTTGCGGAACCAGCTTTAATCAATCTGGCAAGGTTATCAAAAAACTCGTCAACCTTCTTTGAGTCACCAATTTGATTGATCAACGCCTCGCGCAGCACCGTTACCGTGTCTTTGCCTCTGACGGGGCTACGCCCGCGCGGTTGTGCCAATGCTTGTGACATCACGTAAGCCCCAATCTCTCCGCTATCTGCTGGTGAATAGTCAGGTGCAGGGATAGCCAGTTGTAAAACTCCTCCTCCTTATCCCACGCATCGTCTTGGAGGTTGAACGGATTGGTCAGGTCCAACAACGAAGCAAAAGCCTGATGCTCTACCTGATGCGCCTGCAACCAATCGTCCAAATTCGCGGGATCGGCATTAGCCAAAGGATACGCCGGAACTACTATCCCTTGCGAGTAAAAAACTTCTCTGAACGTCTTGTGCTGGACAAAATTAGCAAAAAGCATCTCGTCCAAGCCATCCAAGTCGCCAAACTTAACATCGCTAAGGGAGTCAAAATCCATCGGTCATACACCGTAATAGGGTATCTTTTTATCGACACCCCCTATCTGAATGACGATGTAACCCTCTGGAACTAAAGGCAAACTGCTTGTGGCAAACGTCGCATTAGCGGCGGTGGTACCACTGAGATTTGGATACGACAGAGTAAGGTTGCCCACATTCGTCGTGGTAGAACCAAGGGTAAGGGTCGCGTTTCCCAAGCCAATAGTGCTGTTAGCAAGATTAGCATTAGCAATGCTGATGCTGGCGTTTGCAGCCGCCGTTAACCGCCCCTGCGCATCCACTGTAAAGGTTGCAACAGTGTTGGCGCTACCGTAGCTGCCAGCCGCGACAGTCGTATTTCCAATGCTGATGGAAACATTGCTCGCGCTAGTAATGCGGCCCTGCGCGTCCACCGTAATCTGGGCAACATTCGTCGCATTACCATAGGTGCCGGCACTTACAGCGGTGTTGGCAAGGCTAATGGTGCCAGTCGTCGTAATCGGACCGCCGGTTAAACCTGTGCCCGTCGCAACATTGGTAACTGTTCCGTTACCGCCTCCGCCACCACCGCCACCAATCGTATTTGCGACCTTCAGCATGGTTCACAGTCCGTCGCCTGGGGTGATGTAAATAACCGCCGTGTTCGCGCCCGTAATGCCAGTGAAGTAGGCGTTGGGCACAAAGGTAAGGATTTCGTCGGTACCAGGAAGTAGGGGAAATGAAGCCTGCGAGGAGGTAACGACCACCGCATTGTTGCTCGCCTCCGCCGCCGTTGATCCATAACCGAGGAACACCGTGACTGTGCCGTTGTTGATGATGCGGTATTGGTTACCGCCAAGGCTGGTGGACGCCGCCTGCACCGGAGAGGGCGCGGTTGTATTAGCGGTGAAGGTCACCGTGTTGCCCATCTTCGTGAAGGCGTTAATGCCCATCTTAGCTTCCTTTCTTGGCCGACTTAGACCGCCACTTTCGTACCAAACGCTTAACCGTCTGTGTTTCCCAGATACGGATGACAGACCACACTATACTGAATAATGCAGCCATTGCAGGCAAAATCTGCGCAAGAGTACCAACCACCGTTGCGATACTTATGGCATCAACAACGGCTTTGGCGTGCTCTGGCGTATCTGTCTGCATCAGGCACCGCCAGGGGCTACAGGCCAATCAATGTTCGTGGGAAAGCCGGATTGCTGCGGAACGTCGCGCAAGGCTTGCCGATACGATGCCCATTCAAAATTTAATGGTGCGCTCGACTCCATAGCCTTCGTGACCATCCAATCGGATTGAGAGAGCAGCGCATCCCTTTTTTGCCTAGCCGCTGTTGCAAGACGATCATTTTCGCCCGCAACATAAGCGGCCTCCATAGCATCCCATTCAGCTTCTTCCTCAGGAGTGAATGGAATCGGACCTTCAGAAGTCATGTGATGACGAGGCATATCCTATCACTCCTTAACTATTTTTAATGCCGTAAAGACGAAATGTACCAGAAGTTATATTTCCGGCCCCAGCAAAAAACCTAATGCCAGTTAACGCAGCAGTACTTGATTTCCATGCGCCAACACCGCATACACGCGCAGCGGCATTAGTCGTGTCACTTGTTATAAAAGAACCAAAATAACTAACTTGTTTCATCAAAGTAGTAGAAGCCGGATTACTAATATAGCCCACAACATTTATGGACGCGTAAGACCCGTTGTCAGCGGCAAAAGTTACTGGGATATGGTCACTGGTATTTGCTGTATCAACCACTTGAGAAAAACTGGTTGGAGAAACACCTGCCTGGACTTTATCTAAAACATACCCATAGGCGCCCCCTGTTTGATACGTTCCACCAATTTTTAAACGAGATCGCAACGTTTGTCCGATATTGGATACACGAACGCCCGACAACACCACAGCATAATAATCGTAAGTGCTATCAAAAGTTGTTTCTACATCTATTGTTGCGCTTACATTTGCAGTAACTGATGAAAGAAAAATCCAACTGCCTCCACCAGCAGCGGCAGTGCTAACCCAAGCAGTACCATTGCTAGATAAAACATTGCCGTTTGTGCCCGGCGCAACAAACTGCACTGCGGCGGTTCCGTTGCCCAGAATGACATTATTGGCCGTCAGCGTAGTCGCGCCGGTTCCGCCTTGAGCAACAGTAATAGGCGTTGACACGCTACTAATCGTCGCATTGGTCAGGGTCAGGTTACCCACCGTTGTCGCAGTGCCACCAATGTTGATCGTTGTATTGCCAATGGTGACGTTGCCTGTGGCCGCTGCCGGAGCCTGACTAATCCAAGTCGTGCCGTTACTTGTCAGCACGTTACCCGAACTACCAACGGCAGTTAAACCCGTTCCGCCTTGTGCGGCTGTAATAGGCGTGGACACACTGCTAATTGTCACATTAGCAAGCGTCATGTTGTTCAGCGTGGTGACCGTGTTCCCAAGCTGAATCGCCGTATTGCCAAGCGTAATGGCCGTCGCAAAGTTGTTGTCCAACTGCGATAGCGGAATGGCGCTCGTTGCGTTCGCAAACGTATTGGGTACAGGCATCTTAGAACCTCGCTCTCATTTCGTGTTCCAACTCCAACGTATGCAAAACCATGTTCACATCCGTGGAGGTAATTGTGAAACCCAGGTATTTTCCATACTGTTGAGCATCTGACTTATACAACTGATACCCCCCAATAATCCAACCAATTGTTGCGCTAGAATTATTGGTCCAAGGGATAACGTATCCTGAATTGTTGTACCAAGATATGTTGTTAATCAATGTATAAGGCGGACTCGATTGATATTCGCTATCAACCGTCAACGAAAGAGTAGAAGGCGTGTTTACCGTCGCCTCAACCCCAAACTTCAACGCTTGCTTGTCCCTGATGGGGTCACCCAAGGGCCATAGGGCGCTCCTGAATGTTACATTTACACCCGCCGCCGTAGTGGCGTATAGCTTGATAAGATTAGTGCCACCCGTGCCGTAAATGGTGGTCACACCCCCAACCTGGGCGCCAGTAATATTGGTCAACGTGCCTTGGCTGGTCATAAACCAACGCTTGTTAAAAAACACCGCCTGCACAGGCCGGGCACCCTGCGACGGGTCATTATATGTAAATGACCAACACGCGCACAGGATGTTGTTAATTAGCACCTGACCGCCCGAAACAGGCTGCGTAAAGTCAATAAGCGGGAAAATGCCGTCTAGGGCGTCCGACAACTTACTCGTTGTGGAGCCGACTAGGGCATAAATCCCATACTCGTTCATAAAAACCACGGATCGGAAGTAAGCGTACAAGCCTTTCTTGAAACTCGTACCTACCGACGCCGACACGTTGGTATTGGTGAAGACCGTCACCCCGTCCTGCCCAACGCGCACATCCGAAAACACGTTGATGCTATCCGCACCAAACACGTACAGGAAGTTGTTGGCCGATAGCAGCGCCACAATGTTCGTGTGCAGCGTCGAGTCAGTAATCAGGATATTGCCGGCGCTGACCGAGGCAAAGTCCGTGTAACTGTCCGCCGCCGAGTAAAAGACCGTGCGGCCCTGAGAAACCCAAGTGCGCCCGCTAAAGGTCGCAACGTCTGTGTTGGCGTTAGTCGTAACCACCGCCTCAACAATAGCCCCAGAACCCGCGCCAGCCGACACGTTGGCCGTGGGCGCCGAGGTGTAACCCGACCCATTATTGGTCATAATGACCTTGGTCACGGAACCGCCCGACACAATAGCCGTGCCCGCCGCATTGGCCCCGCCGCCACCCGAGAACGTCACCGCGAACGAACTGGTGTACCCAGTGCCACCGCTTTTCACGATGCAACTCACGGTACCCGTCGCAAAAGTCAGGCTAGACGCAATGGCCGCAGCGTTAGCGCCACCACCACCGCTGATCGTGATAGTCGGCGGAGAGGTGTAACCAGAACCCGTTTCGGTAATGTTGATGCCAACAACCGTATTTGCCAGCACCACCGCTGACCCGGTTGCCTGCACACCACCCGTTTCGTTAGGCGCGCTAAAAGACACCGAGGGCGTTGAGGTATAACCTGACCCCACATTGGTCATGCCGTAGTCCGACACCGACCCGATGCTAACTACGTTCGTGCCATCCCAGTTGTACAACCCCTTGGCCGGGTCAATGATCAGGATGCGCTCATTTTTCCACTGCGCAATGCGCACGCCAGCCGCAGAGAACTTGCCCGAATTGGCAACCGTGACTTTCGTCCCGTCAGTTGCGTTGTAAGCCTCTGCGCCGCCATTGGTGAAAAACGCAAAGATGTACTCTTTGTTGTTCACATTGGCGTCGTACAACGACTCAACAGTACCACTCCAGGCCAAGTCAGCGCTGGACACCTGAACGGTAGTTTGCGCCGGCACGGTTTTGACGTTGCCGTATCCAATCGGTTGAGCGTTCTCAAGCCAAGCAAACTCGTCTGAATCAATAGCCGTGCGGTTAGCTTGAGTATTTATCCCCTTAAAATTCTTGGAGATATGATACTGTTTGCGCTGCTCCGGCGACGC
>Ga0129333_10005716_pt1 | contig 11714 bp, 18 predicted proteins | sample CPB6_08_DNA_FD_94474 | JGI IMG/M metagenome (GOLD analysis project Ga0129333, IMG submission 94474) | Freshwater to marine salinity gradient microbial communities from Chesapeake Bay, USA - CPBay_Sum_0.6_0.8_DNA | ecosystem: Environmental > Aquatic > Marine > Coastal | place: USA: Chesapeake... | reverse complement strand
TGCAGCTATTGCGATCGCTCCCGGCAAGAGCCAGGTTGAATCTGGATTTGCTAAGCTTCTCGACCGATCTCAGTCTGATTCGCAGCTTGCTGTTCTTGTTGGGATGCTGCAAGATTGCTTTAACAGGGCGATTTGGTATGCGTCTGGCTATAGAAGTGATTCCTATCCCGTGATCAAGGTCACCATTAGCAAGAACTTCATTCCAGCGAAGCTTCACAGTCAGCAGGTAATGGCAATCAACTCCCTTTACAAGGATTCGGAGGCGATTCCGATTGGCACTTTCCTTGAAATGCTTGAAGCCGGCGAAATGTTTGAGGGAATGCACGGATTTAATGTGAAAGTTTTGCTTGAGAAGATGGGGCTTACAGGTTCTGAGCGAAGGTCAGAAATCTTAAAAGCCTCGTCTGGTTCGGATGAAGTCAATCGTCGTATTTACGTTGAGTCGGCCCATGATGAATCGCTTGCCACCGGCGCCGGAGGAGAACCGGCCGAGGGATCCATTGAAACACCCGAGCAATGAAGTAGGATCAACGTGGTGACGCAATCGTTTTATGTCGAACCAGGAAAACCAGTCAATCGAAGAGCTGCAAGCCAAGCTGCAGGAGAGCGAGACAAAGCTGAAGGCCCTTGAGCGCACAAAAGCGGGGCTTCTTGGCGATCTGCAAAAACGCAAAAGCGTTGAGCGTCTGGCCAAGGCCGCCGGCATTGATCTGTCCGCCGAGGACTTCGAGGATCAGTTGGTTGGACTGCTGTCGTCCAGGTCGGCGACTCCAGTGGCACAGGCTCAGGAAGCCCCATCCCAGCCTGCTGGAAGCCCCTCTGATTCGGTCGCGAAGCGTTCTGCCGAGTCAGCACCTGCCTCGCCTTCTAGCGCCGTTGAGGAGGCGATGCGGGCGCAGCTTGCCTCAATGCAAAAGCAGATGAATGACCTGAACGAAAAGCTCAAGCAAACAGAAAAAGAAAAGCATCAAGAGCGGCAAGCCAGGCTTGATGAGTACAAGCGCTCTGTCGTTATGCAAGAACTTGAAAAAGCTGGATGCAAGCGACCCGCTCATGTGTACGCTTTGCAGGGCAAGCAGTTTCGACTGCTTGATGACGGAGAAACCGTTGTCTACGGTCCAGAAGAAAACCCCGTCAACGTTGGCGACGCTATTAGCAACCTGGAAAAAGATGATGAGTATTCAATTTACTTTCCGGGTGTTGTTGCCACTGGTTCAGGGCTTCCCAGTTCTCGGTCTTATGCGCCTGTTAGCGAAAATCCTTTTATGAAGTCAACCGCTAACGCTACTAAGGCATCTGAAATCGTTGGTCGTGACCGTGCATACGCTCAACGACTTGTTCAGCAAGCTCGCGCTCGTGGTGATCTTGATCCGATTTTGGCGCGAATTGTCGGTTACTGACGGTCTGTAAATCGCTGCTGCTCTTGGACGCTTCCAGTACCGCGGTGCGGAAGCGTCTTATATTATAGATAGATCGTAAAATCTTGTCAGCGCATTTTCACTAGCCACCCTTGGCTAGAGTCCTCGTGTGACGAGGAGCCGCCATGCCACTTAAAAAAGGAAAATCTCAGAAAGCAATTTCTAAAAACATTTCAACACTTCGTAAAGAGGGCCGACCAGAAAAGCAGGCAATTGCGATCGCCTATTCGATGGCTGGCAAAAGCAGGAAGAAGTCTAAAAGGAGTAAAAAGGAGATGAAGAAATGAGGGCAAAAAACGTTCCAACAAACAAAGCTCTGTACGCTCGGGTCAAGCAAGAGGCTAAGCGTAGGTTTCAGGTTTATCCAAGCGCATACGCAAACGGCTGGTTGGTTCGAGAGTACAAGAAGCGCGGCGGCAAGTATCGGGTAGCCGGAGGAAAAACAAGTGGCTAAACGAGGTCGCGGTAATCTTGGCAGGTGGTTCGCCGAAGAGTGGGTTGACATTAAGACCGGCAAGCCCTGTGGTAGGCAAACCGGCGAAAAGCGAAGAAGTTATCCGGCATGTAGACCGTCAAAACGTGTTTCGAGTGAAACACCAAAAACAGCTTCTGAGCTTTCCGGGAAAGAAAAGCAAAAGTTTAAGCGTAAAAAAATAAGTTCCAAAAAAATTGATTATCAGCATAAGCGTAAAAAATCTCGTTAATTTTGGTCATGGCACAAAAACCAATCAAAAAGAAGCGCAAGACAGCCGCTTTTTACGCAAGCAACCCTGAAGCTCGCAAGAAAAAAGCAGCATATGATAAAAAGTACCATTCTACGCCAGAACGCAAAAAGTATCGCGCAGAATTGCTTGCTGAGCGTCGAAGAAGGGGAATTGATGGCAAGGGTGGTGATGATGTGAGTCATGTTGCCGGTGGTGGCTTTATTAGGGAAAACCCGTCAACCAATAGGGCAAGAAACGGTCACGGCAACAATCGCAGGCTTGCTCCTAGGCGTCGTCGTAGGGCCGCCTGAACAACTGCTAGCCTGCCAATAGCGATGGCATCAACTCAATGGCAATCCCCGATCGAGTCAAGAACAAAATGAAAGAGCTTGGCTTGTCAGGAGTAAACAAGCCCAAAAAGACTCCTGGCCATCCCACAAAGTCTCATGTAGTAATGGCAAAAGAGGGAGATACCTACAAGGTGGTCAGATTTGGTCAACAAGGTGTTGAAGGAGCCGGGAGCAATCCACGAACCGAAGCTGAAAAAGCAAGGCGCCGGAGCTATTACGCTAGGCACAATGCACAGGGTGCGCCCACATCCAAGCTTTCTGCAAAGTATTGGAGCCATAAAGTGAAGTGGTAATCATGTGCCTCTGATTCGGTTACCCCTTGGCGATTGTCATTTGCGTCGCAAATTTCGCGTAAGTGATGGCTTGTCCATTTAGTCTCGGGGTTTAGCTATCCTCCTCGTAGAGCCACGCCCCATCTCAATGACTGTCTCTGGCGCCTACCGATCCTCTACCAACATGCGTGGCGGCCAATCCGCCACCGTTGTTGATGAAGTTCTGACTTCCATCGTGCTTTGTGGTCGCAGCCTGAAAAACTGGACCTTCATCCTGAATGATGCCTTCACGAAGGCTCAACTGGATGAGCTTCTTGCCTCGGCTCCGACCGTTACTGGCACCAAAACCATCAACGCTCTGACTACTGCTGGCTGGGCAGCAATGAATGGCGGTCAAAAAACTGCAATGATTGCAGCTTTCCTTGCAAAAGGCTACGTGCTGACTCCTGATCCCTGATACGCAATCAGGTTTTACTTGTAGCACCTATTACTTAATGCCAGCATTTTTGATGCTGGCATTTTTATTTGGTTAGACGAGACTGTCAGAGTCAGTCCACCTGCAGAACTCGACTTCTTTGGCTATTATCCAGGCAAGAGAGGCAGTGCCTCGCAGCAATGGCAGCAGTGCTGTGAAGCTGAACCAACAATGGTAACCACTTAACCACTTTTCGCCTCTCCGACCATGCTTCTCGCAGGTGTCCCCCTCATTCCTGAGCTGTTTTTTGATTACCAGCAGGAAGAGATTCGCGACAAGAACGCTCTTGTCACCTCTGGTCTGATGACCACGAACGCCGCAATTCAGGCTGAATTTGACAAAGGCGGCAAAACGGTTGATCTTCCGTTTTACGGAGATCTGACCGGCGACTCGGAACTTGATTCCGATGTCACCCCTTCCAACCCCACGGAAATTGCTGGTGACCTTCAGGTTGGCGTCCGCAACATGCGGCGCAAGAGCTGGAAGTCCAGCGACCTGGCGGCCGATCTCTCTGGCAGCGACCCCTCTCAGGCAATTGCTCGTAGCACGGGCCGTTACTGGATCCGGGACATGCAAGTCGTTGCTCGAAGCATTCTCAGCGGCCTGTTTGGTACTGGCGGTCCGCTTGCCACTAGCCACGCTGTTGGCAGCAACTCAACGGCCCTTTCTCCCGGCCTGATGGTCGATGGTATTGCCAAGCTTGGCGATGCTGGAGATGAGCTGACAGGCGTAATGATGCACTCTGCAATTTATTACGCTCTGATGAAGCTTGACTTGATTGTCCCGGCTTCTACAACGTCTCAAATTGATTCTCGACTGTCCGAACAGGCTCTCGAAAAGGGGACTTACTACGGCCGTCCGGTTTTTGTTGACGACAAGCTTCCTTTCACGGCTGGCGCTGGGCCGTCCGGTCAGACGGTTTACGACACGTTCTTCTTTGGTCCTGGTGCATTTGCTTACGCAACCGCGAAGGCAAAATCGCCTGTAGAGACTGATCGCGACAAGTTTTTGGGGATTGACTTTTTGATCAATCGCGCTCATTACCTTGTCCACCCGAACGGTGTAAGCTGGCGCGGAAATGCTGCTCAAAACAGCCCCACCAACGCCGAGCTTGCGACTCCCACCAACTGGGTCAAGGTGTTTGATGACGATCGGAACATTCGGATTACCCGGATGCGTTCTTACGTTTCCTGATCCACTTGAATCGGTGACTCCGCTTAACGAGTATCAAGCTCGCTAGGCGGAGTTTAATTCACTTATCTGACAAACCATGAGTGCTGGTACTTTTCGGATGCGGCGAGAAGCCGCTGAACGTGCGGCCATCGAAGCCGCCAAGGCAGTCGAAGCGGCAGAGGTGATTGAAGCTGTCAATGCAGCTGAGAGCAAAGTTTCGGGGTCAGCTGAAAATGCGGACAACGCTAATGAACTCTCGAAGAATCCTGAAGAAGCGCCCACCGCTGTCAAGGTCAAACCCAAAGTTGTTTCGCGACCCAACTGAAGCAGGTAGTTAGTTATGGCCTTTGTCTCGACATTGGGAGCGTCTGACGCTAATTCCTACCTGTCTGTAGCAGAGGCCGCTACCGCTTTGTCAGAATTGCCAGCAAGCACGGGTGTTACAGCCTGGCTGGCGTTGACTAATACACAAAAAGAGCAAAGCTTGGTTGGCGCCACCATGGCGGTCAACCCCCTGCAGTGGAAGGGGCAGCCCGCATCGAGTGAGCAAAGCCTGGCATGGCCAAGGCGCATTGTTGCTGATTATTATTACGCACCGGATGATGAGCTTCCGGTAGACTTCAAGGTAGCAGTCGCTTACATGGCTGCGTTTTTGGGTACTACTGGCGGTTACACTGGTATTCCAAATAGCGATGGCGGTTCAACTCGCTATGAAACGAGCCAGTACGAAGAGGTGACACTGGGCGGAACAACAAATGGCCTAACCGTTAAGTTTGATAAAGATAGAATGTCCCAGACTGGAATGCTTTTTATTCCACCTTTTTCGATGGATATTTTTATGAGGTATATGATTCGTGGTGACTTTTATCAGCCAAAAGTTAGGCGCGAATCAACGGCCAGGGTCGGGTTCAGCGGCTTCACCTCAAGGCAAAGGCCATCTGCCGTGCGCTACATCAACGGGCAGCTTTGGCCCTATGGTGGAAGCTGGAGCAACAGGTTCTAGCCATGTCACTCGTAGACGTTGTATTTGGAAGTTTGCCCAAGCCATTGATCGATCAATGGGGGATAGACATTGTTTATCTCAAAGCATCAGAGCATCAAAATTATGACCCCGTGTCTGGGACGGTTCTTGGTATTGTCAGTGAAATTCCGGCAAGAGCGCTTATCGTTGAGCTGACCCCAAAAGAAAGGGAAGGCTTTTATCAGCAGCGAGTTGTCAAATTCATGCTTCCTGCTGTTTACTTGGGAAGTTACTACCCGCAGTCAACGGACTCGATTCGCTACGCAGAGGCAGGCGTTTCTCGCACGGCTAAAATCGTTGACCAAGAACAGTATCGCGGTGACAACCCGATCATGCACGCGCTTATTGCGAGGGTTAGCTAAATGCCACGAAACATTAGGCGTGGTCGCTTCAGCGGAAGCCGAGGAGGGATGGAGAAATCCATCTCTCAGCAACTCGCAAGAGGTCTGGCAAGAGAGCTGAGCAAAACCGTCAGAAACACTGCTGTTCAAATATGTAATGGGCTTTCAGAGGCGGGACCAGGTTGGACCGGCACATTTTCAGCTTCCTGGGATGTTATTCCCTCTGGTGGCACTCCGCGTAAGCGTAGGATTCCAGAGCTTTCTACTGTCTACGAATACACCTACAGGAATTTTCCATTGAAAATTTTTGAGCCATCAATTTTCGATGCGTTAATAAAAAGCAGTGGTATTACTTGGGAAATAGTAAATACGACAGACTATGCAGATCAGGCCCTTGACATGAGTGAAGGGAATTTTTACCGTCCCAATAGTTTTCCGGTTCAGCAAATCGTAAAAGAAGGTTTTAGACCATACAATTTTGCGGATAAGTATCAAGAAGAGCATTATAGGTGGCAGATTAGCGATGGTCCTAGGTTTGACTCGAAGGGCAACCCCGTCGAGCCTGATTCTGCTATCACAGCTAAAGCGGATTGGTTTGAAACCTATGGCTTGGGTGGTGGTCTTCAGCGAGACATGGTTCGCAGCATGAGAATTGAAGTAAGAGGCTCAGCGCAATGAACTATCAATCTATTCGAGCGACAATTGAAGCTCCTCTTCTGACGGCTTACAACTCCCAGGTACCGCCTGTTCCCGTCTATTTTGACAATGTGACGGCAGTTCCACCGGATCCACCCAAGGAATACGTTAGAGTCAATATTACTTTTGGTTTGACAACTGAGCCGACCCTGGAAACCTCTCTTGATTACGCTAGGGGCGCTCTAATTATCAGGTGCTTTGCGCCAAAGAGCAATGGTCCGGCAAGGTGCCAGCAAATGATTCGTCTAGCAAAAGAGGTCATTGATACGTTAAACTCAACTAGAAAGACCACCGACTCTACCTATGTTCGCATAGGTAGAATAACAGGGCCGGAATTTCAGGCCCCAGAGAATTTTCCACATTTCCTTGGCAAGATTAACGCTAGCTGGCAGGCTAGTCCGAAATAATCGCTAACCTGTCTTTAGCTGGGCAGTGCCCGCAAAGCCGCTACCCCCTGACTCCCGATGTCCACTGTCCTGTCTGGCGTTTCTGGCGCCTTCTACTACAAACCGGCCGGAACAACCGCAACCTTTGGCGAAGCCGATGTTACGGAAGGGTCCGACAGCATCAATGTTGGTGCAAATTTCAACTTTAAGCCCGGTGATCCGGTTCAGTTCCGCTTTCGCAACACTCAAACAGGCGCACTGGGGACCGGGACTCTTCCGGCTGGCTTGTCTACTGCGACCAATTACTACGTTGTTTCGTATAGCACGAGCACTGGAGCACTGACCGTTTCGGCAAGCGCCAATCTTACTCCTACACTGGACATTACTGACAACGGAACACTTGCTTCTCCCAACAAATTCGAGGTTCATTACGCGTCTTTTGCGGCTGTTGCAGAAGTGCGTGACTGGAGTCTTGAGATTTCTCGGGCGGAGATCGATGTCACGACAATCGGCAAGACGTTGGGGCAGTTCGTTCCCTTCCGCTCTTACATTTCCGGCTTCGGCGATGCCAATGGCACCGCTAATGTGTACATGACCGATGAAGATTCTGCGCTGAGCAATCGAATCATTCAGGACGTGCTTCTTCGTAAGCAAACAGGTGCGGCGATGAAGCTTTATGTTGAGCGAATTGAGTCGGGTGGCACCGTAAACGAAGCCAAGAGCCGATCAATCGAGCTTGATGTCACACTGACATCTGCTTCGCTTAATATCAACCCTGACGACGCACAGTCGGTTGCGATCAACTTCCGTCCTTCTGAGTCTGTCAATTTCGATTTCGCTACTACCTGATTCTCCGACTCGGTAGCAAACACCCGTTTCACAATGCCCCGTTTCGACGGGGCTTTTGTCATGCCGCTTCCGTCCCTGCCGGTTCAGAAAAACTTTATATACCAGCGCAGGGCGGACCTAGTTGTTCGTTTTGCTTTTAAGTACCAAAATGTGGCGGTCAATATGACCGGCTACGTTGCTTACGGGTCTATCTGGAACTTTGACAGGTCTACAAAATTTCAAGACCTAATTTTGACCTGGACTGATCAGGCTGGCGGTATTCTTGAAATGAAGCTTCCATTCGCTGGAACGCTTTTACTGCCAGAAGAGTGTCCATACGACATAATACTTGTATCACCCAGTGGGTTGAGACAGTATTACATCGAAGGGATTTTCTACGAAAGCGAAGGTTACGCAACCCCTCCACAGCCATGACAGTTGATCTGATTGAGGTTCAGGTTCCTGGGCCGCAGGGGCCGCCAGGATCTCCTGGAACGCCTGTCTACGGCCAGGCCAGCAGGGTGACTGCGGGAACGATTTCCGTGGCCGCACAGGACGTTTATCAAGCCACTGGGCTGGCGGCGACGTTTGACTTGACTACCGCTGCTGGGGTTGCCTTGGCAACGGTCAACACCTTTGGATTGCGCAATGTATCTGGATTTACAAAAATTTTTCGCGTTTACGGAACTATTGACGGAAAAGCTGGCAATAATGAAGTCATTGGAATTAAATTAGCAAAAAACGGGGTAGCGATTAGCGAAACTGAATGCAGGGCTTTTAGCGGGAGTAGCCATCAAGAAGCGAAGCTCGTTACAAGTTGGCTGATTCAACTTGCGAACCTTGACGAAGTTTCGTTGTTTGTTGCTAATCATAGCGGGAGTTCTCAGATCACCTTCAGCCGTGGTAGGATTCTGATGTCTGCCGTGAACTGACGCTGTTGTCATTCGGCGGGCCTTGCCAATCTCGTACCCCAAATGACTACCACTTCGACAGCTGCTGCATCCGGTTTTAGTCGAGCAATCGACATCCTGGCAAAAGCCGCCAACTTCACTCCAATTCGCCAGGAGATTATTCTCGCTAGTGGAGCTGAGTTTGTTTTTTATGCAGCTCCTCTTACAGCATCCGAGCGGGAGAAAGCGCAAAAAAACGCCAAGACAGACAGCACAAATGAATTTGCGCTTCAACTGTTGATTATGAAAGCGCTGGATGAAAACGGCGAACGCATTTTCAAGGCTGGCGACATTCCCCGCATCAAAAACGACATTGAAGACGAGGATCTTCAAAAATTGATCATGGGCGTCCTCAAGCCTCGTGGCGAGGACGGCGATCAACAGCCTGACTCCAAAAGTAATCGAGAGTGAGCTAGAGGCTGACGAAAGGCTTTATTATCAGCTTTCGCTAGCCGAAGCGCTGCATTGCACTCTTTACCAGTTAAAGAGCATTGTAACAGAGGAAGAAATGCAGCTCTGGGCCTGCTATTTCTCTATTAAGGCCAAGCGCCAAAAACGAGAAATGGACAAAATCAAGCGCGGTTCTGGCGCCCGGTAGCCGTCCTTGTGGCGGCTTTTTTCTGTCCTTAGCTAGACTCTGGCCACAGGGAGATTGCCACCGTGGCCAGCGTTCAAGCGAATATCGATCTCGTTGTTAGGGGCTCGAACGCTGTAAACAGGCTGATCGAAGATGTAAGCCAGCTTGAAGGCGCTGTTAGAAAAGTAAATAGTAGAACGCTTGATATAGCGTCAAAAACAATTAACTCTGAAATCAAGAAAGTTGCAGAAACAATACAAAACCTTGGTGCGTCTGGCGAGGCCTCTCGACTTACAAGGCAGCAGGAAAGCGCTGTCAACCAATTAACTAAGGCGCAAAATCGTTTCAACAAAGCTGTTGAAGCGAGCGCTCGTGCAGAACAACAGCTGATTGAAAGAGGTCAGCGACGTACAAAGTCTGACAGCCAAGCGCAAAGAAATATTGAAAGCACTCTAAACAGAAACAGGGCTGCCGCTAGAGCTGCTGCAGACGAAATTCGCACACTTAATACAGCTATTGCCAGTACCGGGCGTCAACTGGCCTCAATGAGGAAGCTCTCAATAGGGGCGGACATACCAAAAATACGAGAACTGATAAACCTGAATGAAGTTTCAGCTACTCAAAGAGCGGTTCGAGTCCTTGCGCAAGAGTTTAACAGGCTTGGTGATTCGGCTCGTGCTAGCGCAGCCGAGAACAGCCTGTCAAGAACGATTCTACCAAAGGAAACGCAGGAATTTTCCAGACTAGCAAATCAGCTAGAAGAAGCGCGAAAGAGGGCTCAGCAGCTTAAAAACCAGCTTTCTCAACTGAGACGGCAAAGGACTGTCGCTGATCCAGGGAGCGGGAGTATTGAGATAAATGGCGATGACCTGGAAGAGCTTCAGCGACAGTACGAGGCGCAACAAAGGATCAGGCTGCGAAACCAGGAGATTGAAGCTCGCAACGAAAAAATAAAACGAGAAAGGCCCAAGCTTGGTGCCCAGCTTCGCCAGGAGAACAATCTAATAGCTCAGCTTGAGATGCAGGCTTTGTCTTCAGGCACGGCAGTGCTTGATTTGCAGCAAAAGCTTGCCAGCTTGGCTGAATTTCGCTACAGAGACGAGCCAACAACCGGCCTAAAGATTTCTCTTAATCAAATCCAGGCGCAGGCGGAGTCTCTTGCCCTGGTCGCGAACAACTCTAGTATTGCGTCAGCCTCTTTTAGGCAGTTTACCGTTGCCGCTGAAGTTGCGTCAGTAAAGCTTGCCAGGGCGCAGCAAAGCACGTTTGCAGCGCTTGCTGCTGGGCTTTCTGGCACTGACGGCGAAGCCCCGGAGGGGCTAAGGCAAAACATGGGCGGAGCCAGAGGTATTGTCAGCCAGCTCATTGCTGATATTCCGGGACTCACGAGAAGCGAAGCAGCCCTAAACGCTCATATACAGCTTTTGACCAAGATCAGGACTATCTTGCCATTTTTGAGTCTTGAGTATAGGGCTGTTGAGGAAGCTATAGCCGGATTGACAAATGAACTTGAAGGCGTTGGACTGCGGGGTCAGACATCAAAGATTGATCCTGGGGCTGCTGACAGAGCTGCGCGTCAGGCTAAACGCAACCAAGACGCAGTAGACAGAAAAACTGCGGCAAATAACGCTCTTTTGCGTCGGCAACAAAATATTAAAGATTCGATTAACGAGTCGGATCTCGATCAAGAGCAAAAAAGAAATTACCTTAACCAGCTGGATCAAGCAGCGAAAAGGCTTGCTGAAGATCGATTGTATCTCGCAAAAGATACTACTGCGGCTATTGAGGATCAGGTTAAAGCGGCGATTAGGCTTGGCAAAGCGCTCACTCCTGAGGGTAAAAACAAAGAAAAGCTTAAAAAAGATCTTAAATATGAGCAGCAAGTTCTTAGTGTCGCGACCGGCTATGAAAATGCTGTCAATGCTGCTGTTAGACTTCAAAATATACTTAACAATCTTAAAGACAGGGGAGTATCTGTTGATCAGATTTCAAGTGATCTCCAAAATTTGATTACAAAATCAAAAGAGAGAAAAGCTCGCGCAGACCAACTTGGTGTCGACCTTGGTGAACGAGAAGTAAAACTACTGCTTCAGCAAGTAACCGCTACCCAACGTCTAACTCAATTTACAACTAGAAAGCACGACGTGCAAGCAGACATCAACAGTCTAAGTGAAAACCTGCAAAAAATTGAATCAAGTCAAATTAAAAAGCTTGAAATTCAAAATAAACTGCAAATGGCTAGTAATGCGCTAGCTAAAGACGACTTAGAATATGCGAAGCGATTAACAAAAGAGATAAATGAACAAATTAAGGCAGAAGATCCAGAGGCCAATGCACGTAAAGCCAAGAGCAGGCAAGATGCGGTAGACAGGGATGCTGCAAATAGTCAGGCAGTTCTTCGTAGGCAGGCAGGAATTAGGAGAACGGTGCGTGGATCAGAGCTGGATCCAGGAAAGAAGAAAGAGTACCTTCATAAGTTGGACCAGGCTGGGCTTCTGCTTGCCGGTCAAAGATTGCATCTCA
>Ga0129333_10005715_pt1 | contig 11715 bp, 10 predicted proteins | sample CPB6_08_DNA_FD_94474 | JGI IMG/M metagenome (GOLD analysis project Ga0129333, IMG submission 94474) | Freshwater to marine salinity gradient microbial communities from Chesapeake Bay, USA - CPBay_Sum_0.6_0.8_DNA | ecosystem: Environmental > Aquatic > Marine > Coastal | place: USA: Chesapeake... | reverse complement strand
GAGGGCGCCAGCTGCGGTGAATGCGGTGCGAGCGGCGCCAAAGCCGGCAACCATGCCAGAAGCGCCACCGGTGGCCAGGCCGGCGAGCGGGGCGAGAGCACCTGCAGCCGCGGTGAGATTGGCTGCGGTGCGTAGGCGCTGGGCAGCTTTGGTGTTAGGGGTGACGGTGCCGCGCTTGTACTGCGGGGATTCAGCTTTTGTAGCGGGGCCTTTGGTGCATTTTTCGCCCTCGGAGATCGATCCGCGGCCGCACTTGAGGTCAGAGCGGATGCTGGATGGGGTGAGCGTCATGATTCAGATGTCGAAGGAGTTGGAATCAGCGGAGAAGCCGTCCGCGTAGATGGAGTCGCGGCGCTTACGCGCGCGCAGTTGTGCAGAAGTTTTGTCGTAGCTCTTAGCTAACTGCATTGCTGTATTAGTATCTGACTCTCTTAAGCGTTGCTTGCGTGCACGTAGCTGCGCTGATGTTTGGTCATAGCTTTTAGCGAGCTGCATTGCAGTTTTCATATCAGCTTCTCGCAGCTGCTGTCTAGAAGCTCCGCTTGCTTTAAGTTTAGCCATCTTAATTTTGTGTGCAGCAGCGATGCTGGCTTCCTTTTTCTTCCCAGCTAGCTTAATGTCTCTAACACTAGGTTCTTGGGCCCTCTGCGCTTTGTAAGAAGCAGCGATTCGCATTTCGCGTGCTCTGCCTGCACGCTTAATGTCGCTAGCGCTCTGCGCTTTTGTAGCGGGGCCCTTGGTGCATTTTTCGCCCTCGGAGATGCTGCCTTTGCCGCACTTGAGGTCGAGCCGCTCGGCGGCGTCGAGGCGAGCTCGGATGTAGGTAGGGCTGCGGTCCTGGATACCGAGCTCGCAGGCGTCGAGGTACTCGAGGGGGGTCAGGGCATCGCTGCGCTTGCGCATGGAGCCGCAGTTGCCGTCGCACTTGCCTTTGCGGTCACAGCCACACTCGGCATCCATGGGCTTTTTGCCGTAGCCGTCGGCAGCGGGCTTGGTGTGCTTGGCGTTTTTGGCGCTGCGCTTACGGCTGTGGCTGGCGGCCATGTCCATCTCTTCCTCTTCCTCCTCTTCTTCGGGCTCGGAGGCTTCGGGGTTACGGGAGCGTGCGGCCATGGCGCGGCCTTCGCGGATGCCTTTCTCGTAGGCGGCGGACTTGGCGGGCATGGCGTAGAGCCCCGAGTATTGCTTCACACAGCGTAGCTGCCTTGTGCTATAGGGCTCGATAGGCTGAAAGCAGCTATCTGTTCTAGTTATGAACTTGCTTCGCTTAGTTGCTGGGAGTGGTGCGGCCTCGGGATTGCTGATTGGTCAGCTTGTTTTTGCTGCTTTCTTTGTCGGATCTTGTGAGATTCCAAATGTGCTCAACAGGGGTAGCGCTAATGCTTGTCTTGATCGTTGGATGACTACGGCTGCTCTGTTCTTTCCTTCAGGTGTAGCGGGTGCTGGTACAGCAGTTGCGCTAGATAAGGCAAAAAGGCGCTTTCTTGGCTGATCAGTCGAAGGGCTGCGGGGCGAACTGCTCGAAGACTGCGGCTTTGTTGAGATCGGCCGGGCCGACCGTGGCTACGCGGGATACTTCTTCGCGGTGAGTGCGGGGAAGCGCGGCATACTCGGGGTCGATCGCGGCGATCTCGGGATCCCAGGGGGCTAGGTAGCACCGGCAGCGCGGGTGTGCAGGTGCATTTGTACTAGCGCGGCGGTAGATGCGGCCTGCCCGGGCGTTGCAGATAGGGCAAGTGCGGTCGTCGCTGGTGGCGTACCACATGACGAGGTCGATGCCGTTGGCCGCGTAGTACTGGTTGCTGGCGGCGTTGTAAGCGCGGAGCGACTCGGTGCGGGCGATGACGTCGGCGCGAGACTTCACCACGCCGAGGCGGAGGCGTAGGTCCTTCGTGATGGCGTCGGTGGGGCGGCCTTCAGCGATGCCTTGGGCGACGAGCTCGGTGGCCGTGGTCGCAAAGGCTTCGCCGTGGCGGCGGAGGTAGCCGCGGGCTTGGGCTGCGGCAGCCACGGTGGCTTCGATCGGAATGGAGACGTTGATCAGGCGACGCTGGGAGCCGGAGTCGCGGAGAAGCTCTCGGGCGACGGTGACACCACGGCCTTCGGAGCTGCGGAGCAGGGAGCGCAGCACGCGGTCGTAAGCGTCGGTGCGGTCGGGGCGGAAAGCGGGGATGAGCTGGCGGAACTCCTGCAGTAGGGCGACGTTGCGGTCGGCTGCGGGAGCCCCACTACGGAGCTGGATGCGGGTGCGCCGCAGTAGGCGATTGAAGCTGCTGTCGAGGATGCGGTTGAGCTGGGCGATGGTGATGTCCTCGGAGCGGCGCAGGGCGGAGTTGTAGCGCTCGAGGAGTTGCATTAGGTGGGGCGGCGCAAGTCTTTACGGACAGCTTCGTGGAAAGCTAGTAAATCTCGCTGAGTGAGCGTTTCGCCGCTGCTTATTTTTGTTTGTAGTGCTTTTTTACGGTTTGACATAGCGGTATATAGCTGGGGATTTGAGTCTTTTGCGGCACTAAGTAGGTTGTTTATATCAGCTAAACCGTTTTTAGCCACTGGTCCAGCATTACCAAAGTCAATGAGCTTCACATCAGAGCCTTTAGTCAACACGTTACCCATGTGTAGATCACCGTGGGAGTAGCCCAAGCGGTGCATTTTTTCTACTTCGCGTAAAGCGCTCTGTACAGCCTTGCCTTTTTGCTCTGCTCCTAGTGATTTTACAGTGTCGTAACCCTTTAAGTAGTCCATCATTACGACACCTTTCTTAGCGTCTACGTTGTGTATTTTTGGCACACTTATTCCGGCTGCATGCAGCGCGTTTTGCGTGTTTACTTCATTAGCGAATGCTGTTTTATTAACTTTGCCTTTGGGCGTTTTGATTACGTATTTGTCATCCTGAGAGATCCAAGTGCGACCGCTAACGCCCTCGGTTAAATACTTAGCTCCTTGCGGTGGATTGTTCTTGTCGAAAGGTTTTGCATTATTGAGTATGCGCTGCGCTGCTGGGGTCCACTGAGGTGCGGTAACAGCGAGAGCGGCGGCTCCTGCAAGCGCCCCTGCTAGGACCAATCGCTTGGCACTAGGGCGCTTTTCAGACTTTTTTGCGGGGTTATCCGCTCCCGCAGTCTTGCTACATTCATGCGCCTTAGGTATGTAGGAGTTGCCACAAGGCTTACCCGCAGCCGGTGCGCTCGCTGCGTCTCCGCGGATCAGGCCCGCCATGTACTCCATCTGAGAGTCGGGAATCTCAGTGAACTTGCCCTGGTTCTTGAGCGCCCAAAGGCGGTCGGTCTTGAGGCCCGTGATGGACTTGAAGCCCATGCCCTCGTAAATGGACTTGCGCTTGCCGCCTTTGCCGTCGTCCTTGTGGGGGACGGCGAACATGACAGCGTTCTCGGGGAGCATCTCGAGCTGTGCCTGGTACATCGCCTTGGTGGTGCGGATCAACTGCTTTGCCTGGGAGCTGGGCATGCCGCCTTTGGCGTCGTAGCTGCTGTCGATGGTGAAGCCGAGGCCGTACTGAGGGAACTTGGAGACGTTGCCCTTGCGCTCAGCACCGAAGGTGAGCAGGCTGTCGCCAATGGATCCGACCGATAGCTGGGTGCCGTTAGGCATCTGCCAGGTGGAGAAGTTGTTTTTGACGTCGACGGCGCGGATCTGTCCGCCTTGGGCTTTGAGGGCCATGTGGGCGGCGGCGTTTTTTGCACCTCCGACGAGCTCGCGGGCGGGGCCCTGGAAGCGCTCGGGGAGTTTGTCCAACCCGGCCTTCACCTGGGAGGCGGACATGGCATCGATGGCGCTTTTGCTGAGGGAAGGCACCAGCGTCTGGCGTTGCTTGTAGGCGAGGAGGCCGCCCACGGCAAGGGCAGCGCCGGCAGCTACGGCAGCAGCAGTAGCGGCCTTACGGCCAGAAGCTGAACCGCTCTCGGGGGCGGCACCTGCGCCCTTGCGGCACTCGTGTGACTTGGGGATGTGCGAAGCACCGCAGGGTTTGCCGGCGGCGTCGTCGCGGAAGGCGTCACCTCGCTGGCGGCGGGCGATTTCGGCGCGGGCGGCGCGGTAGGAAGCCTCGAGGCTCATGGTTTCGCCGCGGCGCTGGGCGGACTCGCGGAGGGAGCGAGCGAGGTCAGTGATCTGCGCTTGGGAGCTGCGGCGGCCGCGGGGTGGGGTGGTAGCTGCAGCAGCAGGGGCTGCGCCCGTGGCAGGGCGACCAGCTGCTTGTACTGGCACCAGGCGCTCAAAGCCGTTCTGCTGCAGGTAGCGGGTGGCATCAGCAAGGCCAGTGATGTCACGGCCTGCGAGCTCGGAGGCGGCGGTGCGCGTCTCACGATCTGAGAGCGTGAAAGTGCTGCTCTTGCTGACCTGGCGGGCGAAGTACTCCTTAGAGATGGCGTCGCTGAGGCCCTGGCCGATGCGGTTGGTTACGTTCTCGGGCTTGGCCAGGCGCTGTGCCAGGTAGCGGGAGTGGCCAATGCGGGCGCTGTTCATCAGGTCGCCGTAGCCAGCGCGGCGTTGCTCTGTGGGCATAGCGGCGCCCGGGGTCTGGCGCACTTCGTCGGCGATGCGGCCGAAGTACTGGTCGAACCCATCACGAGTCTCGCGGTACAGACGATTGGCGAGCTCGGTGCGGCTGACCGCGGCTTCGCGGCTGCGAGGGGCTGCGCCGAGGATCTGGTTGAGATTGCCGACGGCGCGCTCGCGGACGTTCTGCGGGAAGTTGTCGGTGCTGGGGCCGACCAGTCGATTCAGGAAACGGCTGCGCTGATCGGCGTCGTTGAGGTTGACGCCTTGTTGGCGGGCCAGGGCTTGCAGGCTGGCTGCTTCACGGTTCAGCGCACTGGTGAGTTGCCGGCGGACGTCAGTGTCTGAAGCGCCGGAGCTCAGGCGGAAGCCGAACTGCCGTGAGAGAAACTCATGGGTGGCGGGCTCGGAGAAGGTGCTGCCGTCTCCTGCGCCTGCGGCGTTGGTGCGCTTGGTGCTCCAGAAGGCCTCGAGACTCTGTTGGCGCCAGGTTTCGGCGTTGGTGCCACGGCCGGCGGCATCAACGTCGACAGAGCTGATGCGATTCAGCAGGATGCGGCTGTTGGCGTAGTCGGTGGCGCGGCGCTCGAGCTCGGTGGGGGTGCGTAGTAGCGATTCGCGGAGGGCAGCCGGGCCCGTGGCGGCTTCGCCGGCAGCGCGGGCTACGGCGGCGCTGGCAGCGGCGGCACCAGCAGCGCGGCGTTCGCGGCGAGCTCCAGCGATACCTGGGGTGGCGTCAAGGATGCGGCCAATGCCGGCGGCTACGGCGTCATCGATCTGGCGGCCAACGCCATCCCGGTAGAAGGGGGCGCGCTTGAGCTGGCTATGGCTGAAGAGGCCGAAGCCGACAATGCTTAGGCCGAGGGCGATGCCGCCGGCCCGGCGCTCGAGCTGCGCTTGTAGCGCCTGCTTGCGCTGGAGATCGCCCGGGGTGGCCTTAACGATGCCCCGGACGATGGAGCGCTTGCCACCCTCGATCTCGGAGAAGCTGCCTTTGCGGACGCCTTTACCGAGGCGCTTGACACCACGTTCGATGTTGGCCAGGCCGCTGACGGGGTCGGTGCGTACGGCGCGGAGGTGCGGGTCAACACCTTCACCCTTGAGCCGGCAGTCCCAGCTAGGCGGGATGCAGCGGCCGCCGCACTTGACGTTGGGTGGGTTGCAGTCGACGGCGCGGGCGGTTTTGCCGGTGCGGCTGCGGGCGGGGGCGTCGAGGCGCGCCTTAGTGGCCAGGTAGGCCGCGGTGCGGAAGCCTTCAGGGGTGGTGTTGCGCGGCGTCATCGTCAGTAGCCCTCGTTGTAGGCGCGGAAGGCGTCAGCCTCGGCGTCGGGCACTGGAGATAGCCCTGCCACATTCTGACCGGGGAAGAAGTGCTGGACGGCGGATTTGGCTGCGCGGAGTGAGTTGAAACCGGCGGTGTAGGGGCCGTCGGTGATAGCGCTGTCGAGGGCGAAGCGGGCTCGGTAGAGCTTTCGGGCTCGGGTGCGGTGCGGGCCGAGAATCAGTACGGGGGCGGAGGCGCTGCTGTCGATGCGTTGACCGTCGGGTCCGACGAGGGGGCCGGCAACGATGTCGCCGTGGCGATGGGTGATGGCGATGCGGAGGCCGTCGGCGTCGGCGAACAGGGAGTCACCGCGGCCACCTTCGGCTGGGGGCAGGACGGCGCCGCCTTCAGCGGGGGCTTCTTCCTCGCCCTCGGGGAGGGCCGGGGGCTGTGTGGCGGCCTGTAGTTGGGCGTCGTAGCCCGCCATCTGCGACTGGAATTGGGCGTCAGTGGTGGCGATGAGCTGCTCGGTGACGGCTTCGTTGAGTTTTGTGTCAAGCGAGTAATCGGTGCCGCCGAAGCGGGACTCGCGGACTTCCAGCGGGTTCAGGACGCCGAGCTGGATGTACTGAGCGTCTGAAGCGGCTTTGAGCTGGTGCAGTTCGGCCTTCTCCTTTTCGGTCTGGGTGAAGACAGAGGGGAAGCTGACAGACCAGGATTCGGGAATTCGGCCTCGGGTTGGACCTTCGCGCGAGGCGAGGATGTAGGTGAAGACCTCGGTGATTGGGGTGCGGCAGTAGACCTCCTGCCACTGCTCAACGAGGGAAGCCCAGACGCGCTCTTCGTAGCGGCCTTCTTTGCCGAGTCCGCCGGGTGAGTCGCCCATCAGGATGGAGGCGGGCCATCCGGTAGCTGCCTGAAGATCCTTGATGAAGGGATCAGTGGCGGTGGCGATGTTGCTCAGTGCTCGGTTGATGAAGCTGATCTCTTCTTCAACGTCGACGACCATGCCGCCGTACACGCTGCGGCTGAGGTTGTTGGCTTCGAGGCGCTTGCGTAGGTCGGACTCGTTGCCGGCGGCAATGCGGTTGAACAGGCCTGGGATCTTGTGAACGAAGACGTCGGAGTCGGAGGTCATCGACTCAAGGCCAGACATGGCGGTCTCGTAGCGCTTGAAGGCATTCCAGACGAGCTGGAGGACGGACTGGCCCCAGCCGGTGTTACGAGAGCGGAGATTCCAGGGCAGGTAGAGGCCGTCGAAGCGAGCGACGCGGGTGTGGTGGACGCGGATGTTGACGTAGCCGCTGGTCTGATCGGGAGTGATGCGCTGCGAGGTGGTGATTCGGTAGTGCGAAGGACGGGAGTAGTCCGTGATGGAGAAGTCCTCGGGAATCAGTTCGTGGCGCGAGAGTGGGATGTAGCCGCGGATGGCGCGGATGCGGCCTATCTCTACGGGTTCGTCGGGCTGGCCGCCGTCGTCGATGAGCAGCACAAGGCCGGCACCGCCGTAGAGGCGTTGGAGCTTGATGACTTCGGCGAGTGCGAAGTGGAACTGGGTGGCTTGAAGGAACTGGTTGAACTGAGTGAGAAGGTCGGAGTTGTCAGCGGCGGCGTCACCGCCTAAGGCGATGCTCGGTTGATGGCGAAGGATCTCGTCGGCGATGCAGTCGACGTAGCGACGCGGGATGCCGTTGGTGTATAGGGATTCGAGTTCGGCTTCGGTAAGTAGAGCTTGGAAGCCGACACTTGTTGCAGTTGTTTTATCTTTTGCGGGGACACCTAGGCCCGTTAGCGCATTAACTAATGCACCATCATTCCGGAAATTGTCTGAAGATGCAGTAGCCATGATGCAAACGGGCTCGGGGAGAGCTATTGCGATCGTAGCGGTTTGTAGCGAGAGCTCATGCACATCAGTTACGAGATGCAAGTGGATCTGGTAACTGATCTGCGTATCTGGTAACGTGTTTCTGCATCTGGTAACGTACTTCTGCATCTGGTAACGTACTTGTGCAGGGGTTGACACGCGGCAGTCTGGGTACGCTGACGTAGCCACCTACCAGGGCATGGTTGACCATCGGATTGATGGATCAAGTCTCCTGACCAAACGGCAAGCCAAACAGCAATTCCGCGAAGGGATCCTCAACAGCTGGGGGTCCCTTTGTGCTTACTGCGGGCAGCCAGGGGACACGCTGGATCACGTGCGGCCTCGGTGCCGTGGCGGGCGGACGGACCGGGCGAATCTGGTCTGCTGCTGCGCTTCTTGTAACCGCGCCAAAGGCAGCGAACTCGATTGGCAGCAGTGGTTCCGCCGGCAGAGCTGGTGGTCGCCGCACCGTGAGCAGGCCATCCGCATGTGGACAGGCGAGGCAACTCAGGGGTGGGTGGCCGCCTGAGTTACCTGCGAGGCGTGCCTCTGCCGACGCTCTCGGTGATTAGAGCGTAGCGGCTGTACTAAATGTTGTCGAAGAAGCTGGCAGTAGATGGCGTTTCCGGAATCAGTGAACACGCGAAGGCGAGTGCCATAACAGTGTCGTCGTGGGAGCCGCTTACGGCTTGGCGGGCGCCGCTTTCTTGCTGCTGAAAGGCTCGGAGTTCATCCGCGATGATGCCGGGCGGGAATACCAGTTCGTCGCGCTCGAGGAGATACAAAATCCTGTCTGTGGCTACGGTTTTGGACGCGCGGCTTGTATTGAATGTCTCAATGGCGTAGTTTGGTAGGACGTGCTGTAGTGCTTCGGCGATAACGGATCCCATCGCCTGCTTCTCTACAATTACGCGCTGCGGCATGTAATCCTCAATCAAGGTTTTTACATGTTTCAAGCTGTAATCGGTGCTCTTTCCATTTTCGCGGTACATACCGACAACCTCATAAGGCGTAGTGGTTATGTCCAGGACCATTGCTACGAAGTAATCGTTGCCCCCAGCGTTAGGGTCAATGCCGATGACATAGCTGCGGTTGATCGAACCGCACTCGCGCCAGTGACCGCGGGAGGCCCGGGCGATCAGTTCATTTGGGTAGATCTGGGTGTCGGTGGCGCCGAACTGCAGCTCGTACTCGGAGTTCCATGCCGCGAGCGTCATGCGGCGCGACTCGCGGGTGCGGCGGGCCCAGTCGGGGTCAGCACCGTAGATCGGGTGCTGCGAATAGTGAATGGCGACCTTGTTCCAGTCGCCCTCGTCGGAGTGCCAGAGCCGGCCGAACCAGTCGAGCTCGGTGTCGGGAGTGGAGACGACGATGACCTTGGCCGCGTCGCCCACCATGGAGAGGGTGGGCATGGCGCCTCGGTAGATCTCGGCGGCGCCCTCGAGGAAGGCGGCTTCGTCCATGAAGAGGACGGAGCAGCTTGGGATGCCGCGGGCAGCGCGGGGTGAGGCGGGGAGGAAGTACAGCGTGCCGCGACCCTCGAAGGCGAGTTGGGTGTTGCTGTCGGTGAGGTAGCGGACGGTTTCGCCGCGGAGGCTGTTGGCCATGGCGCGCACGCGGCGGCCGAGCTCGGAGGCGTCCTGCTGCGTCTTGGAGAAGATCACGGCGGCGAAGCCGCGTTCGGTGAGGGCGCGGCAGAGGAGGTAGTTGCAGACGGTCTCGGAGACGCCGGTCTGGCGGGACTTGTTGACGAGGGTGTTGGGGTTGGCGTTGATGGAGCGGATCAGCTCCATCTGGTACTCGTAGGGGTCGAAAGGGGCGACGGTGCCGCTGGTGCGGATCCAGGTGCGTCGTGCGAACGACGGCCAGCGGTCGACGGTGGGCAGTTCGGAGGTGGTGCCGGGCTCGTAGAGGGCTGCGCGGGCTTGGCGGCGGGCCAGCTCGGTTTGGAGACGTTCGACGCGTTTGCGGAGCGTGGAGACGGAGGGCATTAGCTGTCGAAATCCTCGGGGTCAGCGGAGGGGAGCAGCAGGTCGTCGGGGTCGATGTCGTCGGGTGGCGCTGCGACAGCGGTGGTTTCGACGTCGGCGGGAGCGGTGAGGCGGAGCAGCTGGCGCTCGAGGTCGGCAATCTGGCGTTCGAGGATGCGGCGCTCTTGGTAGGCCTGGGCGCCGCTCATCAGGGTGCGAGCGGCGGAAATGCGGTCGGCGGCCCGGGCGTCCTCGTCGTTGATGATGCTGTCGAGGACCTTGATGGCGTCGGGGATGGTGCTGATGTTCATCCCGCCGGTCTCGGAGAGGAGATCCTGCTGGATGCGGGCGATGGCGTGCTGGACGGCGGGGCGCTGGCGCCAGTTGTAGACGGCCTTTTCGCTGACGCCGATCTTGCGAGCGGTCTCGCGGATGGAAGTGCCCCGGGCGAGGAAGTTAGCAGCGATGCGCTGGCGTTCGTTGAGGCCATCAGGGCCGTAGACGCGATCAACCACGAGGCTATGGGTGTTCCGATAGGTTCAGATTACAGGGTATAAGTACGTGATGTTTTGAAGTTGTCGGGATCAGATTCGGGCAGTTACGACGCGCTCGGGTTGGTCTTGGTATTTGCCGGCGCGGGTCTCGTAGCAGGTAGCGCAGGGTGCACCGCGGAAGAACAAGGCTTGGACGATGCCTTCGTCGGTGTAGATGCGACAGGGGGAATCAGAGCTGTTGCTGAACTCCAGCGTCAGGTGGCCGTGCCAGCCGGCTTCGCCGGGGGTGGTATTGGCGATGACGCCGCAGCGGGCGTAGGTGCTTTTACCTATGAAGAGGGCGGTGATGTCTGCGGGAAGAGCTAAGTGCTCGATGGCGACGCCGAGGCCGTAGCTGTGGGCCGGTAGGACGAAGTAGGAGTCGCCCTCGGGGGAGTTGTGGAGCGGGGCCGGGGTGAGGTGAGCGGGGTCGAAGTCCTTGGGGTCGACGGTGGCGTGGCGGGAGGTGTCGCCCTCGCGCAGCGGCTTAAACGTGTAAAACTCGCGGGAGCTCAGGCGTAGGTCGTAGCCGTAGCTGGAGAGGCCGTAGCTGAGGACGCGGCGGTTGTCGCGGCGGGTGCGGACTAGGGAGGGGATGAAGGGCGTGATCATGCCGGCCTCGGTGGCCAGGGCGGTGATCTCGGTGTCGGAGAGGAGCATCAGTCGGTGGTGTAGAGGTCGCAATCTTGGGCGAAGCGGGGATCTTCGGCGGCCTCGGGGTAGTCGAAGAAGCAGCGGGTGCCGCTCCAGTGAGTGCAGCCGGGGCAGGTTGGGCCGTCGGCGGAGTAGCGGGGGCGTGGTGAGCGCCGGGGAATGTCGGAGCGGATGGAAGCGAAGCTACGGCCGTTGCGGATGTTGGAGATGGATTGGCGGCTGCAGTTGTAGAGGGGTGCGAGGGCGGTGTCGGAGAGGGGGGAGCGGAGGATGTGGACGATGTCGCTCTCGGTGAGGCCGATCCAGCTGTGGTGGCTTGAGCGGGGTGCGGGGGTGGCGCGAGGTGGGAGGGGGCCGTCGAGTGTGGTCCAGCGGTGAGTGCAGGAGTAGCAGGCGTGGCGGCGGCGGATGGTGCCGTTGCGGAGGTGATCAGTGCGGATGACGCGGGTGTGGGTGGTGCCGCACTCGGGGCAAGGGGCGGGGGTCACGCAGTGAGGTGTTCGGCTAGGGCCCATTGGGCGCGGAGGATGTCCTCGAAGCAGCGCTCGAGGAGGGGAGCAGTGCCGGCGTAGGTGAAGGCGCCGTCAGGGCCGTCGTGGAGTTCCCAGTGGTAGTAGCCGTCGGGGGTAGAGCGGATGGTGATGAGGAGGGGGTTCATGGGGCGAGGCGGGCTTTGTGGAGGCGCGAGGTGGCGTACCAGGCGGCGATCTCGGGGGCCCAGGCTTCGAGGTGGGGCCAGAGCAGATCGCACAGTTGTTGGATCTCTAGTTGGGCGTCGCGCTTGCTCCGCAGATCCAAAAAGTGGAGTAACGAGCGGAGGTTGAAGCTGACGACGAAGTCCTGGCGGATGGCGTAGGGGATGATGTCCCGGGCGTGTTCTTCGCTGAAGCCGTTCTCGAGGGCGAGTTTGTAGCG
>Ga0129333_10005712_pt1 | contig 11718 bp, 10 predicted proteins | sample CPB6_08_DNA_FD_94474 | JGI IMG/M metagenome (GOLD analysis project Ga0129333, IMG submission 94474) | Freshwater to marine salinity gradient microbial communities from Chesapeake Bay, USA - CPBay_Sum_0.6_0.8_DNA | ecosystem: Environmental > Aquatic > Marine > Coastal | place: USA: Chesapeake... | reverse complement strand
TCGCCCGCGCTCCGCTGCCAAGGCCCGGGCCGCGAGTGCTTCGGCCTCCGCCACCGTCCCGCAGGCCTGCAGGTCGAGGGCCAACCGCCACAGGCTCGCATACTCGTCGCGGATGAGTGCCGAGTCGTCTACGGCCGCTGCCGAAGCGGTGCCATCAGCCGGCCATGGTGGTCGTGAACGGTCCGGAATCGTGTGGCTCACGGCGTCACCGCGGTCATTGCACATCGATCGCCTGCGGGTCAGGGCGACCGCCGTGCGGGATTGCTCGCGTCGCAAGCGACGCTGACGGGCATCGCTGCGTCTCGCGGTCTGCGACGACGCGTCTGTGAGCACCCACGATACCAGACTGCCGGGCCCGGCGCATCACACCATGCCGGAGCGCACCGCCCAGACCGCGGCCTGCGTGCGATCACGCACGGAGAGTTTTCGGAGGATGTTCTGCACGTGCTCCTTGACCGTCTCGACGCTGATCGCGAGGGCGAGCGCAACCTCCTCATTGGACAGGCCGTAGGCGACGTGCACGAGCACCTGCGCCTCGCGTGGCGTCAGTCCGGCCTGGATGGCCGGCTTTTTCGGGGGCGTGGCCAACGATGCGGTGATCCGACCATACGGCACCGACACGGGTGCCGGTCGGCCCGTGAAGGCGTCCTCGATGGCCGCCACGAGATCTCGCTGGCCGACGTCCTTCAGGAGGCAGTGAGCGGCATTGATGGCACATGCCCTGGCCATGTAGGTCGGGTTGTCGAGTGTCGACAGCAGGACGACTTTCGCCTCGAACGGTGGCCTGGCAAGCGTGCCAGCCAGATCGAACGCATCCCCGCCCGGAATCGCCACGTCGAGCACCACCACGGCCGGCCGGTGCTTCTTCGCGAGCACGAGCGTCGTCGGGGCGTCTGCGGCTTCCCCGACGACCCTGGCGCGTGACCCCGCGAGCATGGCCCGCAGGCCGTGTCGAACGACTTCCTGTGCGTCCGCGATCAGGATCGGGATCGGTTGTGGCATGGCGCGACGGAAAGCGAACACGGACGGGAGCCCCCTCTGGATTCAAGGATATGCCGCCCGCCGCGTCAATTCTTTTCACCACACGATCATCGTCGCCGCTGGAACGCCTACCGCCAGCCCTCGAAGGGCTGGTAGGGCCGCTTGGCGAGTTCGGAGAACACCGGCTCGATGCCGAGCCCGGGGCCCGTCGGGAGTACCAGACAGCCATCCTCGAGGACGAGTGGTGGGTGGGACACGGCGGCCTGCTCGGTGCGATCGGCCTGTGAACCGATCGTCTCGAGGATGAGGAAATTGGGAATGCACGCCGCGAGCTGGATCGAAGCCGCGGTCGCGAGCGGCCCGTTGGGGTTGTGGGGCGCGACGGGAACGTAGTGCGCTTCGGCGAGGGCCGCGATCTTTTTGGCCTGCATGATGCCGCCGCAATTGACCACATCGGGCTGGGCGACCGCGACGCCGCCGGCCTCGAGAAACCGTCTGGCATCATGGATCGTGGCCCAGCGCTCGCCGGTGGCGATCGGCACCGGGCTCGTCGTCGCCACCTCGCGGAGGGCCGCGGGGCTCTCCGGTGGCACCGGCTCCTCGACGAACAACAGTTCGATGTCGGCCAACGACGCGCACAAGCGGCGGGCGTTGGCAGGGCTGAGCCGACCGTGCACGTCGACCATGAGGTGCACCTGCGGACCGACCGCTTCACGCGCCGCGAGAAAAAACTCCCGTACCCGCGTGAAGAAGTCGGCGGGGAGAAGCTCCGTCTCCTTGTGTGATGGATCGATCGAGCCCCGCGTGCCGTAGTAGCCGAAGTCGTCCCGAGGCGCCCCACCCGCGATCCTCACCGCCTTGTCGCCGCCATACATCAGCGGCACTCCGGCCTTGAGCGCCCGATATCCGGAGGCGACGCATGCCTTCGCGGCGGCGGCGAACGACTCGGGGGTGGGGCCTGCCGCGCAGTGGCAGTAGACGGGAATCCGCTCGCGGGTCGGACCGCCGAGGAGGCGGTAGATCGGCACGCCGAGGCTTTTGCCGCTGATGTCCCAGAGCGCGATCTCGACGGCACTCAGCGGCGTGGCATGGGCGGGACCGCCCACCCAGAACGAATCGCGGTACATCTTTTCCCACAGATCCTCGATGCGCGTGGGATCACGTCCGACGAGGAAGCGGGTGAGCTCCTGGATGCCCGCTTCGATCATGCGGGTCTTTCGCTTGAGCACCGTCTCGGCGTAGCCGGTGATCCCCTCGTCGGTGCGCACCGCGACGAAGATGCAGTTCTTCGCACCGACCGCCGCCGAGACCACGTCGATCCCCACGATCTTCATTCGCCCCATCTCCCGAACGGGTCGCTTGACCGGTGCGGCGGTCCGCGAGTCCCCGGCGCATCGAGACGCTCGTGTTCTCGGCCCACACCCGCGCTCCACCTCACGCCAGAACCCCCTGGCGCCGCATCAGCGTCTCGAGAGCCTGCCGCTGGTCCCTCGTCAGCGGCTCGAATGGCAGCCGTGAGTGACCGCCGTGCTCGCCGAGCAGGTCGAGCCCCGCGCGCCAGATCGCCAGATCGTTCACCGGGCCGAGCGACTGATGCGTCACCAGCTGTTTGAAGGGAAGCAGCCGATGCCAGATGCGGTGGGCTTCCGCCACGTCGCCTCGCGAAGCGGCGTCGAAGAGGGCCGCGCAATCGGCAGTGAGAAAGTTGAGGAACCCGCTGATCCACCCATGCGCCCCACCGAGAATCGCCTCCATCGGCGATTGAAACGACCCGTAGAACACCCGGAGGCGATCCCCGCACCGGTGCAGCAGGTCGTGGACGGGCACGCAGCTCTCGAACGTCGACTTCACGCTCTGGATGACTCCCTCCTCCGCCAAGGCGGCGACGTCCCGGGACGTCAGTTCCACACAGGCGCTGTTGGCGGGGTTGTTGTAGAGCATGAGCGGCAACGACGTGGCGGCTCGCACGGCACGAAAGTGGTCGAGGACCGCCGGCTTCGGCGGTTTCTGGAAGTAGGGCAGGATCACGATCACCCCCGCCGCGCCCGCCCGTTCGGCCTGCTCGGTCATCGTGATGGTGTGCCGCGTCGCGTAATGCCCGGTGCCCGCATAGACCGGCACCCTCCCGGCCGTCGCATCGATGATCACGCGAATGACACGCAGGCGCTCGTCGTTGTCGAGCGCGATGAACTCCCCGGACGTGCCGGCGGCCACGAGCCCGCGGGCCCCGTGGCGCAGGAGGTACTCGACGTGCCGCGCCGTGCCATGCTCGTCGATCGCCCCCGCCGCATCGAACATCGTCAGCACCGCCGGCCAGATGCCACCGAGAGGTCGCGCATCGGATGGGGCGTCCGAGGCGGATGCCACCCGGGGAGCCATCGCGGAATCTCGATGGTCGACCTGGCCGGGCGAGACCGTGGGCTCGATGCGCGTCATGGCACTCCCTTCCCTCACACGCCGTAGGCCGTCCACACGCCCGTGCAGCCGTGACCGCGCCGCACGTGCAACACGCCGCGGGCCGGATCGGCAATGTACCCGGCGATCGAGTGCGTCCCGCCGGCTCCATGGCGGCAGATGCCGGCGGGGGCCCCGGCGTGATCCGCCAGCAGGTGCTTGAGCCGCTCCACGTCCCATGCCCCCCAGTCCGCCTGCATGAGCGTCGCGAGCCGATCGAGTCGACAGGGTGAATCGGTCGACGTCCCGTCCTCGAACGGTCGGAAGCGATCGGTGAGGTAATGGTTCGTGTGCAGCCGCGCGTCGGGGAGCGGCCCCACGTAGTCGGCGACGTCAGCGCCCCGAACCTCCACGTCCCCGATCCGGCCCGCCCCGTCACAGAAGACGAAATTCGCGGCGGAGCAGGCATGCCACCGGCGGGCGAGCGCGGTGCACTCGGCCACCGACCGGCACTCGAGGAACGCCCGGCGCAGCGGGTAGAAGGGCAGCCCCGGCCGCCACGCGTGGTTGAAGAGGGCATTCGCGAAATTCGCCACGCCATGCTCGTTCATGCCCGCATAGCCGAGCTGACCGGCGAACGTGAAGCACGTCGCCCGCGGGCGGCCGTCGTCCGGAAGCAGGCGGAGGATGATGCCGACCGAGTCATAGTCCGGCTCGAGGTCCTGATTCTGTCCGGCCAGCGGCCTGCCATCGGCCGTCGCCCCGGCGGTGATCGCAAATGCCGAGCACCCCTCCGCGGCCCGCATGGCCTCGAGCCTGACCTGGCAGAGCAGCGCGTGATCCAGCGGGATGCGGGCACCCTCGGCCAGCCCGCGCACCTCCGCGACGAAATCGGTCGAAAAAACCTCGAGCAGCGGCAGGAACGAACGGGCGCGACGCCCGAGCGCGTCACGATCCAGCCCGCACCACCGCTCGATCGCCGCCAGATAGCGGTCGATGAGCGGCCGCGCCTGCTCGCCATGGGCCCGACCCATGTGGCGGGAGGAGCCGGCGGCCTCGACGACGGGGTAGTTCACCGGTCCGTTTCCGCCCGTGGGGTGCGACTCAGGCGTCGCCTTCGGACTCGTCCGACGGCGTTCCCTTCCCGCGGCGCCGCGGCTGACCCGACTCGTCGCGACGGAACACCGCGACGACGTCCTCGATCGGCACCACGTAGAGCAGGTTGTCCGATTCGAAGTCCACCGGAATCGAGTTCTTGGGGTGGAAGATGACGCGGTCGTACTTGGCGATCGGCACGTCCGCGTCGCGCTCCACCTGCAGGCTGACCTCGACGACCCGCCCCGTGATCGTGGGAATCTCGGCCTTGTCCGGCAGCACGATGCCTCCCCGGGTGGTGTGCCGGCTTTCGTCCTTGCGGATGAGCACCCGCATCCCCAGAGGCTCCACGGATTCGTCCACGCTTCGCTGTCCTGTCGGTGGGCGACCCGGTCGTCGGGCAGCCATGCAGCAGCAGTGGAGTCACAGACCGCACGAGCGTCAATCCGAGGCGCACGGTGTTCGCGAGACGCCCTGCCAGAGCGACGCGGTCAGACTCCGCCACCCGCCGCGGCGCGCACCAGTACGCCCCGCTCCTCCGCCGTGAGCTCGAGCGCGGCGGCGACGGCGAGATCGGCGAACTGCCCCCCGCGACGAGCGCCCACGATCGCGCCGGTGATTGCCGGATGGGCGAGCACCCATGCGAGGGCGACCGCCCCCGGAGCCACACCGCGGGTGGCCGCGATCCCTCGCACCGCTTCGACGACCGCGAGGTGACGAGCGAAGGCCGGATCCTGGAAGAGCGGGTTTTTGTGCTTCCGCCAGTCGTCTTCGGGCAGCGCGTCGCGACGCTCCCGAGACCATGTGCCGGTGAGGAGTCCCGACGCGAGCGGCGAGTACGCCAGCACACCGACGTCATGGGCACGACACCAAGGCAGGATCTCCGGCTCGATCTCGCGCCGCAGAAGCGAGAACGGGGGCTGAAGCGACGTGATCGGCGCGATCCGCGCGGCCCGCTCCATCTGGGCCACGCTGAAGTTCGACACGCCGATCCAGCGGACCTTGCCCTCGTCGCGAAGCCGCGCGAGCTCCGTCCAGCCCTCCTCGACGTCCTCGTCGGGTTCCGGCCAGTGCACCTGATAGAGATCGATGCGGTCGAGCCGCAGCCGGCGAAGGCTCGCCTCGCACTCGGCCCGCACGCTCGCCGCCTCGAGCCGCTTGCCGATCTCGCGACGCTCATTCCAGACGCGGCCACACTTCGTGAAGACGAGCGGCCGCTCCCGCACACCCTCCAGCGCGCGTGCGACCACCTCCTCGGAGCGACCGAGGCCGTAGACGGGCGCGGTATCGATCCAGTTCACGCCGTGGTCAAGGGCCTCATGGATCGCGGCGATGCTGTCGCCGTCGTCCTGGGAGCCCCACCCGAAGGCCCAGTCTCCGCCGCCGATCGCCCATGCTCCAAAGCCGAGCGGCGTGATCGCCAGGTCCGACGTGCCGAGGAGGCGGGTCCGCATCGCGTTCATACCCGCACCACCCAGCCGGCCCGATACGAGGGACGACCCCAGAGCCGTTGGGCGGCCGGATTGTCCAGCACCGCCCCGGTGCGTGGATCACAGCGCACGACGGTGTCGGTGCGGTAGGCGATGTTGCCAAGGTGGCACAGCATCGCGCTCTTCTGCCCTTCGTCGATCGGGCTGTTGAGTTCCGCCTCGCCGCGGATCGCGGCGATGAAGTTGCTCATGTGCGAGAGGTCGCCGGTGCCCGCCACGCTGCTCGTGCCCGTGGCCGCCTCGGCACCGGCCTGATCGTAGACCGTCCACGAGTCACGATGGACGGCCATGGTGCCGGCGTCTCCGTAGAAGACGATCTCGGCCGGCGGTTTCTCCGCCCGCCGCGCGTGGCAACTGCTCTGCACCCACTCGCACCCCGCATGTCCGAAGTCGTACGCGGCGGTGGCGGTGTCGGGCGTCTCCTGCAGGTCGTCGTGCCAGTAGCGACCGCCGGTGTAGGTCACCCGCAGCGGATGGTCCGCCTTCAGACCCCAACGCAGGATGTCGAGGTGGTGGACGCCGTTGTTGCCCAGTTCGCCGTTGCCCCAATGCCAAAACCAGTGCCAGTCGTAGTGGATGAGTGACCGGATGTCGTGCTGCGGGTCGTCGGGCACGGGGCCCTGCCAGAGATCGAGGTCGAGGCCTTCGGGCAGCTTGCGGTCCCGGGGAGCGACCGGCCCACGGGCGCCGTAGTAAAAGCCCCGGCCGAACCGCACCGTCCCGATCGCGCCGGCATGGAGGGCCGCGATGGCGTCCTTCATCCACGTGCGTCGCTGGTTGCCCATCTGCACGAGGCGACCGTACTGCCTCGCCGCGGCGACGAGCATCTCCGCCTCGCGGGGATTCTGGCTGCCGGGCTTTTCAACGTAGACGTGCTTGCCCGCCTGGAGCGCCAGCAGGGATGCCGGCGTGTGCCAGTAATTCGGCAAGGCGAAGAAGACGGCGTCGAGCGTCGCGTCATCGAGCGCCGCGCGGAAATCCTTCACGCCCTGCGGCGTCGGCGCACCCGCTGCCGCCACGGCCTTCATGGCCAGCGCCAGCCTCTGTGGATCGACCTCTGCAAGGTGGGCGATCTGGACCCCGGGAATCTTGAGGAGCGTCTGGACGTGGCCCATGCCGCGGCCGAGGCCCACGACCGCGACGCGGATCGTCTTTCCCGCCTCCGTACCCTCCACGCGTCGCGGCACGTGCCCGGCTGTCGCGGTGATGCCTCCCGCCGTGACGGCTGCCAGAAACGAACGTCGTCCGACCCGGATCGACCTCATGGGATGGGGCTGGTTCGTGCGCGGGTCGATCGCGGCTTGGGGCCGTGAGCCATGGAAGTGCATCGCGACGACTCCTGCAGCGGAACAAACATCGACCATCGATATCGTTCGAAGAAGGCGGCAGTATAGCGGCCCCTCAACGACCGGCCTCGCCCGCCCCCAGGTCGCGCAGCAAGCCCACCGCACGGGGCTCGAACAACGCCTGCCAACGGGGCGCCAGCGCACAGTCGCAGTCCTCCTGGGCGTAGCCCGTGTTGCCCCGCTGGGCCGAGGTCGGGGCGTAAAAGATGTAGCCGTTCGTATAACCCGCAACGAACGCCCTCGGGTCGCCGACCGCACGCTTCACCGCCAGGCCAACCTCGGCCGTCAGTTCACCCGGAAACGTGACGAGCTTGAAGTCACCGATCCGCAGGGCGTGCATCTCCACCTCGATGGTCGGAGAACCCGCGGCGTGGGCTCGCTCGCGATGTTTTTCGAGCAGCGCGAGGTTGACGTTGAGCCGGGTGATCCGCTCCATCGCACGCACGTTGCCGAGATAGGCCTCGATCAGTCTGGCGGTCTCCCGATCATGCCCGGTGAGCGTCGTCCCTCCGATCGCATCTTCGTGGAGGTAGCGGTGGGCATGCCGCGACGGGTGGTCGGGAAAGATCCGGTGCTGCAGCAAGAGCGGCAGGAAATCCTTGAAATCGATGGCGGTCGGCACGAGACCGGCCACGGCACGTTCACGTTCGGCACGGATCCGCGCGATGCGGTGGTCGAGATCATCGGCTCGGGGCAATTCCAGTCGCGACGACGCGACGCGCAGGTCGTCCGTCGGACGCGGCTCGAGGCCCCGCATGCCGCGCAGCACGTCGACGCCGAGCCGCAGGCCGAGCGGCTCGGCGTCGGGAGCGACGGCCACGTCCTTGTACCCCACGGGATTGATGTCGCCGCCGCAGGCCTGCATGAAGAGCGCGATGGCACCGTCGCCGAGTGTCTCCTCGACGAGTGCGGATGCCACGCCGGGAAAGTCGGCCGAGCTGCCCTTCCACGGCGGATTCATGATCGGGTGGCACGCGAAGAGATAGACGACGGCGAGGGTGCCTCCCGTCTCCCGATCAAGCCGCAGCAGTCCGATCTGCGGATCGATCGGTGCGACCGACGCCACGCGATCGTCCGGTGGTGAGGAATACCCGCGTCGCAGGTCGACCTCACTGCCGTCGACGAGCGTGAGGCGCCGATTCTCGCTGATGCCATGCTCGTCGATGCTGCCGGACGCGGCACGCACCGGCACGAGCGCCGCTGCCGCCCGCCTGACGGCCTCGATCACGAGTTCGGCGGTGTCGGCCCGCACCACGCCATGGCAGTGGCTGGCGTTGACGAGCACCGCCTCCGGGGGAATGCCGAGGTCGGCCTGGAGCCGCGTCCTGACGAGCGGTAGGAACGCGTCGTCGATGCGGCCGATGCCGCCGATCGCCACGGCATCGACGCCGATGATCACGGCCCGAGTCGTACCGCTCTCGAGCACGAGCGCCCGCGCGTGGCAGGGATCATGGACCAGCCCGGTGCGATCGGAGATGTCCACTCGTGCGACACCGGCGCGCAAGCGGGCCGGCGGTGTGGCGGCTTCGACCTGACCGACGAGGATCGCCATCATGACCGCCAGGGAGCGGACGGCATGCTCGTGCACCGACCCGTGTCGTACCGCGGAGATGTTCATGCGTGTCTGTCCATGCCTCGGGGATACCGTTCGAGTCCGCTCAGCCCGCCGATCGCAGTTCATGATTCTGACCGACTCGCACACGAGCAGCCACCCACCGTCCGCTCTCGGATGCCGGGAGTCATCAGAGGACGCCGCCGCGGAGACGCTCGCTGCTCACACATCGGCCTCCTCACGCGGCCGTTCGAAAACCCGCTCCACTGGTAGTGTTCGTGCGTTCCCTTTTTCGAGCGTGACCGCGACTTTGCCCCGTGATTCGGCCCCAACCGTCCCGCGAGTGGGATGACGCTCGCTTTCGCAATCTGCCACTGCCCCGATACGCTGCGAGCCACATGCCACAGGCTCGGGCACTCATTCGCCACCCACCTGCTCGAGGCGGGCCATGACATCCGCACCGTCCAGGAGTTGCTGGGGCACAACGACGTCCGCACCACGATGATCTATGCCCACGTTCTTAACCGCGGCGAGCCGCTGATTCGCAGTCCGGCCGACTCCCTCTGCGGCCCGGCATTATCACGACAGCGTGCTGGAGAAGCCCCAACCCGAACGACACGCTCCTCCAACGAAGCCCTTCCCGCACTTAGACTTGCGCTTTGCGCCGACGCTACCTTCCCCGCGCATGATCACCACGTCCCGACGGCTTATCGAGAACCGTAGAAACACGAGTTCTCCCACCACACATGGCCGTTGAATCAAAAGTTACTCGCCTTCTCGACCAACTGGCCCGGGCGCCGTCTGTGGTAATCGACCTCGTCAACGACGTGCCGGCTGACAGGTTGAAGCGTCGTCCGGTCCCATCGAAATGGTCGGCTCACGAGCACGCCTGCCATCTTGCCGCGGTTCAACCGTTGTTCATGAACCGGCTCGACTTCATGCTCCGCGACCCGGCTCCGGTGATTCGGCCCTATAACCCTGCTGATGATGATGCAGAGGATGCGCTGCTGGCAGTCGACCTTGCCGAGGCGATGCATCGGTACCGATCTGAGCGGGCGGGCATGGTCTCTCGGCTCCAAGCATTGACGCCCTCTCAATGGGAAATCTCAGCTTCTCATCCCGAGTACAACCGGTATTCCATTTTCATCATGTTCCGCCATCTCGCGCTGCACGATCTCTATCATGCGTATCGCATCGAGGAGCGGCTGCTGGAGCATGAGGCCGGTCGATAGGCCGGGACGGGGAGAACCACGCAATGCAGCGGACTCGCGATAAAATCGGTCCTGATGGAAAGTCCAAGGTCGCGAGCCGCTGATCGCCAGCGGTCGGCGTGAATGTCACTCTGATGATCAGGATCCCGATCCACATGAGCCTTACCAGTCGTCGCCGATTCGTTTCGGTAACAGCTGCCGGAGCAGCTGGAGTAGCCGCGGCTGCACACGCTGCGAATGGCGAGGCTCCGAGGCCGGGCCTGTGCACGGAGGCCGCACGGGACGTTCCGCTGACCGCGGATGCCGACGTGATCGTCTGCGGCGCAGGACCAGCGGGCGTCACGGCGGCCATCACAGCGGCGCGGGCGGGAGCCAGGGTGCGCCTCTTCGAGGCACACGGCGCGCTTGGCGGAGTGTGGACGAACTCGCTGCTCGGGTACCTCCTCGATTTTGACAAGCCGGGGTTCAACCAGGAGCTCGTCCGGCGGCTGCGGGAGCGGGACGCCATCAATGGCGAAGGCATGAACGGCCTCAGCTATCAGCCGGAAGAAATGAAGGTGCTGCTGGAGGAACTCTGTGCCGACGCAGGGGTGCAGGTGCAGCTCCATACGCGGGTCGCCGCAGCCCAGCGGGAGGGACGCGTCTTGCGGACGATCCTCACCGAGTCCAAGTCTGGTCGCCAGGCGTGGCGCGCCCCTGTCTTCATCGACACCACAGGGGATGGCGACCTTGGTGCCCAGGCGGGCTGCGCGTTCGAGATCGGCAAGGACGCGGCGTGCCCCTGCCAGCCGATGACCATGTACGCGCTCCTCGTGGTGAAGGACGTGTCCGCCCTCGCGGGCCTGATGCACGCGGTGGGAAACAACGGGCAGCACGTCGGGCCGAAGACGTTTCGCGATGAGCTCGCCCGCGCCGGGGTGAAGCCGAGCTACGGCGCGGCCTGCATGTTTCCGATCCACGGCAATCTGGTGCTGCTCATGGCGAATCACGAATACGGCATCAATGCTACCGACGCTGCGCAGGTGACCGAGGCCACGCTGCGCGCGCGGAGCGAGGTGCACCGGATCGTGCGTGCGCTGCGCACGCTTGGCGGCCCCTGGGAGGGCGTGCAGATAGCCGCGACACCCGAGCAGATCGGCATTCGCGACGGGCGACGCATCAAGGGGCGGTATTTCATGACGAGCGAGGATCTCGTCGCCGGAAAGAGACAAGCCGACGCGGTGGCGAGGGCCACATTCCCTGTGGATATCCACGCGCTCACGGCTGAAGAAAACAAAAAAACGCCCTATCACGGCGCAGGCGTGAGGACGCAGCCGTACGACATTCCGCTCCGCGCTCTGATCGCCCGGGACGTCGATGGCCTCATGATGGCAGGCCGCTGCATCAGTGGCGACTTCATCGCGCACGCGAGTTACCGCGTGACCGGCAACGCCGTCGCGATGGGCGAAGCCGCCGGAGCGACGGCCGCTCTCGCCGCGAATAACAAGGCCGCTCCGCATGACGTACCGTGGAGCGCGGTTCAGGCTGCGATTGCGAAAATGCGGTCGTGAACATTTGCGATTTCAGAGAAGCACTCCTGACATGTCCTCCATAAACGGGTGGGGTGCCGAACCACGCCATGCGGCGGACTCGCGATGAAATCTCGCGGC
>Ga0129333_10005711_pt1 | contig 11718 bp, 10 predicted proteins | sample CPB6_08_DNA_FD_94474 | JGI IMG/M metagenome (GOLD analysis project Ga0129333, IMG submission 94474) | Freshwater to marine salinity gradient microbial communities from Chesapeake Bay, USA - CPBay_Sum_0.6_0.8_DNA | ecosystem: Environmental > Aquatic > Marine > Coastal | place: USA: Chesapeake... | reverse complement strand
GCACGACCAGAATCTGCCGTGATCACTACAAACCCCCGGAACTCCAGATAATCTCTCACCAAGAGAATTAGATTGGGGTCATCATCAATCAGGAGTAATGTTTTTGACTCTCCCAATATTTTGTCACTCATAAAACATGTGGTGTAGAACGTGCCAAGCCGAGGTCGGGTAAGGTGGAATCAGCCCCCTCCTCAACTCCAACCAAGCCCTAAAGCCACCTGGGTAGTCCAGGGAGAGTAAAGAGACCCATCTTCCAAACTAATCTGAGCCTACCCAAAACCTTTCTTCCTATACTACCGCTTAATTTTGTTTCAGTATTTATTGCTGCCCCATGTTCCCACTCCCCCCCAGCTACAAGGCGATTATTGTATTTACCCCTGGGGGTGATCTGGTCTACAGTATTGACCCCGATAAGCGTCGCCACTGGCACTTAGATCTGTGTATGGCGATTCAGGAAGTGTGGGGGTTAAGGGAGCCGCCCCATTTTTTGATCCCTATCTATACGGCCACCCTGGATTGCTATCGGGATCCCAAAACCCAGACCCTGCGAATTTATGCAGAAGCCTATCCCCTCACCTACCGCTATCGTTATTTTTTGAATGCCTTATTCCAGGTGGAGACCCAGGGAGTTGCCATGGATTGGCGTTGTTTGCCGAATCCTGAGGGCCAGGGGGAAGGGGCTATTCTGGCACAGTACCAGCAACAGTTTCCCCAGTTGTGGCAATGTCAAGATTGGGTGCTGAATTTGCAACAGTTGCCCCAAGCCCGCTGGAGTTTTTATCCCCAGAGCTTTGAGAATCTAGCTCCAGAGGTGGCCGATCGTGAACTCGATCCCGGAGATTTAACAGCCCCAGAGGGGGGGTATGTGTTGCGGCTGTTTGTGTCAGGCCATGGCGCTGGTACCGTGGAAATCCTCAAGCGCCTCTATCAACTGCTGGAAACCTATGTGTCGGCTCCCTACACCCTGAAAGTGATTGATATTAACAAATATCCTGAACAAACCGAGGCCAATCAAATTAAGGCCATTCCAACCCTGGTGCGGGTTTGGCCTAAGCCCATTTATCGGGTGGTGGGGTATTTCGATCGCTGGGAACAACTTTGCCAAATCTTCCGCGATTGACACGCCCCGACATAAACCCACGGGGATGCTTTTGAACCACAACCGGGGCAACCAGGGGGGGATTGACCCTACCCACATCGCTGAATAACCGGGGCAATCATGGGGGGATTGACCGGGAGCCTCTCACTTGTGCGACTGGACAGCCGAGACGGCTATCCCACAGTAGAGAATTTTGTGGGATGGGCCTAGGGGACTGTCCACGGTGGGATGCGCCCGATTGCCCCTATCCAAATTGGTGGACAACCGGGGCAACCACGGGGGGATTGACCCTACCTAAATTGGTGAACCCGCCAAAGTGAAAGGCTCCCGGTTTTCTCCCAGTTCACGATCGAGCCGGGGGAAATCGATCGCCAGGGATCGAATCTACTTATTGGGCTGGGGAGTCATGCGCAAATAGGGCTTGATTTCCTGCACCCCTTTGGGGAATTTTTGCTTCGCTTCTTCCGTGGGAATGGCAGGGGACACCACCACATCTTCCCCATCTTTCCAATTGACCGGAGTGGCAACACTGTATTGATCCGTCAATTGCAGAGAGTCAATCACCCGCAAAATTTCTTGGAAGTTACGCCCCGTGCTGGGGGGATAAGTAATGGTGAGCCGCAATTTTTTGTTGGGGTCAATTACAAACACCGTGCGCACCGTCAATTTGGCATTGGCATTGGGGTGGATCATGCCATAGAGATCAGACACCTGCTTGTTCACGTCTGCCAAAATGGGATAGTTGACAGTGGTTTTTTGGGTTTCGTTAATGTCGCAAATCCAACCCTGGTGAGAGTCTGCATCATCCACACTCAGGGCAATCACTTTGACATTGCGCCGGTCAAACTCTGACTTTAGCTTGGAGACTTCCCCCAACTCTGTGGTGCAAACAGGGGTGTAGTCTGCGGGGTGGGAGAACAGCACTGCCCAGCTATCTCCCATCCATTCATAAAAGTTAATTTCGCCTTCAGAAGAGGCTTGGGTAAAGTTGGGGACGGTATCACCAAGTTGCAAAGCCATCGGCTAATTCCTGTGTCAAATTTTACAGATAGGCCACTATCTTGCCATGGATCGCTAAAATTCCCATGGCCATTCGATCTTTTTTAACAAAAAATAGCAGCAGCTTTGAAATGCGTCACAATTGGGCAATGGGGGGACTCAGGGCAAGCTAGTGGCGGTGGCTAAAGCAGCGGCGTAGGCGATTATATACGGTGTCATCATTGCGTTTATCTACCACCAGGATGACAATTTTGCCCATGGTGGTGCCCGTTTGCTCTTGGATGCTATAGCAGATGCGGTATTCTCCTTCATCCACGCTGAGGACATCCCGCAGACCATATTTATTGAGGGGGCGGCTGTCGTGGGGGCGAGGGGTGGTTTGCAGATCGACGATGCGCTGCATCAGTTGCCGAAACTCTTTGAGGGGGAGTTTGCTGAGATCTTTGCCACATTCAATGCTGAGGGTGTGTTTGATCAGGCGATCGTGGCTTTCACTGGAACCGGGGGGTCGATCGCTGCCTCCATTACGATCGTGGCCATTACGATCGTGGCCATTGCGATCGAAGTTCCCATGCACCTCACACACCTCAAGTTTTTGGCTCATCTGGCTCAATTGGTGGGAGAGGGCATCCCGCTCTGCGGTTAAGGCCACGACCTTATCCTGTTGGCGATCGAGTTCTGACTGCAACAGGGCAAGCTCCTGCTGGGCATGGCTCAGCACCTGGTTTTCTTCCTCCAGCAAATGCAGATAATCCGCATCATTGAGGCGCTCCTGGAGGCGGTTGTGGAGGTTGGCGATCTGGGTGCCTAAACTTTGGCACTGATCTTGGGAGTCGGTTAGTTCTGTTTGGGTTTGGGTGAGGTGGCGCTCTAGGGTGGCAATAATCGATCGATGGGCTTGGGAGGCTTCTGTGACTTGCTGAAGCTGGGTATTGAGTTCAATGACGGTGTTTTGGCGATCGCTCATTTGCCGCCGCAGATGCCGCAACTGTTGCTGGAGTCGGCTCACATACACCGCCAACCAACCCACCAAGGCCACCATGGCAAGGCCAATCCCCCACATCACCCCTTCCGAATGGATGGGGCTGCCGTCGTCAGGCTCTGGGGAATTGAGCAACGTGTCCGGCGATAGGGATTGATCCCCTGGGGGCGCAACCCCAGCAGCTAAAGGCGGCAGGGGAGAGGGGAGGGGAGGGGGCAGGGAGGCTAAATCTTGAGCCATGGCAGAGGCCCCCAGGGGACGATCGTCCGGGGATCCCTGACTCGATCCTAGGCTCAGAGTCCCCCGACCCAGCTTCCCCCCAGTTCCAGCCCCTGGGGATTCCTGTCGGCCCAGGGTTCTCCATCCTTCCGTTTGCCCCACCATATCCCCCAAATCCAGGGATAAATCCCACAGGGGAGGGGAGGGGGGGAGCGCAAGACTTAAGTCCTGGGGCTGGTGGGGATTGCCCCCAGCATTGGGTTCATACCCAGGGCCAGACCCTTCAGAGCCATAGCCATGGGCATTGGCCAAGTGCAGGGGGGGAGCATTGGCGGCAGAAGGCAATGGGGCAACGCGAGGCCACAACAAACCCAGGGCCGTGATGATCAGGCCCCCAATGGCAGTGAGAATAATGAGTTGTAGATCGAGGGTTTTTCGCGTTGGCATAGGTGAGTTCCCGACTGGATGCGATCGCCAATCAAGATTGAGAGGTAATCCAGAGAAGGGCCAAGGATCCGATCGCCCCAGATCCTAACAAGCTAGCCCGTCCCAGGGATCTAGATTGACCCTTGCTTTGCCCGTGGTACCCCACAAGTTAGGATGCCCTCTCGGTTGTTCCTGACCTATTCTCCTGACCTACTTCGGGAATGCAAAGCAAAATTTTCTGATAACCCCTAGGAGTTATTTCTATATCCTATCCATAATCCTGGCGGTTGGCCCCTGATTCTTCCAGTAAAATTCATACCATTGTTGCATCTGTAGCCTGTGGGCCAGTGAGGATAGCAGCCCTAGGCAGGTAGATCCACCTTAGGGAAGGAGGGCAAATCCACATGGGTCACGGTACGGTTGCGCACCGCAAGGCGATAACTGACGCTTTGCAGTTCCGCATGGAGTTGGCGGTTTTCCCGTTGGAGTTGGCTGACTTTTTCCTTGATGGGGATAATGCGCTCGTTGAATTTCTGGCGATAAATGGTGGGTAGCTCCTGCACCACTTGTTCCAGCATCCGACAGCGATCGGTCAGTTCCTGTACGGTTTGGCGCAGTTGATAAATTTCCCCGTCCCGCTCAGAAATTTGCTCTTGGTAAAAGGCCACCTGCTCTTCAACCCCTTGCAGTTGCTCCCGCAGCTTGCGCATTTCGTCCAGGTGTTGCTCAGACAGGGCAGGGCTAGGGGCAAGGGTGGTGTTACCCTTCACGAGACGAAATAGCTCCTGGGAGAGTTGCTGCACCAGTTGATCGCGCATACTCAACTCTTCCCGCAGGCGGCTCACCTCAGATTGCAAGGCTTGGATATTGGGGAGTTCAACCATGGTCTTAGGTTCCTACAGCATGAAGGTGGGCAGGAAAGGGAAATCCTGCTGGGCTAAGGTGTGGGCTAGTTTAGGGTTTTCCTGCATCATATACCACACCCCCGGAGAGATTGACAAGGTAAGTGTTCTGTTCCCGCCCTGGGGGATTTGTTTCTGCCCTGGTACCTGTTGCCTTGGTTTGACCCCCAATTCCCCAAAGAAGGCCAGAAGACTTGGCCTTGTATGGCCGATACCGCAAGGCTTGGGTATCCTTCACGGATTGATAGACACCATAGCCGCTAGATTAGGTGAGAAATTCCATCAGGCTGTAAAAGAGACTGCTGAGCAGAGTGGCGATCGGCAAAGTCAGCACCCAGGATAAAAGAACTTGTAGGAAAACCTGGGGATGGGCCGTGCCAGAAATCACCCCTCCCCCAAAAATAGAACCCACGGACACATGGGTCGTAGACACGGGCAAACCCCAACGGCTCGCACAAATCACCAAAGCTCCCGTCACCAAGTTGGCGCACAGTCCTTGACTGGGATAAATATCTGTCACCTTCTGGCTCATGGTTTCTGCGACCCGGCGGGCGCTCAGCCACCCCCCCAGGGCCATCACTAACCCAATGCCCAAGCCATACCCTTGGGGCGGCAAGGCTTGCACGAGAACCACTAGGGACAGCAGTTTGGGGGTGTCGTTGAGACCACGGGCAAAACTGACCACTCCAGCACTTAGAAAATGAACGCCATCAAGGATGCCTTGGGCCTGTAGACCTAGGATTTTGCCCGTGTAGCGCTGGGCACAGAACGCCGATCGATCGACCTTAATTTGGGGCAGGCTGGGAACCGCATCCAGGGTGCCCCCTAGGGTGCCGCTGCCATCCCAGTCTAGGGCTAGGGGAGTGGCTGGGTTGAGGACTCCTTCGTCGGCTGCGGGCACCACACAGACGCAGGTTTCCCGGCTCAGCCCTAGGCGCTGGGATAGGGTGTGGAGGCTTCCATACAGCAGGATGGAAGTCACGATCGCTACCCCTGGGCTAAGCAATAGGGGCAAAATAAAGGTATTTTTCAGGGCGCTGAGGTTGACCAGGGTTGTCCCAGTGCCCCAACCTGCCGCCCATCCCGCCCCCACTAAAGCCCCCGTCAGGGCATGGGTGGTGGAAATGGGAAAGCCCAACACCGTGGCTAAAATCACCGTACTCCCGGCGGCAAAGGCTACGGCTCCATGGAAATTGAGGCCATGGGCGATGGCATCGGGCACGAGACCCTTCCCCGAAAAACTTTTAACCAGTCCACTGGCCAACATCAAAGAAGCCAGGGATCCCGCAAAGGTGGTGGCGGTGGCCCAAACCATGGCGGGTCGGTAGGCCGTGGTGCCGCTACCAAACAGGGTGGCTACGCCCTTGAAGTTGTCATTTGCGCCGTTGGCATAGGCGAGGAAAGCAGTCGCTACAAACAGGATCGAGATCGAAACCATGGGTTACCCTGAAGAGCAATGGTACGAGGCTTCCACCATCCCATCCTGGAACCCTGAACCGCAAAATCTTTGGATTAAGTTTGGATTGTGAGGCTGATTGATGACTTCCGTTCCCCTGACCCCGATCTCGGCTCCTAGCCCTAATCTTGCCCCTGTTTTCTCAGGCTTGCCCCAGCCATCACCCCCGGACGATCGCGATCGCTTTGCCATCACCTTTGCCCCCCTGGACTGGCAAAGGGTACAAAACCAAGCCGAGGATCCTGGCAATGGAGCCGTGGTGATCATGGGGGGAACCGTGCGCCAGCAAACCAACGGAAGGCCCGTGGTGGCGCTGGACTACCAAGCCTATGAACCCATGGCTTTGGTGGTGTTCCAGGCGATCGCCACCCAGATCCGCCACCACTGGCCCCAGGTGAATCGCGTCGTGATCCACCACCGCACCGGTCGCCTAGCGGTGGGGGAAACGAGTGTGTTGGTGGCGGTGGGTTGTCCCCATCGGGGGGAAGCTTTTGCCGCTTGTCAGTATGCGATCGACACCCTCAAGCACCAAGCCCCCATCTGGAAAAAGGAATTATGGGCGGATGGCTCCAGTAGTTGGGTCAGTTTGGCCGCCTGTGAGGAAGACAGCCCTAGGGTTCTGTAGGAATTGAAAGTCCCTCATCCCCCAGACCCTTCTCCCAGCACGGGCGAAGGGGAGCAAAAGAAATTCCCCTCATCCCCCAGTCCCTTTTCCCAGGGCGGGCGAAGGGGAGACAGAAAATTCCCCTCATCCCCCAGCCCCTTCTCCCACGAGGGGCGAAGGGGAGCAAGAGACAGTTTGAGTCCCGGTGCCATGGGGGGCGAGGGATTTAGGGTGAGGGCTTGTTCAGTCCCCTTAAAACTAATAACGATCGCCGAGAACCTCAGCGATCGTCAAAAAGCAGCAGGGCAACAGCCCCACCCTATAAAATCGGGCTAAATTATTTATACAGTTCTTGGCCGAGTCGGAGCGCTACTCCTCCCACATGGAGGGCAATGAGAAGAGCAACGAGAACTTGTACCTGACCCATGATCAAAACTCCCTTTTAATCAAGTTAATCAAAGTTAGCAGGGCAAAAATCCCCTTCATCAGGGGGAACCCCTCTAACAATGTGTGGCAAATGTTTCGCTGGAGATCGCTTTTGTTATATCTATTAACATCTCTTGGTTTAACACCGCTGGGTTTAACAACATCCCTGAGTTCAACCCCCCTCGGCTCTGCCCGATCTATGCTGATCCTGTGCCCACTCCCCCTAGAGACTGCCATTGACTAGATCCCAGTTCGATCGCCGACTCAAAGCCATCCAGCAGGATGTGCTTCGCATGGGAGCTTTAGTGGAAAGTTCCTGTTGGCTGGCCTTCCAAGCAGCCATCGATCGTAACCTAGAGGCCGCCACCCAACTGGCTCCTCAGGATCAAGCGATCGATCAGCTTTATCGCCAAATCGAAGCCGACTGCATCAGTGTCATTGCCTTGGAATCCCCCGTCAGCCAAGACCTGCGCTTGCTCAGTGCCTTTATGCAACTGGTGCGGGATCTCGAACGCATTGGCGACTATGCCAAGGACATTGGCGATCTAGCCATCGCCCTGTTTGCCTACCCCGCCCATCCCTGCTTGCCCCGCATTGGCATCATGATCGATCGCTGCCGAGCCATGTTAGCCATGAGCCTGGAAGCCCTCGCCAATTTGGATGCTCAAGCGGGACTCTCCATTGAGTCCAAGGACGATTGGGTAGATTTAGACTATCAAGATCTCTATCAAACTCTGGTTAATTCCCCACTCCAGGGGGTTGAGGGGGAAACCTCGGTGGAAACGATCGTTCTTTTGGTGCTGGTGATTCGCTATGTGGAACGCATGGCCGACCATGCCACGAACATCGGGAACCGGGTGGTCTACGCTGTCACGGGAGAGCGATTTTAGCCCAGGGTTTGCTCCCTGGTTTGCTCCCTGGACTTCATGGGAGTGCCCCAGGAAATAAAACTGGGCACCTTGATTTATTGGGGCGATCGACCCATGAGATGGCTACAACCTTGATTCTGCCGTGACCACTGCTGCAAAAATCTAGATTTTTCAAGGTGCCCAACCCTAAAAATTCAGCCCCTAAAAACCAGGATCCTAGAAATTTATCCCCTAAAAATCGGGTGCATTTCACTTTGGAACGATCGACGGAACGATCGACATCGGGTAGGGTTCTCGCCCCCGTGGTTCCCCTTTTGGCGACCCACCACTGGGGCAACCACAGGGGGATTGCCCCTACCAAAATTGGTGAACCCACCAAAGAAACCCCTTGCAGTGGTCAGCTTTCCAAAGGTACAGGCTACCCACAGAAAGGGCTGTAACTTGGGTTGGGATGTCCTAAAAATGCTGCGTTGGCTATTCAACAACGCACCCTACGGGAACTAGATTGACATAACTAAAATGAGGTATTAGAAAATCCAGAAAATTATCTTTCTAAAGGATTTCAGCCTCGAATACTAAAGCACTTTTTTAGCGGTGTCAAACCAGTCGTAGGGTTTATGGAGCCTCCACTGGCGCGGGAACCCTAGGCAGATCCCCATCTTCCATGGGAGCAGTGGGCAGACCTTCCGGGTTGGCAGGGATCACCGGCTCCTCGTCAATGGGCATGAAACTGCTGCGGGTTGGCTTAATGGGTTGGTTGGGCCAACTCACGGTTTGCACGCTGAGATCCGGGGTGGCACCCAGATCGAAGAGATCCAAAACTTCCTGCCACACTTCGGGCTGCCGATCGCGGTTCTCTGCTAGGGCCGTAAACGCCTCACTCCAAAAGCCCGCCTGTAAATAAAATTCAAAAGCCTCTTCGGGTTGTAAACGCATGGCTTGGCTAGCCAACTGGGGATCCAGATCAACCCGGCTAATCCAGCCATTGACCCAAGGCCCCACATCATCCATGGCATTGGCATTACAAATCAAAGAGAAGTGCCAGTTGTATTCCTTGCCTTTTTCTAGCAAAGGGGTGGTATCTGGCAAAGTCAGCTTCACCAACCCCCTAGACTCCGGCAAAGGCACCGTCAGAGGTTCGGGTAAAAAGTAATCCCAGTTTTCCGTAAACAACATAAACTCAGCCATTTCCACCCCATCTTCTTTGCCGTAGGGCACATAAAACCAAAAGGTGGGTTGGTCGTCGTGGGTGAGCAGTTGGTTAGTTCTGGGGGATAGGGAACGGAGGGAAGGACCATCGCTAGCCAGGTCTTGGCACTTGTTGCGGATGCTATTCCCCCGCACGGCTCCTCCCCCATTGGATCCCGTAGCATTACGGAGGGGGCGGGAGTTGCCAAACAAATGTTGGATGCGATCGACCAAGGATTGCCCGTGGGCTGGAGTGGCGAAGGGCAGACCTGTGGCGGTGAGCACTAGGGTAAGACCGAGGGCTGAAAGCCAACCCCGACGGCGGGGTTTAGGGATGAGGGGGGCAAAAAAGTTGCGCATGGGACAGCCGAGGTAGGGGGAAGTAGATGCTACAGGATCAGGCTTATGGGTGGGATCTTGCCACAGGCAGTGGGTTGGCAGGGCAGCAGGTTGGTTAAGTCTGCTCCGCGCTCATGATTTATGGGTTGGGGCATCACCCACAGCAGGGAAAGCTGAGAAGGGGACTAACCTCCTGCAACTATCCTTAGGGTATGGCATTCCTGAAAAAGTTAAAAAATCGTTAGAAAACGTCAGGATTTTTTGCAAATGGCAGGGCAACATCTAGCCAAGTATCTCTCAACCGGCATTTCTAGATCAGAGGTCTTCAGTCTGCCTTCCTCAATAGGCATTGACACCGGGCATTGACACCAGTCTTTCCACGGTACAGAGCCTCAGTATCTGAAGATCAAGAGCCAGATTGAGATCAATCTCTCACTGGTCTAGGGTAATCCAAGACCCAAGGCAGAAGAGCAGGTAGGTTGAGGTCACCTATACTCAAGGGAGATCGACTGAAGAGGGATCCCGGTGCTTGGTTGCCTGGAGTCGGATTGCCCCCTATATTATGCGTGGCACTGTGGGTAGTCTTGAACGATCCAAATGGATAGCAAATGGATAGCTAAACTGGGCACAGTATAAACTGGGCACAATGGACTGGGCACAGTATAAACAATGACTGTCAACTCCTGGCAAAAGTTCCCATCCCTGCTGTAGGTGAACTGCGGACGGGGAGACTGCTTCATGTTTAGGAGTGATCCTATTTTATTCTATGCATTAGAGGAAAGTCACGAATATGGATAATCATCCTGGCTCAGCACAGGGGCCCTTATCGGGTTCTGTCAATAGGGATCCTCAGGGTTCCTTGGGGGCTGCATCGGTGGGTAGTTCTGTGGCTGCGGGTGTGGCTGCGGGATCGTTGCCAGGGTTGCCAATGGCCTCAGGTTCCCTGTATCAACCGGCCTTGTATCGCATTTTGGATGCCAATTTAGATCGGGTGCGGGAGGGGTTGCGGATCCTGGAGGAGTGGTGTCGCTTTGGGCTGGATCATAGGGAGTTAACGGAGGAGTGTAAGGCGCTGCGCCAGGAAACGGCGATGTGGCACCATAATGCCCTGCGATCGGCCCGCAACACAGCGACCGATCCGGGGACAAGCCTCACCCATCCCCAGGAGGAACAGCGGGCTAATGTGCAACAGGTGTTGCAGGCGAATTTCTGCCGGGTGGAAGAGGCCATGCGGGTGCTGGAGGAATATGGCAAGCTGTACGATCGCGCCATGGGGCTGAGCTTCAAGCAGATGCGCTATCGGGTCTACCAGTTGGAAAGCCAGATCCTGGCCCATGAGCGTTACCAAAAGTTGCTGCGATCGCGGCTCTATTTGGTGACTAGTCCTTCGGATACCCTGGAAGCGACCCTAGAAGCGGCGTTGCAGGGGGGGCTAACCCTGGTGCAATACCGGGCGAAAACCGAGGGAGATCAGGAGCGCCTTGCCCAGGGCCAACGGTTGCGGGAGTTGTGCCACCGCTATGGGGCGTTGTTTGTGGTTAACGATCGGGTGGATGTGGCTCTGGCGGTGAATGCCGACGGGGTGCATTTGGGACAGCAGGATATTCCTATTGCCCTGGCGCGGCAAATTTTGGGACCCGATCGCCTGGTGGGACGATCGACCACTAACCCAGAGGAATTGCAGCAGGCTTTGGCGGAAGGGGCTGACTATGTGGGGGTGGGGCCTGTGTACGAGACCCCCACGAAACCGGGTAAGGCGGCGGCGGGGTTGGACTATGTGCGCCATGCCCAGGCCCATTGCCCTATTCCCTGGTTTGCCATTGGCAGCGTCAATGCCAATAATTTGCGGGATGTGTTGGAGGCGGGGGCGCAACGGGTGGCGGTGGTGCGGGCGATTATGGACGCGGATCAGCCTACGTTGGTGACCCAATATTTTCTCTCCCAGTTGCAGCGATCGTCCTAGCAATCCAGAGGGCGGGTTTGCGGGATTTTGGGAAGAGGGCGGGTTTGCGGGATTCTGGGTCGATCGCCCGGTTTTCTGGGGTAAACCCGCCCCTACGGGAGGATTTTAGGATTCTGGGTCGATCGCCCGGTTTTCTGGGGTAAACCTGCCTCTAGGGGTGAAGAGGGCGGGTTTGGGAGATTCTGGGTCGATCGCCTGGTTTTCTGGGGTAAACTCGCTCCTACGGGGGAATTTGAGTGTTGTGGT
>Ga0129333_10005710_pt1 | contig 11721 bp, 16 predicted proteins | sample CPB6_08_DNA_FD_94474 | JGI IMG/M metagenome (GOLD analysis project Ga0129333, IMG submission 94474) | Freshwater to marine salinity gradient microbial communities from Chesapeake Bay, USA - CPBay_Sum_0.6_0.8_DNA | ecosystem: Environmental > Aquatic > Marine > Coastal | place: USA: Chesapeake... | reverse complement strand
TATTTATTTTAACATTCTCTTTGGGATTGTGTCAAGCCTTTCGGTTAACCGCCCTCTCCTCTTTGCATTTCTGGGGGAAGTTGACCGTAGAAAGGATCATAATCGAACATACCTTTCCAGTCATCAATCATGGGAGCAGTTTCTTTCCAGAACTTCCAAAGACCTTCATAACTGGATCTGTGGAACATATCAATATGTTCAGCATGAATATCAGATCCCATATCAATCTTATAAAGAAAGAGAGGAATAGCAAATGTCAATCCACTGTTGTAGATTGCATCATCAGCAACGGCTCTTGGTTTGATCTTCTGATCTAAACGATACTTATCACCTTCACAATGAAGACGTACAACCTTCTCAGCATGATGACGGGTAATAAGATAACATGCAGTAGAGAAATCATTCACAAATCTCTTATGCATTCTGATTGCAAGAATGCCAGGATTAATAATTGCAAGTTGCAGCACATCAAAGTCATAAGGAGCCATTGACATAAAGTCAGACCACTTAAACTTCCAGTGCTTTACAGTTTCAAGATCACAATCATCTTCCATGACCAGAAGATGATCCCCCGTGCCGTGCTCTAACCAATGCTTCAATGCTTTTAGATGACTAGTCAGGCATCCAATCTCACCATGAGTTACATTGGGGGGATACTCACCAACTAGAGTGTCTGCAAGACTATCATTCCTACCATCTTGTGCAGAAATCCTAGTGTAATTTGTAATGCCCCAGTATTTAAACTGGCCTTCCATGTATTCTTTACGCTCAACCTTGTCATCAAGGTTGATGTAGTAGATTTCAGGAAGACCATCAAGTTTAAACTTAGACTTATTCTTCTCTTCGCTCAGATAATATGCCATCTTTCAGGAATCAAATCGCGGGTGGTCTTGTCAGCATTGTTTGGGCCAAACCAAATACTAGGTGCAATAACTTTCTTAGAGTCTGCAAGCCATGCACCCCACCAAGAGAAGGAAGAGTTGGCAATGATATGCCCAGAACACTTAGTCATGAGACAAAGGTCAACCGCATTATCACCAGATTCGGAAATCATAAAGCGATCATCCGAAAACATTTCTTGCTGCTTACACCATTCAGGATCATCAGAGAAGATGATAACCTGACGAGTGGCATCAAACTGTTCTAGTGCCTGTCTATAGTAATCCATAGACAGATTAGCATGATTGGCACTGTTGGTCAAGTAGTCAGTGCGACGGATGTGAAGTGAGATCGGATGATTTAATTCTTTAGCCATCTCATCAACAGGTTCACTAATCTCTGGTAAGAAAGTGAAGTCTTCTTTGATGCTATCCTTAATGTTTACAAAGTATCTTTCCGACTGGAAGAATCCAAGAAGAGAAACATCATTAGGACACTTGTCAAAGAGTTCTTGATCAAACTCAAAGAATCTTTCTCTTGCCGCAGGAGCGTGGCCGCGATCAAGAAGTTTGATGTTCTGAGGATTCAGATGAGGTAATTCAAACACCTGAAACAATTGATGATCATTCCATTCATCCTCACCTGTCGAAGGAGGAATACCAAAGTCATACCCACGATTATGAGCAATGCCTCTTAGTGCGGCATACTGAAACATCTGGTTACCCAGACGACCAAGTTTACCAAGATAATTAACGGCTAACATTTTTCTCAAACCTCTGTTTCACATATGCTTGACTGCGATAATACTTCAGCAGTTGATCTTTATCCCATGTACGAATGTGTTGCCACAACTGATGGTTCTCCATGAACTTAGGATTGTGGTAGTGAGAGTTATGAGTTCTACCATGCTCTAAGTGCCAGATAGGCCCTTCAACTCTACTTACCTTATACCCAAGAGCGTTCATTCTATAGTAGAACTCACAGTCTTCTGCACCCCAGGACAAGAAGTTTTCGTTCCACCAACCTGCTTGAATAGCAGTCTTTCTACGATAGAACTGAGTCCATCCAATTGTGGAAGACTCTGTACGCATGTGATTCTCAAAGATCCTAATATCAAAATCACTTGCTATGAACTTCTCATAGATGTTCTGAGGATATGTAACTTGATACTGATAGACTCCACATCCGTATGGATAAACAACATCACATTTCCCACTCTTAATAACTTCATAGGCCATGACGTGACTCTTGAGCGGATAAACCACATCAACATCATGACTACAGATGATGCTTGTAGGAGCCATCTCAATCAGGTCATTGAGAATGCGAGTCTTATGAAATAGATCAGAATCACTCTTCTCAAATACATGAAGAAGATTTGCTTTGGTCTTATCAACATACTTCTCAATAACAGGAAGTGCTTGCTGAGCAAATACACTTTCCTTATCAACTTCTTTAACGATTACCTTTGCATCAGGTAAGGTCTTCAGAAGATACGTTACAGATGTAATTACATTTCTTAAGCGGTCAGCGGATTCAATCCTGACCGGCATGATATACGTTAAATCCATCAAACCTCAATCCATTTTTCTGGGAGCAAATCACTCATATCATAATCGGCATATGCCTCACCAAACCATCTCTTAGGGGCAACAATAGGATACTCTGGATCTTTAATCAACCAGGCTCCCCACCAACTCATAGAACTGTTGGCAATAACTCCACCCTTACATAGTGACATCATACAGAGATCGTAATAAGGGACAAGAGATTTCTCAGGTCCATCGTTAGTGTCTGCTGTCTGTGTATATCTAGTATCAAAATCAGAGATGAAATATTCATCTCCTTGGAAAAGTTCTTGTTTCCTACACCACTCAAGATCATCAGAAAATACCAGAACCTGAACATCTTCTGGGAAGAACATTCTTGCTCTTTGGTAGTATTCAATTCCAGTGAAAGGATGATACTGAGGCTGATTAATATAATCTCCTCTCCTCACATGCATGAAGATAGGATTATCAAACTCGGCAATTACTTCTTGGCATGATTCAAGAATGTCATCGATAAAAGTATAATCTTCACGAATAACATCTTCAATATGCTTAAACCACTTCTCAGATTGAAAGTAGTCATGCAGGTTAGAATCATCAGGGCAAGACTTCATAAAGTCTTCACTGAAATGAAACTGGCCAGTTGCTAGATTTCTCGGAGTGTTGAAGTATCCTTTATTCTTTCTCTCAACACCAGTCATTTTAAAACAATCAAATAGACCATAGTTAGATCTACCATAATTGTCATCAGGAGGAACTAAAAAATCATATCCATGATATGCAGCAATGCCACGAAGGGCTGCATACTGAAACATTTGATTACCAAGTCGCCCGTTAGATCCTAAAGCATTATATGAAAGTGTCATCAATCCCCCTTGTTAACTCTGTAACTATCTTCATCAAAGTGTTCCGTAGAAAACTCAAACATAACGGTGTCTTCCAGTGCTTTCATCTGGTGTCTAAGACCAGTAGGAACATGAAACTTATCACCAGGATTTAGTTCAATCCTTTTAGCAGATGAAAATTCATCCCCCTCACTAAAGTATACTACAAGTCTACCAGAGTGAACATAGAATACTTCATCTTTTTTCTCATGATAATGCCAAGAGCACTTCTTACCTTTGATGAAGTAAAGAAGTTTACCACAATACTCTGGACAATTTACAATCCATTTCTCGTGACCCCATCCTTTAGAGACAACCTTAATTGGTTCGGCGGCCTTATTTTTCATGCACGAAAAACTCATCTGAAAACACTCCTTTGTCGTCTACATATACATCTCCTGCTGGTTTACCCAAATGTAATTCATGAAACTTACAACCCCAAGATTGTAACTGGTTATATGTAAGGTCAAAGAAGTTCTGATGTGCCAGCATACGAGAGTTTTTATATCTACCCATACCTCTAGCGGTGAGGTATATGATAGTGTTTCCCTCGTCGTATAATTTATTTAGATGTGCAATCCGATCCTCAAAAGGAGTTGCGCTTTCGTAGTCACCGAACGTATTATTGCAAATAGTTCCGTCAATATCAATCACATAGGTTTTCATAAGCCTTCCTATATTGGAACCAGAACATCTTTGCATGGTCAGTTAGATACTCACCATAGTGATCCATATCATTCAACATCTTATAAGTCAAACGATAACCAATGATCTCATTCTCAAGATTAGTAACAAGATCTTGAACATTTCTGTCCTGATAAACAGATGCTTTGTTATAGACAACGCAATTGGGAATCAAATACTGAAGGATATAAGACCCCCAGATATCATCCATTCTACCAATGTGAGGAAGAACTGCATAGAAAGGAAGAACATCTCTATGCAAGAAAGTGTTTTGACTATTGAATGGAGAGATTTTATTCGAACAATAAGGCCCAGTGATCTCATCAAACTTCACGCAGGGTTTCTGAGACAGTCTAGCCATGGCATCAATGTCAGGATCACCATCCCACAAGTCTGCTTGCACCAGAACTTTACGCAGTGTCTTACCCTTATACTGAACTCTATGTCGCTCAGGAACGAGTTCGATAGGATATCCCCTATGCCATACACTATTACTCTTAGTCACTGACAGAGGATCAAAGACATCTGCCTCAGGTTCCCAGAGATCACACTCCACGGTCTTTCCAACCAATAGATCCTTACCCCAGTCAACATACGGGATGTTGTCATCATCAACAGTTGCTACAACTTCGGCTCCAAGTTTATATGCTTCAAGGAAACCAATGTTGCGACGTTGAATAGAACCCCATCCAATAGAATCGCTTACAAGACGATACTCAGACTGTTGATAATCTGGATGCAGATAGATGCAATTCAGATCTTCATACTCTTTATGAGGAGTTTTTTTATCTCCAACAACAATCAAAGTCCAATCGCGCATTGCAGCATAACGTGCAGTGGCTTCTTGGACTGGATTGATCGTTGTAGTTACAACAAACTTTTTAGACATCACAGAAGATAATTTTTTACGAAGGACTTGGTTGTATAGTTTTCCACTGCCCTATTATAAGCGGATTCTCTCATGTTGTCAAATTCAGAGAAGTTATTAATGATGTGATCAAGTTTCTTCTCCAAGTCTGCTTCATCAGAGAAGTAAATGAATTCTTTCTCTGGTTCAAAGAAGTACTCAATTGGATTCCAAGGATCTCTTTGACAAAGAATTACACATTTAGAGAATGCGGCCTCAAACATTCTAGATTTAATCTGAGGTGCAATACCATCTTTCAGGTGACTGAATGCTTTATTCTCTCTACCTTTGGGGAAATTAAGATAACGCTCTTCAGTTTCTGGATTGATATTACACAGACCATGCACAATCGCAACCTTACTTTGAGCAAGCATTATCATCTTATCTCTGTAAGAACAACGAGGAACATTACCCATACTATAATGCCCAAACCTAAAATCATATTTGGAAACTACATTCCTCATATAACTTTCCCAAGGAATAGCCTTCGGAAAACTACCAAAGTAGGAAACATCAATAGTCTTTTCCATTGAAGGAGGAATCCAATCCTCACTAAAAGGAAAGAAAACAAACTCTCTATTCTCAAATAGTTCTGCGGTGTAAGGACAGATGGTAAGAATTTTATCCGCTACTTCATGCAGTCTTTCTTTGTCACCACCAGCGACACAGAAGTTAGGTTCTTCTAATGTAAGAACTACCTTCTCCTTATCATCATACCTTCCAGAATAAAGATCACCATAGAAGTCAGCCATGAAGAGATAACAATCTCTAGCAACCTCTTCATACTTTTCAAATCCCAAATAATAAAGGGGATCTTCTGTTAGACCGTTCTCAGGCCTCAGAAAGTTCAAAACTTTCACTTAACACCTCCATGATATCTTCTTTAGTTATACAATAAGTTCCGACGTGTTCTACAGACTTTGTTGCTAGTTTAACAGCACACTTAATTCCAGTCTCAAGATTTCCAGTTACTGTTGTTATGACTGACAGAGTAGCATGAAATACATCTCCAGCTCCACTAACATCATAGACACTTACTGGCGGTGCTTTATACTCACGATCTCTCCATACCGCACCATCCTTTGCTTTCGTGATAATCAATTCATAGGGTTGAGCAAAACAAGGGCCTTGATCAATTTCTTTTTGATTGATTTTAATCACAGAGTTAGGATAGCAGGACAAATCAATTTGTTTAGAATCAACAAAGATGGGAGATTTTGTCTGCCTGCACACTTTATTTGCGAAGTCCCAACTAATCAGCCCTTTCGCATAGTCTGAGAAAACAATAGCATCGTACTTGGAAAGATCAGGTATGCTAGAGATTGGTAAAGACTCTACACCATGTCCAATGTCCTCACGAAGAAGTTGTTGACTTAACCTAGAATCAACAAATCTCCTCTTAATAAAATCACCCTCATCGTTTGATATGAAATCAACTTCACACCCAAACGAAAGAAGGTTATGATAAACGTTGCCAGCCATACCAGGTTTAACCTCGGTACGTTCATAATCAAATACGGGAACAGGTGCCTCAGGACTAATCCTGTTTACCGTCCCGTAATGATACTCATCCTGGCACCTCTCCCCAATCAGCAATATTTTTAAGGATTCGAGTCGTTGAAAAATTTCCGACAATCCTAAAGAACTTGACTTCTTTTGCATGTTCACTACCAATAATGTGCTTACCTTCCCAATCAGTTCCCTTAACCATTATATCAGGTTTAACTTGTTCGACAAGTCGAACTAAATCTTCGTCTGTACTGAAGAACCTAATTATATCTGCAAATGGCTCATTGTTCAAAGGATTTTTTCTTGGTGGGGTAAGATTGATCTGACGTTCAATCTCATTATTATGAGGTCTCTTGGTATGATTCATTGGGTCTTCATTACCAAGAACATAATTTCCCTTTGTCTGACGAATTCTCTCGTCAGTGTCTAGTGCAAGAATAACCTTTCCATCTTCACCAGCCAACTGTCTACAGTATTCAAACAAAGCATAGTGACCTTGGTGAAGAATGTCAAAGCATCCGTTAGTGAATACAACCTTACCCATTACTTTTCCCCCATCACCATGAAAGAATTGTTGAGATCAACATCAGACACGAATACTTTTTTATATCCGCGATCCTCCATGTATTGTCTGATCACCCATGGTTGGAATATATGTTTGTGCTTACGATTATGCCATGGCCTCCAATATGCTTGACTATAGTCGGGGAGATAAAGAAACAGAGTTCCACCTTCCTTCAGTCTCTCATACCAATAATCTAACGTAGCAACCCAATCATCAGTATGCTCAAGACAATGACTTGAGAAAATGAAATCTGGTTCTTCCTCAGGAAGATTTAATGCATGATATTCATCGGGGAAATCAAGATCGATTGCACGAGCACCAGGAAAGGCCCACTCTTCTTTCATACACCCAACGTCATATCCAAATCCAGAGCATACATGCTTAGCAAATGGAATGGCAAACTGAGAAGCATTTCCAACGGTTTGGAATGAAGGGTATTCTTCTCCTCTAAATTCGATAGTTTCAATCATAAGTATTTCCAAGGAAGGTTGAACAAATATTGTACCTCTGACCAGTTACCCCATCTATGATGTAAGAGCATTGGTTTGTCTTTTACTTTATCAAACAGCTGAGGACTCTCAAACAAGTAGTTCCACGCAGTCTCAATAAAGTTATATCCACTTGCTTTCTCAATGACTTTGCACCAATCAAACAAGGTGTAACCAGGAATGTGTCTGGTTTCTACCACTTGAGCACCACCATAATCATCTGGGTTAACAGATATTCTATCACAGATTTCGATCTTTGGTCTAGTGCACCAATAACGATTTACTAGGACATATGTACTGTCATCGTTAAGACCTAAAACTTTGTAATAGAGTTCGTCTTCTTTTTCATGATTGCGATTGAAGAGAACATAGTTTCTCCAATCAGACCAATCAAGACCCACATGATCATACTTTCCAGCCATGATAGGTTTGTAATCACCAAATCCTTGGAAGAAAAATAATTCATCAGTAATTTTAGATGGAGCACCATGAACGTACTCTTCTCTATACGGAAACTGACAAGACTCAGGAACAGGTTGTGTGCTTCCGTTTACTGGACTATCGTCATCATTCCATGAGACAAAGTTAAAGTCTGGAATGTATTCAGATAACCACTTGAACTCATGAACAACAGGCCACCAGACTTCATAGTCTGCTTCCTTCAGAGTGTACGCAACCTTCTGAAGGAATAATATATCTCCCAAACCACATGGTTGGTAAATCAGTGCTGTTTTCATTCTAATTCCTGAGGTACTTTTTCACGCCACAACCATCGATCATAATCTACCCATTGCCAAGGAGCACTGAATAATTTCCCAACACACTCTTCAGTATTTTTGTAGTGTCTTGGATGACAAATAAGTGTGTCAGCCTGAATGCTCAACGTGTCTATAATATAATTTAGGCAAGTATCAACGATGTGAATTTGCTCTGCATTTTCAATAACAGAACACCAGTCAAACACTCTTTCTGTCAGGTTTGGATCCATCCAGATTACCTTACCATCATAATCCTCAGGAATGGTTAGTTGAACACCATGATGAGGTTTCCTGAAACTATACCAAGAGTTAGCAAAGATGTATGGTTGCCCATCATTCAATCCTAGTTTGTTGAAGAGATTATACTCTCTTTCATAGTCCCTCTCATAGGAAAAGTATTGAGCCCAGTCAGACCAATCAAGATTTGCACCAGCATACTTAGAAGTCATGATATCAGCAGAACCATTTGGTAATGGTTGATTGCTACAATCATATGCAAATACATCTGTTCTGGGAATCTGAAGATTCCAGCCAGTGTTGACTGGAGTCTTCAGTTGACAACAACCAGCATCCCACATCTCTTTTGTGACTGGATGATACACTTCATGCTTTTTATGAAACTCTTTAAGAAGTTTCTGAATGAAGAAGATGTCCCCCAATCCTCCTTGTTGAAGAACAACTAGGTTCATACTCGCAGTACCGAACGAATTTGTTCCTCAGATGAACCAATTGGGAATGCAAGCAGGTATCCCTGATCAGAGAGATGCTCAACAAGGATATGAGTTTCCCCAATGATCTCCTCTACGAAGTCATATCCATCGCCGCCATATTCAATTCTACCTTCCCAACAACCACCTTCAAAGTCGCGATGAACATAGATGCGAAGATCATCCATGATGATTACATCTTTAGAAAGATCTCTCTTCTCAGCCATGATACGGAGTTCAGTTTCCATAGGAAGACGCTTGGTATCATCTTTCTCAATACCATAACTTTCTCCCTTATAATCAGCACCAGGGAAGTGAGCATCTAACCAGAACAGAGTAGGTTTTTCATCTACATCTGCCATGACTTCGGACATCTTATCGACAGTGTAACCTTGATAGAGGTGAACCATATCCGAAGCAACTTTGTATGCAATCTTTAGATTGGAATAAAGTTCTTTGTCCAGCTCGATTCCATACAGATTATCAACCTGTTCAGTGAATAGAACAATGTCCATGCTGGTTCCATCACCAACACCAGTCTCCACATAGTTTTTGATGCCATATTCTTCGATCAATTTATTCAGTTGTACAGGATGATTAATCTGTCCCATTGTTATTTCAAGTAAGTAGTGTAAATAAAGTCTTCAAGAACTTCCATTGTTTTAGCAATCTCTAGATTGTCTTTGATTGCTTCTTCTTTTGATTTATACAGGTCTTCGCTGACTACAAATTCTTCCGACAGAGGGATGATTCCATCCATGTTGAAATACTTTCCAATGTCAGGAGCACCAAGATAAACAGGAATAGTGCCAGTTGCGAAACAATCGAGAAGTTTTTCTGTGAAGTATGTTGGGTATTGTCCATTCTCAATGGCTACCGAGAACATATAATCACATAGACCTTCTTCCTTGAATTCAATTTCATGGAATCCTCTACCATAAAGATCAACTTGATCACCGATTGCTTCTACCCACTGGAGACGATCGATATGACCTTGACACATTCTCTTATTAGAAGATATCATCGAGATCAGTTTAGATTTCTCATAGATCTTTGGTTCTTTAATCCAAAATCCTTGAGCGGGAACCCACTTAAATTTTGGATGGAGACTCAAAAGTTCTTGGTTGTGAGTGAAGATCAGATCAAACGCATCAATATATTTTTGTGGATTCATCTTCACAGAGTCCACAATCTGAGGAGTAATATACTTAGATTCTAATAACCAAGCATACTTTGGGCCTGGTTTAGGTTCGATCCACGCCCAGGGAAGGGTACTATCAATGTAGAATGTACCCTCTCCACCATCCTTTACCCACTCAATATGTTCGGAAACTTTACCATGAACAGAGTATCCTTTGTTTCCACCAGTGAGATGAGTAAAGGTATCACCTACAAGATTAAGCCTCAGTTTTTGCATTGATCTGCTCACTAATCCATGCATAGGTCTTGCGAATACCCTCTTCCAGAGTCTGAGAGTAGTCCCAACCAAGTTTCTCACGGATGAGATCATTGTTGGAGTTGCGGCCGCGAACACCCAGAGGAGCATCAAGTTTGTAGTTCTTCTGAACAACTTTACCAGACACCTTGGCGGCAGTCTCTACCAGTTGATTGATAGTAACCATCTCTTCAGAACCAATATTTACAGGTCCCATGAAGTCACTATCCATCATTCGGCGCGTCGCTTCGATGCATTCATCAATGAACAGGAAGGAACGAGTTTGTAAGCCGTCTCCCCACACCTCGATGGATCCACCTGTCTGAGGGAGGTAGGCAACCTTTCGGCAGATTGCTGCAGGTGCTTTTTCTCTTCCACCATCCCAGGTGCCTTCAGGACCAAAAATATTGTGATACCTAGCAACGCGGACAGGGATCCCATAATTACGATTGTAGGCAAAATAAAGTCTCTCAGAGAAGAGCTTTTCCCATCCATATTCGCTATCAGGATTAGCGGGGTATGCAGATTCTTCACGGCAGTTAGGATTATCAGGATCAAGTTGGTTATGCTCAGGATACATGCAAGCAGAACCAGAGTAAAAGATCTTAGTAGAGTTCTTTCCAACTCGCTCATTCATCTTACGTTGCTCTTCAAGAACGTTCAGATTAATAGTAGCAGAGTTGTGCATGATATCGGCATCGTTTTCGCCACTAAAGACGAAACCTGCTCCACCCATATCAGCTGCAAACTGATAGATCTCATCGAAAGGCTGAATGTAACGATAAGGAACAGAGTGATAGAAATTACCACGATCTCCTTTATATTCAAGGACACGTCGAACAAAATCTACATCACGAAGATCGCCAAGAACAAATTCGTTTGCTTCGTGTTTAGAAAATTCAGGATACTTAAGATCTACACCACGCACCCAGTACCCTTCAGATCGCAGTCGCTTGACCATGTGTGACCCAATAAATCCACCAGCACCCAGAACCAGTGCCTTTTTAGTGTAAGCAGTCATCTAATAATAAATGGTTTCTTCTTATGTATAATACCAAAAAAGGCGGTTGTTGTCAACCGCCTGATGGGTTCTTAAGGTTTGCAGGCTCGCCACTTGTTCTTTGACTGGAAACAAGAAACCAGGCGGGGTAACCCCATCCGCACCACCTGCTTTTGAGAGAAGCAGGAAACTCCGAGGGCTTGAAACCCATCCCGACCAGTGCTGTTAACGTCCATCCGTGACGGGCATATTGGGGATGACTCCACCAGTACTGTTATAGACCATCCGTGTCTTCATCATCTTTAATGTAACAAGGTACGCAATCAGGATCTAACCATTTAGTGTACTCAAAGTC
>Ga0129333_10005708_pt1 | contig 11722 bp, 13 predicted proteins | sample CPB6_08_DNA_FD_94474 | JGI IMG/M metagenome (GOLD analysis project Ga0129333, IMG submission 94474) | Freshwater to marine salinity gradient microbial communities from Chesapeake Bay, USA - CPBay_Sum_0.6_0.8_DNA | ecosystem: Environmental > Aquatic > Marine > Coastal | place: USA: Chesapeake... | reverse complement strand
TGGTGTGATGATTTCACCAGCGCGGTTTTTTGGAATTATAAGCCTCCCTATGGCCCAATTTATTACCAGGATGAGTTGGGCTTGTGGTGGTCGCAACAAACGCTTGCCGATGAAGAACGTGCTGACCCATTAGCATTTGATTTAGGATTTTGATGGAGGCCCGCTAGCCTCGATCCAGAAAACCTAAGCCGGGCTCGTTTGTAAATAATTGAAATATTTGTTTTTGAGCAATTTCTCCTGTGTGCGCGCCAAAGCTGATTTTAGGCCGCTGGCCAGTGCTTGGCTCCAGAAGAATTGTTCAGGCTAGGTTAAGCTGCAGAGGTTTACTTCATAACCTTACTCCCAAGGGAGCGCGTCCAACCCCTCTGTGCGCTCCTGCTTAAGCCCTCGTCTTTAGGCGAGGGCTTTTTTTCATGGCGCGCTGGTAAATGCTTTTTTAACTAGCTCTTGAGCAATCGCTGGACTGTGACGAGAAGAGAAGGTTTTGGTCATTTCGTCCTTGTGGACGAGAAACTAAGTCATCAACAGGCTTACTTGGCCCGGCGCTGCGTAATGTATCGCGTCGGGCTCTTTTTATCCTCCGCCCTTCATCTCTTTCAGGCGAGGCGCATTGCGCACTCTGCATTTTTGATCGCTTTTGATTCGGCGGGCTGATGTTTCAAGGCATAAACAGCCATTTCTTTTGATTTTGTGCCAAATTCTTCCTCCTTGATTTTTTTGCAAGCCCTGTGTCACGCGGATCGTTTTAATGAGCTGAGATCTTGCGTCTGGTAGCCAAAGCCAGGTGCATCAGGGAACCTTTGGCTCGGGTCTGAGAGAGCAATCGCTAGCCTTGATTGATGGTGGGACAATGGGCTGATTGTCTGCCGCGATAATTCTTCCTCATACCTTCAATCGCAGGCGGAGATCGACTTCTTCACGCAGATTTATCTATCGTCAAAGTCAAAGCTCTGATCGCCCATCTATGCTCTTCTACAGTCAATAAGCTCGGTGCTTTTTTTGAGTGCACGGTTGGGGGGATGTGATAACTATATTGAATTTTAAAGAAATATAACGATCCATCTCGACGGAGAAGACGAGTTTCTTGTCTATCGGCCATGACTTGCGCGCTTAGATTTTTTGGCATTAAAGCGCTTTGCTCCAGGGCAGGCGTAAAGCGAGAAGTGGATCTTTGCGCAAAGTCTGTGACGGTATAATCAGCCGCCTATTTTTCCTTGTGCGCAGATATTTTGATCTGATCGACGTCTCATTTGCATCGACACTAGATCGTCAATCTTGAGCCTTTTTCTTTGTTGGGAGAGTTTCATTTCCTAGATGAGGCATAAGACCACCCTAATTTTGCATTGCGAAAGGGGTCGATCTATTTCGTTCTGCGTCCAAAAATAGTTAGCTGATAGAGCAAAATTTACCCAAATTCGCGTAACAATTTGGCATTAAAAGAATTGTTTGTTAATCAATTAATGTGCATAGCACATTGAGTCGCGCTTATTTAGCGTGACGTTATTGAAGCGCACGCAAAGGATGTGTGCGTATACTGGAGTTAATTATGGCTAGAGCTACTAAGAAAACCACGCGCAAGGGTGCGGCCAAGAAGTCCACCCGTAAGGCTACAGCAAAACGCGGTCGTCCGGCAGCAAAGAAGGCTGCTACGAAGAAGCGTAAAGCAGCTGCTAAGAAGGCAGCTCCCGCCAAGCGTGGTCGCCGCGTAGCAACTAAAAAGACTGCGGCCAAAAAGCGTCGTGGCGCAGCTAAGAAGACAACAGCGCGCAAGAGCGTTCGTAAGGCTTCTGCTAAAAAAGCTACCGCTAAAAAGGCTACCGCTAAGCGCGCGCCAGCTAAAAAGCGTGGTCGTCGCAAGGCAGCTGCTGCGGCTGAATAATTCGAGTTATACATCTAGGTGATAGAGAAACCGGAGGCGCAGCATGCGTCTCCGGTTTTTTTTCACTTCGGCTCGTCTTTCATGTGCGCTATTTCATGATGGAAACTTCGTGAGGACTGAAAAAATGCCGTCAATCCGCAACTTAGGTAGGTCTGGTCTTCGCGCCTCAAGGATCGGCCTTGGGTGCATGGGAATGTCGGACCTTTATGGGGCGGTAGATGAAAAGGAGGCAAAAGAGACAATTCGGTTAGCCCTAGAAGCTGGGATAAACTTATTAGACACTGGCGATTTCTATGGCATGGGACACAATGAGCTGTTGATTGCTTGCGCTTTGAAAGAATTTCCTCGAGACCAGGCGGTACTGAGCGTCAAATTTGGCGCGCTACGAGATCCAGCTGGAAATTGGATTGGATTTGACGGTCGTCCGGAGGCGGTGCGGAATTTTATCGCCTATAGTTTGAGGCGTCTCAAAACTGATTACATCGATATTTACCGACCGGCGCGGCTTGATCCGCGTGTGCCGATTGAAGAGACCATTGGAGCGATTTCTGATCTTGTGAAGGCTGGCTATGTACGAGCGATTGGCCTGTCAGAAGTGGGGTCAGAAACTATTCGGCGTGCGGCAAAAATTCACCCGATTGCAGATCTTCAAATTGAGTACGCTATTACCTCAAGAAGTCTCGAGCGATCGATCCTGCCGACGTGTCGAGAGTTGGGCATTGGCATAACGGCCTATGGCGTATTGGGACGCGGTCTGTTGAGTGGGAAATGGCGGCAAGACCAGCCGGCGAGAGCGGGAGATATTCGCGCGATTATCCCGCGCTTTCAGGACGAGAATCTTCAACAAAACCTTGAGCTGGTTGAGCGTATTCGTGTGATCGCGATGGCTCATAATGCTTCTGTTTCGCAAATTGCGATCGCTTGGACCTTATCAAAGGGGGAGGATATTTTTCCACTCATCGGCGCGCGTCGATTGGACCAGCTCCAGGACGTCTTAGGCGCATTGGAAATTAGCTTGGGGTCGCAAGATATCGCACAATTAGATTTGATCGCTGACTTGGTTCAAGGCACGCGCTATGCTGCGCCACAAATGGCTCATTTAGATAGTGAGAAGGGATGAGGGGTTATTAGGATAATTTAATCCGTGGTGCGCTCAAGTGGTTGACTTGAGAAAGCCGGACTAACCCGTCAGCGTGTCAACGAGTTTATGGGTCAATCTAGATCTTCTTCAGTCTCCTTTATAAGCATTTTAAAAATAAATCGACTTTTGGTTTTAAGAAATAATTAGCTTCTTCTATCTGAGAGTGCTTGCCATATAAATTTTCAGATGCAAGATTATCAAATCTTTTAATCTAGACTGCGCGGAGTTAGGCATGGCTGGTTGTGAGGGCTTAACATTTCATGGCGTGAGTCGTGCGGCGTGGTCAGCAATTAAACATGCGGCTGCCGCCTATGGGATAAGCGGTGGAGATAGTGGCCAGGCCTCGCGTCAAGGATTTAGTTTTTCTTGGGCGTATCATGAATCCACAAAAACTTTGCATCTTCAGTGTATTAATGGGCCTGAACTTGTTCCGTGCTCTGAAATTAATGCGCGCTTACGGGCAGAAGTCCAACAAGTGATTGTCGCTGCGAGTGATGCTGAGGGTCGCGCAACTATAGCTTGAAAATATTTGCTAAGCATAACTCAAAGGGTTAAATTTCGTGGCTATTTCTGAATTGGTGTGTCGCGCGCGCGCTCTTGCGCTTTAGATCGCTGAGATATGAGCTGATAAGAGATATAATATTTGTAAATATTGCTGACATATTGAACGGTCTCGCGTCCAACTTTTCGTGCTGCACCCAGCTCAACATTATTGAACCATATGTTTGGATTAAGTCCGTGCTCTTTGGCATATTGACGAAAGGCATGAAGATTGCCGGGTCCAGCGTTATAGGCTGCAAAGGCCATTAACGTCCTATTGCGTTCACTAACCTCTGGTTGATTGATATAGGCGTCACGCAAATATTTTAGGTAACGCGCGCCAGCTTTAATATTGAGTTCAGGGTTTTTCTCTACGCCGATTATTCCGATTGGTTGACTGGCTGCTGTGGAAGGCAAAAGCTGCATGACGCCAACCGCGCCTTTTGGGCTGCGCTTGTGCTGATTGAGTTGCGATTCCTGATAGCCCTGCGCTGCCAGCATAAGGTAATCAAAATTATATTCATCGCCATAGCGCTTGAAGATTTCTACGAGATCTGTGAATTTACGTATTTCATTATTTGAGATCGCATTTTTAATAATTCTCGTCTCTGAGAAATAGCGGTGAGAAACGCGGTTACCAAAAGCAGTGCCGATTGTGTGCGCTTTAACAAATTCATTTAATTCTTTTGCGAGTAAAGGGGATCCCTTACGTATCGCCCATCCGACATTGCCTTCCTCGCCAATAACTAAATCGGATCTTAGCCTTATGTTTGGGAAAATTTTGGCCCAAACCTGAGCCTTATGTTGATCAACTACAGCATAGGGCAGGGCTCCAGCGTTGACCATCTCAATCAAATCTTCATCTTCAAGATTCTCGTCAGCAGAGCGTAAGAATATGGGTTTGAACCCTTTTGCGGCGAGTTTTTCGTTCAAAATTTGCAAGTGGGTAAAGTAACTACTCGATTTTCTGACGTAAAATTCCTGACCTGCAAGATCCTCAAGCTTATCGAGTTTTGGTGATGTTGGGCCCTGTATGAGGTATTCATTTACGCCTGTGAGCCAGGGTTGGAGAAAATCGACCTTATCCATTCGCTCAGGCGTAACCGTGAGATTGGCGGCAATAATATCGCCCTTGCCTGTTGTTAAAGCATTGATCATCTCATCGCGCTGGATTGGATCGAATGCGATATGAAATCCAAGGGTATGAAATTTATGTCTTGTATTAATCCATAATTCTAATTGTCGCCCTAGTTCGGCTTCTACGCCATATTGCCTTCCTTTATCTATGAAAAAAAGCGTCTTGCTATAGGGAACAAGTATCCGGATAGTACGTCTTTTCAGCATGCCGTCGAGGTCGCCAATCCAAGGCCGGGTTTTGGGAAGTGAAATCAGTGGCTCTTTGGAGTAAGTGGGATGGTTTAAAACGGTGTCTGTGGCGTAGGCAGGTACGCCAATAATAATCTGTATAAAAAGGATCAGGAGTATTTTGTGACCTAGGCTGCATATTTTCACGATGGGTTCTTCCCGCAGCTTTGAGCAAAAATATAATGAGAAATCCTCAAAAGACTCTAAAAGGCCCTCTCGATTTTGCCCAGAAAGATAGTCTTAAGATAAATCCCAAGATCTGGATCATTTAAAAAATTATCCATGATTTTCTATGGGATGCAAAGTGATTTTTGTTTTTAAGTCGATACTGTGAGGACGCCGCTAAGAGCTTTGTCGAGACTCACAAGGTCAAATATGGAGACAAAGAATCTGAAACCAGTCTCCTTTATTGTATTTCGAGAGAAAAAGTTGATGATTTGAGAGTTTCTCAAAATATTGGAATTAGCTATTTTTTGAATAGACTTATTGCTTTGTCTCTTAAAACTCCATGTGTAATGTTTTTTTGTCTGAATCTGGCCGCATCTAAAACGGTTTCGCATGGAATCATAATCTGATTAATATGTGACGATAATTCATGTATTGAGGCGGCATAGACAATGCGTCCAATGCCGCACCAAATTAAAGCGGCGGCGCACATAGGACAAGGTTCTCCAGTCGTATAGATTGTTGCATCATATAGGTTTTCTGCAGGATGATCGGCGGTATAATTTCTGATCGCCATCATCTCTGCATGCGCGGTTGGGTCATTGAGTTTAATGCCAAGATTATGTCCTTTGGATAATAACTCGCCATTTTTTTCAATTACGGCGCCAAAGGGAAAATCGCCTTTTTCGGCTTCTTCAAGGGCGATATTCATAAAGTATTCGTCTTGAGTGTTTACTAAACTGTTTCTATTCATTTGAATTTTTTCATTTTTATCATGAAGATCATGAACCTGAATGATGTTTTGTTTTTTAAAAAATTAAGAGAGAAGGTCTCTTTATTTTCTTTTTTTGCGATAATCTAAGCATTCTTTGGTCATATCCTCAAAGATAATACAATAGGAATCTATCCAGTCTAAAGTGAGAAGCGTTTGAGCATGGTTAGGACTCATTCTGCCCTGGCAAATTTCTCGATGCAGATGATTTTCAAGTCTATCCTTCATATGAGCGTTCCAAGGTCTTGAGGTTAGGCTTTGAGGCCAGAGATTTTTTATATCATTCCCGCCGCCAACCTCAGGGGTAATGAGATGATCGATTTGGTAGAGGCTCGATTTGTTTGGATCGATTCCATAGGCTTCAAAAACTTTTTGTTTTAACTCTTGGGAAATCTCTGGGATTTTTTTTCTAAATTCGCGTGAGCACATTTCTGAAATTTTTGGCGCTGGATAAGTCAAAGACCCTGGGGTTTGAAGTCCGTGGGGGAGAAGGGGGTTTTCTTCTTGCGTATAGTCGTAGGGGCGACCATCCTGGGCCTGGGCTAAGGAGGTAAAAAGTATTAAAATAAAGATTACTCTAAGCATTTTTTCAGCTCATTCTTAATCACACCGCAAAAAACATTAGAGGGTCTTTTTCTAGCTGTCTAGAAGCGAGCTTTATGTTAAAGCAAAAACAATAGAAATAAGTTGCATATGTTTGTAATTTCCGAAAAAAGATTTCTATCATTTAAAAATGAAAAATACCAATCTAACATTTAAAGGGTCGTGTATATTTATTACTCTTGCTCTAGATGTTTGTTAATTTGTTGATAAATTCTTATTATTGGATCGGGGCCTATGCTGACCTGTCCCAAGAATGGATAATCAAGTTCTGCGATCAAAAAGACAATTGAGCCAAGTGCGAGTGCTAGGACGCCGCCGATAAGCATATGTGGGACGAGCTCCATATCCTGTAAAGATAAAAGAATTGAGTTGATAAAAACGCCAAATAAAAGAATCCACCATAAAATATTTGGTAGGCCTTGGTCGACAGATGCGAGACGAAGTCTTCTTGTTTCAACTAATAAATTAAATTGCTTGATGTCTTCAGCCAGTAAAAGTTCCTGCCGCTTGTTTTTGGGTTCAAATGAAAGGATCGTCCTACGCATATCATTAATGACGTCTGATCCGGCAGTTGGAAAGCCGCCCTTATTTTGAATGGTCCAATCTTTTTCGATTGTTGCTTTTGCATATTTAAATATATCTTGTCTGATTTTATCAGAAAATGGTTCTGGATACATTTTGAAATCATGATATAACGAAATCAGGAGCGTAGCTTCCTTGTCCACATTATCGCCAGCTTCGTTAAAGCGTTCATAAGCGGAGACAACGAGTAGGCCGACAAGCAGGCCAAAGAGCACGAAAAAATTTGAAAATGTTTGACCGAGATTGCGTGCGGTGCGCTCATGTCCGTGAACCCAGGATCTTATTTTTGTTTTTTCAAAAAAATAGATCCCTGCCCAAGTTGTCCCTAATGACAGGGTTGCAAACATAATCGCCATAACCCATAATTGGTAATTATAAATAAAAACCATTCATTGCTCCAAAGCCAACATATTCAAGCGAATTAGGTCAATCTGGAATATATACGATTTAGATATATGATATGTTAAGTCAGTTACATAGTCTATTCTTTGTGCAAGACGAAGGTCTAGATGCAGTTAGGGCTCAATAGTTTAGTCGCTCCAGGAGCCTTTCGTATGGCGCTAGCAGGGGCTGTTTTTTTACATCACACAACATTTTTCAACGTCGGGATGTCATCCGTATTAGTTTTTTTTGTGTTAAGCGGCTATTGGGTTGCGAGAATGTGGACGCATGATTATGTGAATACTATTTCTCCTTATTATACCTATCTCATATCAAGAATCTGGCGCATTATTCCCGTTTTCGCGCTTGCGTCCATTATTTCTTGGGGCTTGCTTCTTTGGCGTGATGGCAGGCCGAATTCTATCGGTAGTCTTACGCATCAAATATTTTCAAACATACTTATAATAGGCTATAATTCTCTCCCCTTTCAGGCAAATGTGCCAGGGTGGTCGTTAGATATAGAGATTCAGTTCTATGTGATTGCGCCGCTTATCATCTTTCTGATCTCCCGTAGTATTTACGCTCTATTCCTTTTTGTCCTAATTTCTCTTTTTTCCAAATCTTTTGGTGGGGCGGCTAGTCTTGCTCCATTTTTATATTTTTTCGGAATTGGGATTTCATCCGCGCTTCTTGAGATCGCGCCAACGCGCCAGCAGGCTTATGTTACCCTGGTTGTCGCGGCAATGATGATGTTCGCCTGCCTAATAATTGCGATCTATAATAATATGTTAGTGCAACATTCCTCTCTTCATCTTGTTTTTAGCCACAGAGAGAATCTATTGCTTGCTGTCATTATGACGCCATGGGCTCTGTATACGGTTAGACAGCCCAGTAGCATTTTTGATCGAATGTTGGGTGATCTATCCTATATCTTCTATCTTTTGCACTGGTCTATTCTTGGTTTCTTGAAAACAGGGGAGGGCTCATTTTTATTTAGATTAGTCAATTGTTCATTCGCTCTCGTACTCATCACTGTTTTATCCTATCTCATCTGGCGATTTTACGACCATCCGATCAATAAACTACGAGGTCAATGGGTAAAGAATCGCGCTAAAACTAACTTATTATGACTATAAGGCTATCTATCAATCCTGATGACTTATAAAGATGGGCGTATGAACGGAAAATGATATGTGGTTTAGAATAACCCATTTAGTGAGTGTGCTTCTTATTCTTAGCTCTTTATTGCTTATCTGGTTGATGCAGCGCTCAGATCAACCTTCTATAAATTGCGCAACGATTAATAATGGGGCAAATAATTATAATATATTAATTGTTGGCGAATCCTGGGCTTCAGATGGTAAGCTCTTTCCTGAGCTGCCTTTAATAACCTCGGCCCGCTTAAATGGGCGTGGCGTCATGGCCTGTAGCATTGGATTTTCAGGGCGTAATTCAAAGCTGCTCTATTATGAACTGAGAGAAAAATTTTCAAAAGAGAAGATTAGAAATTTATTTAATAATGCAGCACCCAATAAGCTTTTGGTGATGACAGGTGTAAATGATACAATTCAGCATATAGGTGCTTCTAATTATGTCGAATATACTAAAAAAATTGTTGAATTCTTTGATAATATTAGTGATATAGAAGTTATTACAATTCCGCGTGTAAATGAAAGAACATTTCGTTCTCCAAATCTTTTCAGTGCAATAAAGCGGTCAATATTAAGATGTCTCTATGATCATTGCGATTATCAAGTGAATGATCTCTATCGAGTGGCGCTGTGGCGAGATCATCCTGAACTCAGGCTGATAGAGTATGATGATTTTATTGATGAATATAGAGACCATGAATACTGCCATACACAAGACGGTATTCATCTAACGGACGAATATTACCATAAATATGGTGTTTTTCTTGCAATCGCCATGAATCTCGAAAAAAATGAAATGGCAAAGAAATAAAACAATATTGATATTGAAGAATATCTTCAAATTTTTTTACGTCTTGACGCTAGCTGTATAAGTCGGAAATCATAACTATATTATCTGTCACGTTCTTTTTGGATAATCCGTGTGTGTTTCCATGCCCAAAGCCTCTAAAGCCGCATAAGCTACAAGGTGGTCATCTTCAATCGTTGAGCCGCTGACGCCGATAGCGCCAATCATAACCCCGTCTTTGTTTATGATAGGTAGCCCGCCTGGAAAAGATATAAGCCCCTGATTACTGTGTTCGATGCCATAAAGTGGGCCCTGAGGTTGAGATAGCTTGCCAATATCACCTGTGGGCAGACCAAAATAGACAGCTGTGCGCGCCTTTTTAATCGCAATATCGATGCTCCCAACATAGGCATGATCCATACGATCAAAAGCTTTAAGATGACCGCCAGAATCAACAATAGCAAGACACATCCGCGTTTTTATATCGAATGCTTTAGTGCGAGCGGCAAAAATAGCTTTTTCTGCTTGATCAAGAGTGATATGCATCGTTTTCCCAAAAAAATTGAGTGTCGAGATATAAGATAAGTTTAAATATATGTCTATGCGAAGTCATAATTATATAAATGGTATTTTATAAATCTCTTTTATTGAGCAATCAAGGATTGATTATTTATCGATATTCATATCTGCCGGCGTATCGCAGCCCCGCTTATTTTTTATATAATCACCTAATGGTATCTTACAATTTTTACTTAAGACTTGTGCTGAATTGTTGACCATCACATCATTGCCAGGGACGATATAACGTTTTTTATTTACAATAACTGTAACGCCGACTTGTGGATCATATGATATGATTTGTGCTGGCGTGTCACGGTCATCAGGCAAGATTTTACAAATTAATTCATCGCAGATGAGAAGGCCGGGTGGAATTAGTCCGGGACGATTAATTTGTGTATCGGAATAAGCCACGTTGGTCATATTTATTAGTATTATCACAACGATAGAATACTTTTTCATTTTGTTCTTTCTTGTTTAATATGGAAATGAAATTAATGGTAACTATTATAACCTTATCAATCTTGATGATGTCTTAAAGACTGTAACTTAATCAATAGGCTATTTATCATTCATTCGCTATTATATACTCAATGTGATATCTTCCAAATGAATTGGGGGGGTATTTCATGCAAAAATACCAAGAAGCACTCGCTTTTCTTGAAAAGCAGGACGCGCTTGCAGGCGGAGGTTCATATTTCAGAGAAATATCAGAGATGCTGAAAGAGCTTATCCAGCGCAACGACGAGAAGCAGAATAGTTTAAGCTCGAATATGACTTCTGATCCCTGGCGGACTGAGTCGGAGAGAATTAGAAGATCTTCCCAGGCTGAGCTGGGCGAGGCGACAAAAAAATGGTCCAAAAGTGAAAATAAATCCCACATATTTTTTAAAGGGGATAGCAAATAGCGTTGTTAATTGTGAGCGACAATGTAGTTTAATTTACAAATGTTGGTAAAATGGCATTGTAATCATGGTAAGCAATGCCACGATAAAATCTTGAGCCAAATTCTTCAAAAAGCTTTTTATCTAATTCCTCCATTGATTGGGAAAAATACTTCTTAGGGGTGTTTTTCCAGCTTGTTCCAGGTTCGCCATCACTTACTAGAACGCCCATCCGCCATTCGCGGGATAAATTCTCTATCTCAATTATTGAGGGGCGGGCCCAATTGATCGCTTTGTCGACATTATTTCGATAGGACATGATTGAAAGAGAATTAGCAGAGCAGGAAATTTCTTTCAAAAAATTGCTTGAATTTACCTCGAGTGAATTAAAGATCGGGTTTACTGCTATATCGATCGCTATATCTGATGTATGGTGACGTATTAGCTTATAAAAATTTATTGTTCCTTGGATTAATTTTTTTCTTAATTGCGGATTATTCCAATCTGCTAAGGCTTGAGGCTCTACATCGAAGTGGAGGCCGTCGAATAAGGTGGAGGACTGAACGAGGTCGATAATGCTCTGGGCGTGCTCCGGCAGTACTGTGCTGCCCCATGACCATTCTGGTTCTCCGCATACTGCATAGATCTGTCTATTTCCAGAGCGCAGGGCTTTAATTCTAGCTAGCGCTTGATCCGTTCGATTTAATAAAGCTTTAGCCGACGCTGGAGTAACAAAAATAAATAAGGTTCTAATGTTATAAGTATTGGTAAATTCTTTTAATTTTGTTTCAGTTAGAATACAGTCCTGCCACACCCAGATTGTAGATCCCGATAAGATATTCTGCGCTTGGACCGAGTGGCTGCTGACAAAGCTACAGCACCCTATATACAATATATTTCGACGCGTTAATTGC
>Ga0129333_10005707_pt1 | contig 11722 bp, 17 predicted proteins | sample CPB6_08_DNA_FD_94474 | JGI IMG/M metagenome (GOLD analysis project Ga0129333, IMG submission 94474) | Freshwater to marine salinity gradient microbial communities from Chesapeake Bay, USA - CPBay_Sum_0.6_0.8_DNA | ecosystem: Environmental > Aquatic > Marine > Coastal | place: USA: Chesapeake... | reverse complement strand
TTGGCAACCCGGAGACTGGTTAATACATTGGCCTGGAACAGATTTATCGGTGAGGCTTAAGATGGCACGAGCCTATAAGGAAAAAATTATTCAATGAAAATTTATATAACCGGTGGTACTGGTTTTGTTGGCATTAATCTTAATCATTATTATAATCAGCATGATGTTTATAACCATGTCCGTGGTCAGACAGCAACTAGTCAACTAGAGCAATTCCGGCCTGACTTGATTATTAATTCGGCAGCTGAAATCTATACTGCTGATTTTATGTGGGATCCTAATGTCATGCTTACCAAGGAATGTCTAGAATACTGTGTTCGTAATCCTACTACTGCTATGATACAAATTGGCTCAAGTAGTGAATATGGACCTATTTCTCGTGCTAGCTCCGAGCAAGATCGTATTAACCCAGTTGATATGTATCAAACCACTAAAGGTATAGCTACATTATTATGCCAAGGTTATGCTAGAACTTACAACTTACGAGTTTCGATTGCTCGTCCCTACAGTGTTTATGGGCCTCATGAGAGACCGCATAGACTGTTTCCTAGATTATGGAAAGCCTTTAATCAGAATGAACCGATGACCCTATTTAACGGGTATCACGACTTTATCTATATAAATGATTTTGTAAGAGGTCTTGATTTATTAGCACATGATATTGTACCCGGGCAAGGCGATATTGTAAATTTTGGTTCCGGTCAACAGTATAGCAATTTCTCTATACTAGAATTATTTGAACATGTAACTGGTCGAACAGCTCCTGTAGAAAAAGTAAATCGATTGTATAAAAAATTCGAATCCACAGTGTGGGTATGTGATACTAAACATGCTCAAGAACGATACAATTTTAAGACCACTTACACTATAGTGGATGGAATTAAGGAATTTTTAGAAAAAGCTCAGTACTAAGGAAAAATAAATGAAACTACACCGTAAAATTACTACAAGCAAATTCAACACCGTTGTTATTGAATCAGAGGACCCCGATCTAATTGAACATTTTCATCAGCCTAATAATTATGCTGATGTTATTATTGATCAAATCAACACAGAAAGATTATATGACTTTATGTTTAAAGATCAAACTGATCTAGTTGTACTAGATATCGGAGCCAATATCGGGTTGTTTACATTATATGTACAAGATAGTGCGCGAGCAGTATATTGCTTAGAACCTACGCCGTCGCATTTTAACCTTTTATCTAAAATTACAGCACCATATCAAAATGTAACATTGTTACCAGTGGCTTTGCACAGTGAAAATAGTTTAATTGATTTCTATTTGTTTGATCAAAACAGTACCATGAACAGTACTGTAAACAAGTACGGTCGTAAAGTACAAGTACAAGGACAAAATTTGTTAACAGTGCTTAATACCAACGGCTTAGATCATGTAGATTTTGTAAAATGTGATATTGAAGGTAGTGAAATGGCAGCTATAACAAATGATACTGTAGCTTCTGTTGCCGATAGAGTTGATAGTTGGTTTTTAGAGATTCATGCCACCGAGCATGGTAATATCTATAGTAATCGAGAACACATTAAAAAGATTTTTGAAAATAATGGATATGACACCATGGATTTTAAACATGATGGTATTTGTGCATTTAAGGTTTAATTATGCGAACTGTATTTTTTGCCTGGTTAAGTGACGATTTCAAAGATACTATAATTGATTATCAGGGATTTTATCGGAGCTTTAAACATTTTCATCCAGACATTGATTTAAAAATATTTGGGGATAGAGAAATCGCCCAAGTATTTGGGTCTGAGCCATGGATTATGCACAGCACATGTAAAGCGGCATTTGCTCGACAATTATATGATCAATACGATCTTGTAGTTAATGTAGACGCTGATTTTTATTTTTTTGATAGATGTTATGAAATACTCAAAGGCGATTATGATATAGCAGCTTGTAGTAACTTTAATGTATTTTTAAATGTTGACATCAAAGAACAAGAGATTGATGGTGTATATATTCCTAGAGTCGATCAAGTACATTACATTCAAGGTGGTTTAGTGGCTAGTACAAGTAAAGAATTTTGGGACGAATATTACGATGTCACTGCTCAAATCGGTCCTAAAATGCATCTATATGAAAACGACACCCTCAATATCTTATGGCATTCCGGGAGATATAAAACCAAATTGTTAGATGGTGATTATGACTTTCGAAGCCCGCATTTCAAACAGTATTATAACTGCGCTAGCCTAGGTCGAGAAAACCAATTTCAACTAGTTAATAATCAAGTCATGCTAGATCAAAAACCAGTTAGAAGTTATCATGTAGCTCATGGCAATCAAGGTGCTTCGGGCCGACGCAAATTGCGGTTGCATCAACTGTTTAACCATGAAATTAATCATTGGTTTAACAGAACCATAATGAACAATCATGCATAAAATAAAAAGAAGAATTATCGACATAACCTATCGTGAAAAGCTAAGTCATCTCAGCAGTTGTTTGAGTGCTTGGCCAATTATTCATGAGATATACAATACAAAGAAAGAGCATGAAGTTTTTATTCTCAGTAATGGTCATGCTGGATTAGCTTTATACTGTGAACTAGAATATAGATATGGTATTAATCCGGTCATGCTCTTACATAAACATGGCATTCATCCTGGAAGAGACTTAGAAAATCATTTACATTGTTCTACAGGTAGTTTAGGGTCAGGATTACCTATTGCAGTTGGACATGCACTAGCTGATAGGTCTCGTAATGTTTACTGCATGATTAGCGATGGTGAAGCGGCAGAGGGTAGCATTTGGGAAGCATTACGATTTTGTTATGTTCAAAATTTAACAAATCTCAAAATTTATGCTAATATAAACGGTATGAGTGCGTATGAATATTTAGATGTTGAATATCTCAAAACAAGATTATTGGCTTTTCTTCCTTGGATAGAAATTCGTGAGTCTGAGCCTTTAGAACTGCCGTTTGCCAAGGGACTACTTACTCATTATTATGTTTTAAAACCTGAAGATTATGAAAAAATATGAGAAAAGAATGTATAGAACTATTGCATGATTCCATGCAGAGTAATTCTAATATAGTTGTTTTAACCGCCGACCTTGGTTTTGGTATCCTTGATACAATTAGAGATCATTATCCTAATAGGTTTTATAACACCGGTGCAGCCGAACAACTTATGATTGGCGCAGCCATTGGCTTAGCTCATTCCGGAAAAATCCCAGTGTGTTATTCAATGAGCAGTTTTATTTTATATCGCCCCTTTGAGTTTTTAAGGAACTATGTTAACGCTGAGCAAGTTCCTGTTAAATTAATTGGTAGTGGTCGAGACAGAGACTACAGTCATGATGGGATAAGTCATTGGGCCGATGACGACGAACTAGTACTTAAGGCTTTACCTAATATTAAAATCTATAAACCATCTACATTACATCAGTTGGTACAGTCATGGCAGTCATTTATTACTGGACCCGATCCTGGATATTTAAATCTTATAAGGAAACTTTAAAATGAGTGAGATGTTTAAAAAATTAATTGAGCTACCTAATCACCCTACACCACTTGAATTTTCTCCTAAAGGGCATCTCAAATTTAGAGATAAGCCGTATCCCTGGAGCATAGTTGAAAAAGAATTTGATTTTTTATATAATACCATAGCAGAAAATAACTTAAAGCGTGGATTTGAAGCCTGTACCGGAATAGGCATGAGTGCTTTAGCAGCCGGATTGGCTATGAAACAGACCGGGGGATTACTAGTAACCATTGATGCTTATATTGAAGAACATATTGGTAGTCCTCACTATGCCAATCAAACACCTATGGTAATCGAAAACAGCATGGGTTTTAAAAATATAAATTTCCTAATAGCTCATTTCCAATTAGAAAACCACTTAATTCCTGAAGTGGGTTGGTCACCTGATGATGTACCTACTAAAATTGAAAAACATTTTACCGCTCCGTTGGATTATGTTTTTATTGACGGTGGACACTTTGATCACCAAGTTCTTAAAGACATAAAATGCATTTTGCCATACACAAACCAAGAAACACATTGGTTATTTCATGATGTTGATGAGCATAATGGGTGGAATAAAGAAGCACATGATTTCTGTTACAATGTACTGAAAAAATCTATTAAGATTATGCTGCCTCATAGTCAAGGCTGTGAGAATTTAAGTATCTTAGTAGATAGCGAATAATCATGCGTATTGCTGTGTGTTTCAGTGGTCTTGTAAGTAGAGTATACCAAAATTTTGAATTACTACTAGAACAACTTAAAAAATATCAAACTAAATCTAATTTTTATGATATAAGACCGTGGCCCTATGAATTTGAGTATGATTTCTTTTTTAGTCATAGCAATGATGCTGGTATTGATGAGTCTGTTTTTTATTCCCATATAGTAGAATTATTAGAAAGAGCAAATTTAAAGAATTGCCTGCCAACCATTGAATTTACTTCAAGCTCACAAATAATTACAAAATATCAAAACAATTATTGTTGGAGTAATGGAAATAGTATAACAGGCATTTGGAATCAATTTGAATCTATTAAAAACAGTGATTCGCTTAGACAGCAGCGTGAACAGTCGGAAAATTTTCGTTATGATATTGTGATCAGAACTAGGCCCGACATTGAATTTACAAAACCTATTGATCTTAGGCGAGCTTATCATCTCAGTCAACAACCTAATGTAGTTTTATTCCCAGGAAATTGGAATTTTCATGGATACTGGTACGATCATACCTATTTAGATCGTCAGCCCGGTCCGGGCAATCGTCCTGAAATGATCGGGCAAGGTATGCTTTGTGACCAATGGTTTGCTGCTAGTAGTAATGTTATGACACTGACTTCGCAAGTATATGATAACATAGAAAAATATGTTGATAGTGGTTGTAGATTACATCCCGAAACTTTGTTATGGTGGCATGTCACTAAGACCATGAAAGCCACATTCATATGGTTAGACTTTAAAAATAAAATAAGAGGAGTGATTCACGACTGATATGAAAAAGATTGTATATGTTACTGGTTGTCTAGGTTTCATGGGGTTTCATGTTACTAAAGCCTGTTTGGATCTTGGTTGGTATGTGCGTGGTATTGACAAGATAACCTATGCAGCAAACTTAAATCTATTACCACAGTTGAATAGTTATGCCAATTTTGTTTTTGAACAGCGTGATATTAATGATCTAGATGTTTTGTACGAATGTGATTATGTAATTAATACAGCGGCTGAAACACATGTAGATAATAGTATTGTTGATAGCGATGTATTTGTTCGTAGTAACATAGATGGCGTTCATCATTTACTTAAATTAATTAAAAATAATCATAAATTTAGAATGCCTATTCTGTTACATTTTAGTACAGATGAAGTATATGGTGATATAGTTTCGGGCCACCATACCGAAAATGATTTGCTTAAACCAAGCAATCCGTATTCAGCAACCAAAGCAGCAGCAGACATGTTAATAATTGCCTGGGCAAGAACATATAACCTTCCGTATGTTATTGTTAGACCGACTAATAATTATGGCACAGGGCAATATACTGAAAAATTTATTCCTCATACTATAAAATATCTTAGCTTAGGTAAACCGGCTCCGTTACATGATGCCGGCACTCCGCGTAGAACTTGGTTACATGCTAGTGATACAGCAAGTGCTGTAATTCACATTATTCAGAATGATATTTGTAATGAAATCTTTAACATAGCAGGTAATTACGAAGAACAAAACATTGTTATAGCTGAAAAAATAATTAAACTAATGAACTTACCGGGCTCGGTTGAACAATACTTAAATTTGTCAGTTCGTAGACCTGGGCAAGATGTTCGTTACGCTATTTCTGATACTAAATTGAAATCCACTGGATGGCAACCCAAAGCCAACTTCGATCGAGAATTGGCACTAATAGTAGATTACTATCAACAAAACTTTATATGGTAAGCTATGTTTAAACTACATTTTAACTTTATACATATTGGCGATCAGATTTCAACCACAGCTATACCAGAAAATATTTACAAATTGACTGGTGAAAAAGTAGTAGTAACTGATCCCAGAATCTGGGTGTTTCGACATAATCCCTATGTTGAACATTGGGAGGAAAGTCAAGCTCAAGATATACCGGTAATCAATCTCATGCCTGATTGTCGAATGGCCGATCAACGAAAAGTATACATAGACAAAGTCAAGTTACCTATCACAGCAGGACAAACTGAATATATGTGTATAAACATGGGGCTTGAAGAAATGCCACTGCGCCACAGCCGACTTTATATCTATGAAGATTTAGATATAGATCCTTGCAAGGTCGTTGTGCATACACAAGGAAGTGATAGGACAAGAGATGGCGAACCTGCTATTAGATATCAATCCGGTGAAGATCACCTTAGAATCATGAGTGATGAAGTAATTGAATCTATATTAAAAAATTATAAAGATTTTAAAATTGTTCAAGTTGGGTCACAAGATGATCGCCCGTTAGGCGGCAATGTAATTGATTGTCGTGGTAAGTACGATTACTGGGAGACAATTAAAGAAATATCTACAGCAGCAAGATTTGTGGGCATTAACAGCGGTCCTATGCACATGGCTAATTGCTACCCAAGAGTTGATAAAAGAGTGGTGTTAATGGAATTTCCTGAAAAAACATTATGGTCTTATCGCCCGGGTGATGTTAGGCATTGGTTGTTTAGTTGGATCGATCCCACTAACATGTTTTTTAATCGATTTAAGTACGATGTTGGTTTTACTTACAGTTATACTAAGCTATGAACAATAACATATTAATTCATTTAAGGTCTACTATACCTCAATATCCTGGTAATTATTTAGAAATTGGTAGCGAATCTGGATCTCGTCTCACGGTACTGGCAAGAGAGTTTCCTGAAAAAACTATTATATCAATCGACGGTGATCCTGCCAACTTTGAAACAATTTATAAAGAAATCGCTAAATTTACCAATGTAATGTTTTATGATACAACAGTGACAGAATTTACTAGCACATTGTCTGATAATACCGCAGATACCATGGCAGTTGACACAGTGTTGATTAATTTGCCTAAAGATTATGCCGAATCGGCTGAGGCAGTTAAACTAGCTGTAAAATTATTATCCAATGAACCTGGACAAGTACTATTTGCAAACTGCGATAATGAAAATATCAGTGCAGCCATTGTTGAGTTTAAATACCTCATAGGATATAGAATAATCGATACATTATCATTAGATACCACAACTTTGGTATTTAAGGTTAGAGAGTACTAATGTTACAAGATCACGAATTTGAAAAACAATACTGGGGAGATTGTACTAATACATTTGATGAAGATCAAAAACATTATGTATATGCCAAGTTAATGGGGCTGACCAGGCGACATTATAGTTTTGATGTGGGCCACAAATCTATTATAGACATCGGGGGCGGACCAAGCAGTATATTATTGAAAACAATAAATCTTGTTCGCGGTCTAGTAGTCGATCCCATTCAGTATCCAGAATGGACGCGAGCTCGGTATGCAATAAAAAATATATCAGTTTCAACAAAGATGGGAGAAGAAGTCAACGAATCAGGTTGGGATGAAGTTTGGATTTATAATTGCCTGCAACATACTCATGACCCTGCCAGGGTTATTGAAAATGCAAAAAAAGCAGCACCAGTATTAAGGATTTTTGAGTGGATTGATATTGAGCCACATGACGGGCATCCACATGAATTGTCGTCTGATTTATTGAACCAATGGATTGGTGGCTATGGCAATATTATTAATTTGGCTGAATCGGGTTGTTTTGGCCGAGCATACTACGGAATTTTCCAACAATGAGATTTCATATTTTAGGTTTACCTCACACAGTCACTAATAAAGAATACAATGCCTGCGCCTATACACAAAAAGTATGGAAGTTTGGTAAGATGATGCAAGAAAGAGGGCATTATATTATACATTATGGACATCCTGACAGTAATGTTCCTTGTGATGAGCATGTTAATGTTATATTTGATAGAGATCTTGAACGGGCATATGGTAACTACGATTGGCGTAAGAATTTTTTTAAATTTGATACTGCGGATCATGCTTACCAGACTTTTTATGCTAATGCCATACGAGAGATAGGTCTGCGTAAACGCCAGCATGATTTTCTGTTACCTTTTTGGGGATGGGGCCATAAAGCCATATGTGATGCTCATTCAGACATGATCATAGTTGAACCTGGCATTGGCTATGCAGGTGGACATTTTGCTAGATTTAAAATATTTGAAAGCTATGCTATATATCATGCTTACTATGGCCTCAATGCTGTAGGTACTTGTAAACAAGATTGGTATGATGTTGTTATTCCTAATTATTTCGATCCAGACGATTTTGAATACGCACCAGAGCTTAAGGAAGATTATTTTTTATTTTTAGGTAGGGTCTATGACGGTAAAGGTGTTAACATAGCCATACAGGCCACCGAAGCCATTGGTGCTAGGTTGAAGGTAGCCGGGCAAGGTAGTTTAGAAGATATGGGTTATAAAGAAATACCACGGCATGTTGAATTTATTGGTTATGCTGATGTTAATCGTAGACGGGAGCTAATGAGTCGAGCTCGTGCAGGTTTCGTTCCCAGCATGTATGTTGAACCTTTTGGTGGAGTACAGATCGAAATGTTAATGTCGGGCACTCCCACTATTAGCACAGACTGGGGAAGTTTTGTTGAGAATAATGTTCACGGTATTACAGGATATCGTTGTAGAACATTTGAACAGTTCTGCTGGGCAGCAAAGAATATTGGTAATATTAGCCCCGAGGCATGTAGGAATTGGGCAATAAATAACTTTAGCCTAGATCATGTTGCAGGTATGTATGAGGAATATTTTCAGGCGGTTTTGGACATTTATCTAGGAAAAGGCTGGTATGAGCCTAGACCTAATAGACAAAGTCTGTCGTCGTTGTATAAAAACTACCCGGGACTTATTTAATAGTGCTCATAACCCAAAATTTGACAGGGGGATTCTTTTTTGCTATACTAGGATTGTAGTGAATACACAGGAGCAACTATGCAAGATTTACGAGATTTTATGCTTGGTTTGACTGGTTCTGGTGCTCTTGTTACCCTTGTTATCTTACTTAAGGCACTGTAAAATGAAATATCCTGACTACATGACCCCGGAAGACATTGCTGAATTTGAATTAGACATGGCTCGTTTTGACCTTGATCCCAGCATGGAATTTGATGAAATCAATCGCATCTTGCGTGAGATCTATCTTGACAAGCTGGTAGAAGAAAGCGAAATGTTGCAATTTTACAACATCTGATACTATGCGAATAGAACCCTTGTATCATGTTTACCCAAGGACCACTCATGTGTATCCTTATACTGATATCGCACCTATGACTTCGGGTCAGCTGATAGCAGGGGTTCCTAATTCTCCTCCTGCTGGAGAGTTTGAGCGTGTACGCAGGGTAGATCCTGCTGTACGCCTTATGCTCGGCCCCGAAGCTTTGGCAATATTAACTAATAGAGTAACATGAGCGATTTTGACGATTTTTCAATAAATGGTTCCCTAAGTGGTGTTTTACCAACTCAAAAAAGTTCTTTACCATCAACCGTAAGGAACTCAAGAAGTTTTTTTGGTAACAGTTCATTCTTGCCAAGGTTTTATTATGACTTCCAAGCTCAAGCACGACATCACGCACACCGACGTCTTGGGGCAAAGCCTAAAAGTTGACGATTTTGTAGCCTATCCTAGTAGTTCAGGACTGGGACGGAACCAACTTAAAGTAGGCAAGATTGTGGACTTTACTCCTAAAATGGTTAAAGTTGTACATTTACAACGGCGTAGTGTTTACGAAGCTAAAGTTACAACTCGTTACCCAAAAGATTGCGTAAGACTTGACGACCAGCTAATGACCATGTATATTCTTAAAAGTGACTTACGATAAGGATTGGGCATGAAAATTGTGCAAGAGGCTACTCAGTGGGCAGACGCTACTGCTAACAACCTTTATCTTGTTACCGACAACATGGAGTATATTGTGGCTTATGTGCCACAAGGATCCAAATTGGCACAGAGGTTCAAGAAGCCGATTCGGTGGGATCCTCGTGGCAGAAAGTTCACAGTACTTAAAGAAATCTCAGAATCTGACCCAGATACTCGTCAGGTTGACGGCTCAGGTGGACGACGCTATACTTTGACTCGTGCTAACGGAACTTGGTCTTGTACTTGTCCGGGGTATCAATACAGGGGAAAATGCCGCCATGCAGACAGCCAAATGCCCACAATGCAATAAACCCTACAGTCCTGATTGTGACTGGCAACAAGGCAGATGTCCTGGGCATCCGCCTTTGATCGATGTTGCTCGGATACAACAAAGTATTCGCGAATTTGTGCTTAAATTGCTGAAAAAATAGTCTGTTGTTTATTAACAACAGCAGATAATACCCCAGGACTTGACTGGGTTATTGATTTCAACTATAATAATGGTATAGTAAACAACACGGAGCGACACAGATGAGTCAAGCTAACATTCGTATCAAAGCAGGTACCTATCGTAATTTTGATTGTGCTGGGCGTGTTTTTGAACTAGTGAAACAATTTACCCCCGGTGCTAAAGGTGGCTTTGTTACTGTAAAGAATGGAGACAATTTTCCCGGTTTTGCGGAAACTATTCGTATCAATGTCGGTCATTTTACTGACTACGAGTTTGTTGGTGAGGATGCTGCTCCTGCTGTAAGTGAAGTAGTGGCACAGGTTCATGCTATTACTCAAACTGACGACGAGCGCATTGCTGAGATTGCAGAACGCTTTGAGATTCTCAATGACATGAGCAAGGCTTGTATTGCAGGCGACATTCGTGCTATGATTGTTAGCGGTCCTCCAGGTGTAGGCAAGAGCTACACTGTCGAGCGTGAAGTTGAGAAGGCTCAACTCTTGGACCAAATTGCAGGCAAGCGGCTTCGTGCAGAAGTTGTTAAGGGTAGTGCCACTCCGATTGGTTTATACCAAACTTTGTACAAGTACTCAGACAAGAACTGTGTGCTAGTGTTTGATGACTGCGACAGCATTTTGTTAGATGATGTGTCATTGAACTTGCTAAAAGGTGCTCTAGACTCAGGCAAGAAGCGTAAGATTTCTTGGTTGAGTGAGTCAAGTGCTCTGCGTCGTGAAGGTATTCCGGATAGCTTTGAGTTCCGTGGTTCAGTAATTTTTATTACTAACCTTAAGTTTGATGGTATGAAGTCGCAGAAACTGCGTGACCACCTAGAGGCACTGCAAAGTCGTTGTCACTACCTAGACTTGACACTTGACACTATGCGTGACAAGCTATTGCGTATTCGGCAGATCGCTGCAACTGGCGACTTGTTTGCTGACTACGACTTTGAAGCAGGCGAAGAGCAAGAAGTTATTGCGTTCATGGAACGTCATCAAACTCGCTTGCGTGAGATGAGCTTGCGTATGGCAACTAAAATTGCTGACTTGCGTAAGAGCTTTCCTGCTAAATGGCAGGCCCTTGCACAATCAACTTGTATGAAGGCAGCATGAACGACTTAACTAAACGATTAGCTCAGCAAGCAGCCCGAGATGTGGATTTAATGTATCCCGGAGATGCTTTTTCTAGAGCTGTGATCCGTAGACTTGTTGAAGACTATGTGTTAGAATTAAACAAGTTGAAATGGGTTGGTGATGACGATGGGTGGAATCAAGCAGTCAAAGCTATTCAGGCGGACATTAAAAAACGGTTTTTGGGA
>Ga0129333_10005706_pt1 | contig 11723 bp, 20 predicted proteins | sample CPB6_08_DNA_FD_94474 | JGI IMG/M metagenome (GOLD analysis project Ga0129333, IMG submission 94474) | Freshwater to marine salinity gradient microbial communities from Chesapeake Bay, USA - CPBay_Sum_0.6_0.8_DNA | ecosystem: Environmental > Aquatic > Marine > Coastal | place: USA: Chesapeake... | reverse complement strand
GTGAGCTCGTCGGCGGGATGGGCACGGCGACCTCGACGGTCACCGACTTCACCGACGGCGACGAGGTGATCGAGGACCTGTACCTCGCCGCCGCTGAGATGCGCGCGAACTTCGGTGCGATGCCGACCCACCTGCTCGTCTCGACGGGCGTGTGGGCGAAGCTCGGCGCGGCGAAGGACTCCGGCGGGAACCGGATCTTCCCGTACCTCGGCCCGTCGAACGCAGCCGGCACCGCGGCCGGTGTCACGTCCACGATCATGAACCCGCTCGGGCTCACTCTCGTGGTGGACGACGCCCTCGTCGTCTCCCCGGCGACCGACGCGGCGATCGTGTTCAACGCCCGGTCGTTCGAGGTGTACGAGGACGTCCGCGGTGGCATCCGCGTCGACCAGCCGGCGACCCTGTCGACCCGCATCGCGTTCCGCACGTTCGGCGCGACCGCCGACATCGACCTCGCCAACGGCGCGCTGTCGCTGATCTGATCCCCTTCCCTCGACGAGCCTGGAGACGCTGACCGGTGAGCTACGACGTCCTGTTCGCAGCACGCGACGCTAACGACGTCGTGACCCTCACCCTGGACAGCGTCTCCGGGCTCGTCGTCGGGGAACACGTCCACGTTTACAACGTCGGCAACCAGGTCGACGGCGGGCACACGCTCACCGGTGTGGACGTCGGCGAGGTGCAGGTCACGTTCGTCGACGGCGGGCAGACGTTCGCCGAGGTTGCCGTCACCGGTCTCCTCGTCTCCCAGGTCACGTGGATCACCGACGCCGACGTCGAGGACGTCATCGGCGTCGTCGCCGACGTCGACTTCCTCACGATGGTGACCGACGCTGCGAACGACTGGGCGTACCGACGCCGGTTCGAGGCCGGGTACATGGACAACCCGACCGTTGCGCCGGGCAGCTCGGCGAAGCTCGGCACCGTCATGTACGCCGTCGCCCTGTACCGGGAGAAGGGCAGCGTCGACTCGTTCCAGTCGTTCCAGCAGATGCCGATGGTCGCCCCGACCGGGACGATGGGACAGATCCTCCGACTGCTCGGCATCGGTAAGCCGCGGGTCGCGTGATGGGCGCCCTGAACGACCTGACCGCCGACCTGGCTAACACCCTGTCCGGGCAAGGGCTCGAGGTAATCACCGACCCTCGGCAGCTGCGCCCGAACGTGTGCCTGATCGAGCCGCCCCGCGTGAGCGGGATCAGCGGCAACCTGTCCACCGTCGAGTGGGACGTGCAGATCTGCGCGCAACCCCCGGGTGACGACACCGCCGTCGCCCTCCTCCTCGACCAGGTGGACACCATCATCGAGGCGGTCCCCGTGACCTCCGCGACCCCGGGCGTGTTCTCGTCCGGAGGGCAGGACCTGCCCGCCTACACCTGCACCGTCCGTCAGACCATCCGGAGGAACTAACAATGGCAGCCAACGTCATCACCGGCCGCGCACTCACGATCACCATCGACGGCGACGACTGGTCGTCGCAGACGGCGGAGTGTCAGCTCACCCCGAGCCAGTCGATCACCCAGTACATCACCCTGTCCGACTCGGCGTCGACGGTTACCCCGGCGACGTGGGAGCTGACGGTCCGAGCGTTCCAGGACTGGGACAACGCGACGTCCCTGTTCGAGGCGCTGTGGACCGCTGCGACCGCTGGCACCGCGGTGGCGTTCACGCTCGCCGTCGCTGGCGGCGGTTCGTTCAGCGGGAACGTGCTCCCGGTGTTCCCGTCCGCCGGCGGTGCGGCCGACTCGGCGCTCGAAGCGGACCTGACGTTCCCGGTCGTCGCCGGAGTCACCTACACGCCGTGAGGCTGTAGCCTCCCGGGTCATGGCCGCACGTCTCACCATCCACTACACGCTCGCCGACGGTACCGCCGCCGAGGTCAAGGTGCTCCCCGCTGCCATCATGGCGTGGGAGCGGAAGTACAAGACCAAGGTGTCAAGGCTCGCCGACGGGATCGGGATGGAGGACCTGATGTTCCTCGCCTGGGAGGCTGCCCGGTTCGCCGGTCGGAACGTCCCGTCCACGTTCGACGACTTCGCCGCCCAGGTGGAGGAGATCGGCGAACCGGAGGCCGATCCGGTGGACCCTACCAACGAGGCAGCCTCGGCTACCTCGTAGCACTCGTCGCCGTCGAGACCGGGATCAGCCCGGCCGAGCTGGTCGACGACCCTGAGATGCTCGCCACCCTGTGGCAGGTGCTCGAGGACAAGGCGGAAGCCCAGCGGAAGGCGGCACGGCGGCGATGACGAAACTGAACTACGGGATCAAGGTCGAAGGGCTACCCGAGCTGTTTCGTGACCTTGGCCGCATCGACCCGGAGCTGCGGAAGGCTGCGGTGAAGCGGGTGTACGCGGTCGGTCAGATCATCCGGAACGAAGCCCGAACCCGCGTCCCGGCCGATGCACCGATGTCTGGCTGGCAGCGTCGTCGAGGCGCACGCGGGAAGTGGGTGTGGAACCCATCCCGGTCCCGGTCCCGTATCCGGGTAAAGGTGTCGACCGGCAGCGTCAAGAAGGACGAAATCCGGCTTATCCGGGTGATCCAGTCCGACGCAACCGGGTCGATCTACGACATGGCGGGCCGCAAGTCCGGAGGCCGGTCCGATCGTGGCCGCCAGTTCGTGCAGAACCTGAACCGGCGAGGCCGGGCGTCGCGCACCATGTGGCCGGCTGCGGAGGCGAAGGAATCCGAGATCGAGCGGGCGTTGCGTGAGGCGATCGACGACATGGCGGACACCGTGAACCGGAGGATGCGCTAATGGCGATCGTTGTCCCCATCCTGTCGAAGTACGACCCGCAGGGTGTCCGGCAGGCGCAACGGTCCCTGGATGACTTCGGTCGCGGCGTTAGCGACTTCGCGAAAAAGGCTGCGGTCGGGATCGGCATCGCCGTCGCCGGGCTCGGTGCGTTCGCCGCGTCGTCGATCAAGGCGGCCGAGCAGGCATCGACCGACAACGCTCGCATCCGGCAGATCACCGAATCCATGGGGCTCTACGGGGACCAGATCGGTGCGGTGAACAAGCAGCTCGACGAGTACGCGAAGACGACGGCACGGCAAACCGGCGTCGACCTGACTGTCATCAAGCAGACACAGGCGAAACTTCTCACGTTCCAAGACCTCGCCGTGTCGGCCGGTCAAGTTAACGGTGCCTTCGAGCGGGCAACCGCCGCCGCTGTTGACTTGGCTGCGGCCGGGTTCGGCGAGGCCGAACAGAACGCTGTCCAGCTCGGCAAGGCGTTGCAGGACCCGATCAAGGGCATCACCGCGCTCGCCCGGTCCGGCGTCACGTTCACCGACGTCGAGAAGGACATGATCGCCGAGCTGGTCCGCGCGAACCGGACCGCCGAGGCGCAGGACTTGGTGCTGAAGTCGATCGAACGACAGGTCGGCGGGACCGCCCGAGCGACCGCCAACGCGTCGGACAAGATGCGCGTGTCGTTCGAGCAGATCAAGGTCGCAGTCGGCGAGGCGTTGTTGCCGTTGTTCGACCGGCTGACGAACTTCGTCGTGAACCGGCTGGTTCCAGCGTTCGAGAGGTGGTGGGCGGAGAACGGTCCGAAAGTTATCGAGTTTCTGAGCAAGCTCGCCGACTGGCTTGGCCGGATAATCACCGTGTACCTGCCGTTGTTCATCCAGTACGTGACCACCTTGTACAACGGCATCGCGAACTGGTGGTCCGAGCAGGAAACGTTGCAAGGCTGGCTCGACAAGTTCGGCACCTGGCTGGAGGAGAACCCCGACAAGGTGCTGAAGCTCGCCGCGGCGCTTCTCGCCGTGTACGCGGCCATCAAGCTCCTCGCCGTCATCACCGCGTTCGTGTCCGCCATCCAAGCGCTCGCAACGTGGGGAAGCGCAGCGGCTAGCGCGATCGGCGCGATCACCGCCGCCCTCGGTGGCGCTGGCGGCCTGTTCACCACGATCGGCGTCGGCATCGGCGTCATCGGCGGATTCATCCTCGCAACCGACAAGCTCGTCGCAGGCTGGCGAACCTTGCGCGACCTTGTCGACGCCGTCATCGGCAAGATCCTCTACGGCGGAGGATTCAGCCTCGGCGACCTGCTTCCAGGACCCGGCAGCCTGATCCCGAGTCGGCCCAGCGGAGGCATCCTCCCGTTCGCGAACGGTGGGATCGTCACGTCGCCGACGATCGGCCTGATCGGCGAAGCCGGTCCGGAGGCTGTCATCCCGCTTGACCAGATGGGTGCGATGGGCGGCGTGAACGTCACCGTGAACGGTGCGCTCGACCCGGTCGCCGTCGCGAACCAGATCAACCGGATCTTGCAGCAGCGCGGCTACCGGAACGGTGCGCTGACGTGAGTCACACGGTCGTTCTGGAGATCGACGGCGTCGCCTACGACGACAAGGCCATCGAGGGCGTCACCATTCGGTGGGGTCGCCAGTCGGTGCAGGACCAACCGGAGCCGACGTCGTGTTCCGTGTCGTTCGTCCGGGACTCGAACCTCGGCACGATCGACGTGACCGACATCAAGGTCGGCGCGCAGCTGAAGATCGACGTGACCCCGTCCGGTCAGTCAACAGCACGCCGGTTCTTCGGGATCATCACCGACGTCGACGTGAACTACTACACGATCGACGTAGCGTGCGTGGCGACCGGGATCTACACGCTGCGCCAGCTCGGCTACACGATCGCTGCGAACAACGTCGCGTTCGCCATCGAGGAGAACGCGTCACTCGCCGTCACCCAGGTGTACTACGGCGCAGCGTTGCAGTCCGGCGTCGACCTGCTCGCGACCCCGTTGCCGACCCGGTACCCGCAGATCAGCGTCGACGGCGACTACCCGAACGGCCACCCGGACGTGTCGTTCCTGTTCACCACAGACCCGACCGAACCGCCGGTCACTTGGCGACTGTTGGAGTTCGTGAACGATTGGGCGAACTCGGTCCCGTCCGGTGTGATCTGGGAGGACATGCTCGAGGTCGGCGGCGTCGACAACGTGAACGTCGTATTCGCCGGTCAGCTCGCTCGCGACGTCGTTCTCACCCCAGCGGTGACGCTCACTCAGGACGAGGTGGTGCTCGACTGGACGTCGTCTCGGGACCTTGGCCTGTTCTGCACGGCGTCGACCATCTCGTACACGGGACCGGTGAACACGACGACCTGGGAGTACGACACGCCTGGCGAGGAAGCGTACCTGTCGAGTCTCACGACCACCTGGGGCGGTTTCGCCAAGGACTACTCGGTCCCGCTTGTCTACGCTGCCGACGCTGCCGAGCTGGCGAAAGTGAACGTGCAGAACGGCGAGGTCCCCGGCTACGTCACCGAGGTCACGATCCCGCTCGCGACGCTCGCCGCCGCACGACAGTCGACAATCGTGACGAACCTGCTGAACGGCAGCCTGTGGGAAACCCCAACCCTCGCGACCGGTGTACCGACCCTGTACTTTCTCGAGGGCTACACGGAGACGATCAGCCGGGCTGACTGGACGTTGCGCCTGATGCTGTCCGACCCGTCGAACTCGTGGTACGGGCAACGCTGGCAGGACGTCACGTCCACGCTGCAATGGGGTCAGGTCGGCGCGACGACTACCTGGCTCGACCTACAAGGACAGGAGCTGTAGATGGCTGGCACGACCACGAAGATGGGTATCCAGTACCCGACATCGACCGACCTGGTCAAAGACGGCGCTACCGCCATGCAAACCCTGGCCACGGACGTCGACAACAAGTCCGGCCTCGTGTTCATCAAGTCGCAAACGGTCGGGACAGGCGTCACCACCGTGACCGTCAACACGGCCTTTTCGACCAACTTCGACAACTACAAGATCATCTACATGGGCGGCAGCTCGTCCACTTTCGCTGATCTTTGGCTACGGCTCGGCGCTACCGCGACCGGTTATTACATGGGCGGGTCCTTCACGGCGTACAACTCCGCTACCGTGACAGCTTTGGCGACCGGCCTCGCGGCACAATGGACGTATTCCGGCATCGCCGACCCATCAGGCAACGCGTTGTCAGTCGAGGTGTACCAGCCCTACCTGGCAGACCAGTCGGGCATCGCAGCGCAGTTCTTCAGCCTCGGGAACACCCGAGTCGGCGGTGCCACCTTTGGCGTCCTGAACAACACGACGAGCTACACGGCGTTCACGATCCTTGTGTCCGCCGGCACCATCACCGGTGGCACGATTCGCGTGTACGGATACAACAAGTAAGGACCGCACCGATGGACACCTGGACTCGTCAAGAACTGGAGACGGCATACCCGCTCGGGACCGTCTACGAACAGACCGACGACGACCTCGAGCCGCTCACCGCTGAGGACTGGTCCGAATGGATCGACGGTCAGGTCGGCATGCCGAAGCACCCGGTCTCAGCGACGGGGCCGACGTCGTGAGCATCGTGAACTGGCAGAAAGCGATCCTGCTGGGCCTCGGCCTGGTCGCCGTCGTCGTCCTCGGCATCGCCGGCGTTCTCTCGTCCGAAGCTGTGGCCGGCGCCCTGTCGATGGTCATGGGCTACATCGCCGGGAACACCGTCGGCGCGAAGAACCGGGAGAACATCACCCCGGTCGTCGGCCGGCGCACCTACGGCGAAGGCGACGACGCGTGAGAGTGTGGTCCCGGGCCGACTGGGGTGCCCGACCGCCGAAGTCGGTCACCCCTGCCGAACCACCCCAGGTGTACGCGGTCGTTCACCACACGGTCACCGGATGGCCTGACACCCCGGACGACGCCGCCGCCCAATGCCGGTCGATCCAGGCGTTCCACCAGGACGTGCGCGGGTGGGCGGACATCGGCTACTCGTGGCTCATCGGCGACGGTGACGTGTTCGAGGGCCGCGGGTGGGGTGTCGCCCAGGCCGCCCAGGTCGGCTACAACTCGACCGCGCTCAGCTTCGCGATCATCGGCGATGGCAGCATCACGCCGGCGCCGGCCCGGGACCTTGAGGCGGTCGCCCAGGCGATCCGGTCCGGCATCGCGCTCGGCCAGCTCCCCCACGACGTGCCGATCGTCGCGCACCGTGACCTGAACCCCGACACCGCATGCTGCGGCGACGCAATCTACGCGCAGCTCGGCACCATCAGAGACCTTGTGTATGGAGGCGGACCCGTGACACCGACCGAACAGATCGTCGCCGACATGTACCGGCTGTGGTGCCTCCGTGAAGGCGATCCCGGTGGTATCACCTACTGGGCTGGCCTGTTGGACTCCGGCACCATCGACAGGCAATGGCTCGCGTTCCGCATGTTGTACGACGAGGGCTGGCAGCGCATGGTGGACCGGACCGGCGGCCGAGGGTAGTTGTAATCGTCCCACCCGGCCGATACCGTCATGGGTGCCAGTAGTACCCAATCGGGAGGTCCCCATGTCGTTCGTACTGTTCCGCACCCTCGCCGCTTTCGTCATCGGCGGCGCCCTCTGCTACCTGCTCGGCTTCATGCACGGCGCCGACAACATGCGGTACCGACAGTTCCGATCCATCGTCGAGGAGCTGCGCATCCGAGCCGAGGACGACAACTAATGAGGTTGTACTTGCGCACCGCACGGGAGCGCGCCCACCCGCCGACTGCGCTCCTCGAGCCGACGTTCACGTTCGACCTGGACGAGAACCTCCGGGCCGGGGTCCGGAACCTGTACCGGTACCTCCGCGCCCACGACCACGGTCCCGCATCAGCCCGGTCGATGGTCCTGCAGATCACCCGATGCGGCACCGTCGCCGACGTCGACTTCATCGCCTGGCCACGCCACCCCCAACACACACGGAGGTGACCCCATGCGACCCACCGTCGCGATCACCGTCGGCCTCACCCTCTGGGCCGCTGTCCTCATCGGCCTGTGGGTATGGGCCGCCGACCCCGAACCGGAGATCACTCATGTCGAAGAAGAAGCCCGGCCGAGCTACACCGCCACCGGGCAGCTCCCGGCCGACGAGCTAGTCCACACCGGCCCCTACCCGACAACGAGTACTCATCCTCCGGAACGGCAAACGCCGATTCCATTGGCAGGACCCGGAGGCCTCGAGCAGCTCGTAGCCCAGGCGTTTCCCGAGGACCCGGAAACCGCGATGCGGATCGTGTCGTGTGAGTCCGGGTGGAATCCGGCCGCAAGGTCCCGAACCGGCGACACCGGCCTGTTCCAGATCAACGACATCCACCGTGCCCCCGGTGGGATTGCCGAAGGTCTCACCATCGAGGACCTGTCAGACCCTGCCACGAACGTGGCGGTCGCCCGCAAGCTTTACAACGCCCAGGGCTGGACACCCTGGGCCTGCCACTAAGGAGACCCGTGCCCGCGCCAGCCGATTACGTCGACGTAGCCACCAGGCTCACCGAAGCGTTCGCCAAGTACCCCGACCTCCGCATTACCGAACACACACCCCGGATCGTCGAAGCCGGCGGCGCCCTGTTCGTCGAGGTGTGCGTCACCATCCACCGGGACGCCGACGATCACCGGCCGTGCACCGCGCACGCCTGGGAACCATTCCCCGGGAAAACCGGGTTCGTGCGCGACTCCGAGATGATGAACGCCAGCACGAGCGCTGTCGGCCGGGCGCTCGGCCTCATGGGCTTCGGTGCGAAGAAGGCGATCGCCAGCCGGGACGAAGTCGAGACAGCTCAAGCACGACAGTCGGAACCCAGGTCGGCCGGTGCAAAGCAGCAGCAGTACCGGGACGACAACTACGCCGCCCAGCAGCGCGCCTACGAGGCCCAGGTGGCGAACAAGGCGACCGGGAAGGGTGCGCCGACGGAGAAGATGCTGCGGTACGCGCACGCGCTTATCAAGGGCGCGAACCGGGACAAGGCCGACTTCGACCTGGACACGTTCGACGGGTGCAAGGCCGCTATCGAACAGCTCAAGGCCGAAGCGATCGCCGGGGAGGAACCGTTTTAATGGTCGCCCGAGTTCGCAACGCGAATGGCAGACCTACCGAAGTCATCGGGCAAACACCGATGTTCGGTGAGATTGAAGACCGCACGACAGACAACGTGTGGACCCCGGCGGGGCTCTTTGACCAACTCGGCCTGGTCTTTGACATCGACGTCGCAAGTCCCGTCGGTGGCGTTCCGTGGATTCCCGCTCGACACCACTACACGATCCACGACGACGGACTCGTGCAGCCCTGGCACGGTCGGGTCTGGATGAATCCTCCCTTCAGTAGAGCTGCTCCGTGGGCGAAAAGGTTTATCGAGCATGGGAACGGTGTCGCGATCGTGCCGACCTCGAAGTCGGCCTGGTTCGACGATCTTTGGGTTCGTGCAGATGGGATCACGTTTCTACCCTCGCGCTTCACCTACATGAAGCAAGGTCAACCGCATCCAATCTTTATGCCGTCGCTGCTCGTAGCCATGGGTGCCGAGAACGCCGAAGCGCTGCACCGGATCGGCAAGGTCCGCTGATGCCGTCCGTGATGCCACCCCTGTCGGAACGACAGTTCCAAGCCCAGGTGATTGAGCTGGCCCGCCGGTTCGACTGGATGGTGTTCCACCCTGTCACCGCCCAGAAGAAAGGCGTCTACGCCACGTTTCAAGCTGGCGACAAGGGCTACCCAGACTTGACCTTGTGCAAGGCCGGCGAAGGTCTCCTGTTTGCCGAACTGAAGACCGACACCGGGAAACTGTCCGCCGAGCAACTCCGGTGGGCGTTCGAGATCGAACAAGCCGGCGGCGAGTACCACCTATGGCGCCCGGCCGACATGGACGCGATCGTCCGGAGGTTGTCATGCACGGCACGCTGACCGGATACCGGGAACACCGGAAGCTCGGCCTCGAGCCATGCGAACCCTGCCGTCGAGCGTACGAGCGGATCTACGGGCCGGACGCACCCAGGGCCGACGGCAAGCCGATCAAGCCATGGCACCCCGACGAAACCCGGGCGTTCGAACGCGGTCAAGCCGGCGCCCGGGCAATGGAGTCCAGGTGGCGGCCCCGGTGGAACGACGTGCGCCATTGCGGCACCGACACCGGGTACAAGTACCACCTGCGGAACGGCACCGACGCCTGCCAGCCATGTAAGGACGCGCACGCCGCATACGAACGAGACCGAGTACGCCGGAACACCCCGGCCTGAAGCAAGGAGCCCACGCCGTGAGATACATCGAAGGCATCGACTACGACACCTGGTGGAACGGTCTCGACCTGCCCACCCGACGCGAGCTGGAAGCCCAGCGACGTAAAGAAGCACTGACCCGCCGCCAATCCGAGGTCCGGGACTACTCAGTCCAGGTGATCTGGACCGAGGACGCGCCAAGCCAAGGCCCAGCCGGCGCCGACGGCCCCGTCACCTACGCCATGCTGCACCCGCGACAAGGCGCCGGGTTTCAATGCCACGTCGAGGCGCTCGTGTTCGCCATCGAGATCGAACGCGAGCAGATCGCTAACGGCCTGAAAGACGTCCAGGTCAAGATCACCCGGCGCATCCGCTGGAAGACTGAAGGCGACAAGATGCGGCTCGGCACCACCACCGGAGAGGACGACTTCGACGTCGAGCAGACCGACAGTCGATGGCTGCACGACCTGCACGCCGCATGGCAGGCCAGGCATGGCTAGGTACAAGGTCGGCCCCGACCCGGCGAAGAACTTCACCCGGGTACCGAACGACGTCATCGGCCAGCTCCACGACCCGATGGCGCTCGGCATGCTCGTGTGGATGATGGGCCACCACCCCGATCGGAAGATCACCCAGCGCGACGTGTTCCGACGGTTCCACGTCCCGAAGCAGGTGTCCTACGAACGTCTCCGCCGGGCTTGGCGGGCCCTCGAGGCAGCCGGGTTCATCCACACCGAGGACGTCAAGGACCGGGACGGCAAGCTGCGCAAGGTCACGATCCGGACCTGGCAGCCGACCACCAGCGACCCGAAAGTGATCGGTACACCGGAGTACGGTCCCCCGAGCAGTATCGTCCGAACGTTGTCCGACTACCGGAGTACGGTACGCCGGAGCGGAAAAGAACAAGACGTAGATCTAAGACAAGAAGACTCGTCTGCTGCACGCACTAGATCAGCTGCACGATGCCCCGCATGTCGAGGCACAGGACACCGACGAACCAACCCATGCGAACGCTGTGCGGGCGTCGGACAGGTCGCGTTGTGACCTCGATCTACCAGCACCCACGATGGGCACAGCTGCGTAAGCAGATGCTCGGCCCCGGTGTGGTCTGCCATTGGTGCGGGAGCACAGCCACCCAGCTTGACCATCTGGTCGAAGTCGACCGCGGTGGTGATCCGTTCGACCCCGGCAACCTGGTGCCAGCATGCAAGCCCTGCAACAGCCGACGAGGCGCCGAGTACAAGAACGCCAAGTACAAAGGCCGAGACCGAGAGGAAGGCAACGCGGAGCTGCTCGAGCGTGTGCGCACCGGTGCGTTGCCCGGGTACATACGAGGCACGACCTGGTGGGCGGACTGCGAGAACTGCGGAGGAGCCTTCCGACCACACCACAAGTCGGCCGGGAGGTACTGCTCGCAGGAATGCTCAATCGATCACCGTCGTGCCCAGCCACCCGACACCGTCACCTACACGTACAAGTGCGTGGCCTGTGCTCGACCATGTGAGATGACGAGGCTGGTCGGAGTCCAAGTACCCCAGCGTCCCACGTGCGGATCGGCACTCTGCCAACGGCACGCCACCAGTCGTCACACAGCGGACCGGTACGCCAACAAGATGGGCCACGAGGCACGTAGTAAGTACGCGCCGCTGCACGACCCCGAGTACCAGGTCGTGACAATGCAAGCCGCCGACACAATTCCTGGATCGGCCATCAATCGAC
>Ga0129333_10005705_pt1 | contig 11724 bp, 11 predicted proteins | sample CPB6_08_DNA_FD_94474 | JGI IMG/M metagenome (GOLD analysis project Ga0129333, IMG submission 94474) | Freshwater to marine salinity gradient microbial communities from Chesapeake Bay, USA - CPBay_Sum_0.6_0.8_DNA | ecosystem: Environmental > Aquatic > Marine > Coastal | place: USA: Chesapeake... | reverse complement strand
TTTTTTGCGGACTTTTTTCTAAAAAGTCCATTTTTGACATACTTTTTTAAAAGTATTTTTTGACATACTTTTTTTTAAAAAGTATATTTTTTCTAAAAAGTTCAGCAGTTCACATCACGCATATAGGCCCTGCTGGGGATGCCGCCACGAATCCACCCAGCCGCCGCCACCTCAGGTACCAGATTCTTGGGGTTCTGGATATTTTCTGACAGGCTCTGTACTAGAGGTGTCCATTGGCCCGTGAACTCCTGCTCAGTCACCGTGCCACACTCCTTCATCTGCTTCACCTGCTCGCCATGAATTAGGTTAGACTCCACATCCGGGTTTCCGCGACCACCGCCCATATATGGCACCGTCAAGAAAGGGCGCGCCTGGGCACGAATCTGGCACCGATTGCTCTTGAAATATGTCTCATTACGTAACATGGAATCGGAGTCCACCTCGGCGTTATTGAAGCCGTAGCCCTCTCTGGGATAGAGAAGCTGCTGCTCAGCGGCCAGAGGATTCACACGTCTCGCGTCGGGCACCAGGTTCAGGGTGGTATACTTGCCGGGACCAAGACTCTGCGTATAATACTGCTGGATTCCGCAAAGATCGTCGCGCGTCTTTGTTAGGCGGTTGATGTCCATCTGTTGACTTTTAGGAAAAAATCCAGCCATAATTCAGAAATGAAACAGGCCGAGCGTTTTTGCGACTGTATAAAACAAGTCAGCAAAACCGTGAAAACACGGAAGGGTTCGCCGAAAGGATCCAGAGGCAAAGAGCAAGCCGCCATTGCCATCTGTGTAAAATCTGTACTTCAAAAGAGAGGTAGGACTCTTAAAAAGTTCAGATGCCGGAAAGTACCAAAGTTAGAGACGCAGCCGATTAATTAGGAGCATCAGGTAAATTGCTGGTACCCGCTGGACACGTAGTTCCTGGTGGGCACTCTGTAGGTTCTGCAGAACCAGCCTCACAGTAATAGCCTTCTGGGCAAATTACTGGAGGCACATTCGCTCCTCCGGTACCTTCTACACAGAAAAACCCTGCTGGGCAAGGCCGTTCAGTTGCAGTTGTAGAACCCTCAGGGCATACACTCCCTGCTTCGCATTTACCGGAGCACTCGGGAGTTGTATTACCCTCTGAATCCCCATATGTTCCGCCAGGGCATAACATTACTTGATTAGATGCCGGGCACCAAGATCCGGGTGGGCAGTAGTTTGCGTCTTGTTCCCTATCTGGTAGTGAATCAAAGCCTTCGTATGATATATATAGATAAATGCTAAACAGTATTACAATTAATAAAAGTAGCCCTATTTTGTATTTTGTAGAGGCTCGCATATATTCCTATTATATTAAGGGTTTATATTAAGCCAAGGTACAGCAGCGCCTTCCGTACCACCCACGCATGCATCTCTTCCACCTTCCTTACATGTTTTCCCAGGGATCTTATACAACCAATTCTGGTATGACTCTCTATCACTTGGTATAGTGGTAGAAGGCATCGTTACAAATGACCGCTGGCTCTGTGATTTCCCGAATACGTCAGTGGGATCGGAATACCAGTTTACGCGGAAGAAATCATCTAGCGTAGATTTGACAACCGGGTCATCAACCGATTTTGCCTCTGGTCTCATTGGATTGTATTTAATTTCATCAACCAGAACATTCATAAATGGGTTACGTGGGCTCGGAATAGTTTGAAGTTGCCCATCATCGTAGGAATCATCCACCCCGTCTACCGGGGGTGTTTTCCAGGCCGTTGGGGCAGGTTCGTCTAGTGTAACGCGGGCGGTGAATTCTTCTTGGATGTAAGAGGCCTTTACCATATCTACGATATCAGGAAGCGTGATAACGAGTCCCAGAAAAATAGAATATGTCATTGTTGTTACCAGGTCATGATTGAAAAGAGAAAGCAAGGATGCAACAATAAGGACCGAGATGGCCGTACGTGTCAAAGCATTTACACGCTCAGTAAAACATGGTGGTCTGCCGGTATTACGACGTTTCCACTGTGCCAACCACGAATCTGTTATTAAAATTAAGGGATCTTCCCAAAAGCCTGGTGTACATAAAGGCACTTTGACCATCTCTACTACTTCTTGCCTTGTTTCTTCTGCCCTGATTTGCCACTCTTATTATTCATTAAAATGGAGCCAAAGCCCTCTTCTTCAGCCGAAGGCTTTGCTGTGGTCGCCATTGTATTAGCAGGTGCAGCAGCTGCTGCAGCAGCAGGAGCAACCCTTGCCGCTGCATTCGCTGCCTGCTTCTGTCGGAGACGAGCCTTTATCATGGCCAGCCTTGCAGATTCCGGCTTCCCGGCGGCGGCGGCAGCCTCGGGATCCTCAAAGTTAAATGTCTTACGTAGAGACTCCATCATTTCCACGAATGCCGGATTCTCGGAAAATTCCTTCATCATTTCCTCGGCCTCCGCCGCCAAATCCTGGGGGTTGAATTCGCCACGCTGGAACTTGTCCTGTAACTTCTTGATAATGCGCTTCATGGCATTCTGGATCACCCCCGGATTGCGCATTGTACTTTGCATGAGGATCTCAAACGCCCGGCTGGGATCCTGCTCACACTGCTTCACCGTCTCAGGATCCAGGCCGAACTCCTCAGGCTTGAGTTCCTTTACAATGTCCTCGGCCAACTTTGCCAGACGGCCATTCTTGAACTTCTCAGGAAACGGCGGCAACCGCTCGGTCCCACCGCTTCCGAACAGATCCTTGAAACGATCGGCAAATGTGTTGAAGTCGGCGCGATCCATCTTTGACCGCCACTGGTTCATGAAAGTGTCCGCCCAAGCCTTGAAGGCCTCGCCGCTGAAACTGTTATTGTCGCCTTCCTTCATTACAAATGAAAAGGTCATCAAACTCAGAAACTGATTGATGGCCTTTTTAGTCCCCTCACTAGATGCGTTCCACATGGCCTCTGAGACATAGATGCCGGGGAGAACCATTCCAGGAAAAACAGTGGGATCCCGTTTCGGATCACCCGCCTTTGGCATAACCAGGGACTTGTACATTTGCACACGGTCTGCAGGTGATATTCCAAGAGCGGCCTTGATACCCTCTGTCAACTCAGGAAATACGTCCATAAGGGCTGCAGCAAACTCATCGTATTTTGCCTGGAAAATGGCATCTAGGGGGTCACCATTCATGGGGCTACTCATCTAGACAAGATATATAGAGGATATTTGAAGGTCTTTACGTGCCACCTTCTCTGATCTTTTCGCACAGCTTACATAAAACAAGAAGGTACTGCCAGACCGCCTCCTTACTTTCATTCGTCATGGTGGGCCAGTATTTATCAAATACTACAAGAGCCGGCATCATTTCATTGTACTGCTTTGACAGGATTGCCTTAGCTAGAGTGCGAATTTCTGTATCCTTTTTATTGATAATAAGATCATTTGCAGGCATGTATATCTTATCATGGAACACGTCCAACATCAACTTGGGATTGGACCGCTTCCCAGCTTTTACTGCCTCCAAGGCCATGGAAATACCCTTTTCTTCCGGAAATGACGCCTGCAACTCCTCAAAAAATCGGATCAGCTGATTACAAAATGCACCCAATAGTGACATCTATACCTGTAAATATAGATGTCATAATTGTTTAGGCATTTTTCACACACATACGAATGCCCAGAGAATCAGGTAGGTCGCGGTCTCGTCTGTGGCATACCCGAATCCCGACTTCTTTGATAGGCCTCCATCTGTTTATCAAACATTTCCTCCTTCTTTGACTTGGACCGGCTCGGCTCTTGTCTGCCACCTGACCCTCCGATACCTTGCATGGTCCTGTCACCGGGTGCAGCATTGCCATTCAAGAAACCGAAATCAAAGTTTTTGGAACTACTGCTTTCCACGCTGGCCCCGCTACCATCCACTAAGACGCCGTAGGATTCACTTAGTTTTCCACCCATCTCGGAAATATTCCAGGCCTCGGGCTCACCAGCGGCCCCTGCGCCAGCACCACCCGAAGACTGTGATACAGCCGCCGGTGCCCTGGATGTGTCTTTCATCTTCCTTTCATAAATCCAATTCATCACGTCACCATTCACTTTAATTGGTTCCTCATCGCCTTTGATCACAAGTGTGGGTACTTGTTTTAGCCAATTTGGCAGCTGCCCTCTAGGAGTAGTATCAATACATACAAAGTGGAACTCGCCCTTGTATGGTGTAGTGGACAACTCTTTGATAAAGGCCTGAGACCATTCACATTTGTTGCTATAGAAACAAGTGTGGGGAGGCTGGGTTTGCCGTAGGGCCATTCTACAGATTCTTGTGGATAAGCAGTAGACTTAAAAACGCACAAACGATTGGCTTAGGGTACATACGGCACCGGCGTGCTGCTGCCAATACACTTACCATTTTTATTTGTTTGGCCACTGTTACATTTAGCATATGTACCCTCTCTTGCGCGATAGTTGTAGTGGCGTTTATTAGGCATAATTAGGGCGCCGGAATTTTTTACTACACCAAGAGATGTCGCCCCATGAATTGTATTTTGTGTTTTTTGTACGGCTTGGGCGTTGGCCTGAGCGGCTGATTCAGAATTGCATTGTTTCGCTTGAACCTTTGCTGCCATCTTTTTAACCATTGAAGAAGTCGGATCCGCTAAAATAGTAGCGGCATTGCTGCAACTAATGGCCCCACCACGGTGTACCTTATTGCGTCTTGAGCGATTTCTGTTACGATTCCTGCGCTGAGTCTTCCTATTACGCGCGGACATCTATATTTATTAATCAGAAATTCTATTTAACAAAATTAAAGTGCTAAAGGCATAAAAATGAATCTATTCACTCCAATAGTTACAGGTATAGAATGGCCAGTTTTCAAAATATTCAGACACCCTCGGAAAGGACGCTTCAGTTCACTCTGACGCCTACATCATATCCTTACGCGAACACCCTGCGCCGAGCCATTATGACTCTTGTGCCATCTGTCGCGTTTCGGTCTGATCCGCCCGGCGTAGTTCTAGATGTGCCCGATATCAAGATTGGTCAGAATGACAGCAATACCCAGCCGAATGAACTTCTTGCGCACCGTATTAGCTTGATTCCGATTCATGGGGTTGACCCTCTGAAGTGGGATCCCGATCGCTTTGTCTTCAAGCTGGATTTGACCAATGAATCCCCCGATCCCCGTGATGTGATGGCGGCGGATATCCAGGTATTTGAGCGGCGCAAGGCGGCCGATATGTCTGATACCCTGGTGGAAGTGCCTGGTCGCACATTCTTCCCCGTTCACACCTTGACCAGGGATACGTGCCTCATTACCACGCTTCCCGGAAAGCGTACGGCGGTCTCACCGACCCTGAAGGCCGAGATGCGTGCCACGGTGGGCACTGGCCGAGAGCATGCCCGTTTTATCCCGACATGCCAGGCATCCTATAGTTACACCTTGGACACTAATACTGAGCGCCGAAATGCCCACTTTGAGAAGTGGCTGGTGCGCCACAAGAACGTGGAGCCCGAGAGTCTCAAGCAGGATGAGGTCAGGCGCGGAGAACTGGATCGCGAGTTCAAGACTATGGAGATTCAGCGGGTTTACAAGGTGGATGAGAAGGGGGAGCCGAATAGCTTTGATTTCCAGATTGAGACCATTGGTACGATGGCTGCCCGGGCAATTATAGAGCGCGCCCTTTTGGGGCTGGTGCAGATGTGCGACCTGTTTACGGGCCTGGATGCCGGTGACCTGCCCTATACGATCAACGTGGTTCCTTCGGACACGCTGATGACTGGGTTTGACTTTGTTATTCAGGGCCAGGACCACACCTTTGGCAACATGATCCAGACGTGGTTGGTGGATAATCACGTAGAAGGTGAGGCGATGCCACGTCTCACATTTGCTGGTTACAAGATTCCTCACCCCCTGAAGGATGAGATGCTGCTGCGTATTGGAGTGGAGGATGGGAATGAGTTGACTGCTAGGACCGCGATTGCGGAGGCGGCCAAGGGCTGCAAGGCAATGTTCCAGAGCTGGTTGAATGCTTGGACGGGTGGCGGTCGTGGTGCTGCCGCTACACCGGCAACGGCTGCAGCGGGTAAGAGGGTGCTCAAGTTGAAGCGGGCTACAGTACCCCCTGCCGGTCCTTCTGCTGCCCCGTAAAACTCTCGCCAGTAAACAGATAATGAGAACGCGATTCCTATATTTTATTTTTCTAAAACTGCTTATTGTTACACAGTTTATCTTAATCTTGGCCAAGAAACACACAGCCAGTTCCAAAATATACGTGTTTACAGATTCTATTTTCAAACTTTCATTGGCCCTCTATATTTTGGTTTTTGTCTGGACAAGTTCCTATGAGGGACTACAATGGGAAGAAAAGACGATTTTTTCATTTTCAGCGGCACTTTTGATTTATGATATAAATTACACGGCAGTTGTGGATGAACTTTCAAAAATATTTCCGGATAATTTACTATTTGCGCACTTGCGCAGAGTAGAAGAAATAAAAGCGGACTCATAATGGCTAAAGGCCATAGTACGACATAAGGAGTTTTACATACCCCACCCACTTGGTCCACGGAATCAGAGTGATGCCTGAGAGTACGATGGCCGTCTCAATAAATGGCTTTAATGTACGCATGGCGCCAGCAATAGACACCGAGTTATACGTGGCCGCGAGTAGGGCCTTATCAAATGAGGGTTTACCCACTCGGGCATTTACAGACTCATGGAAATCGTAGACCCAGTCTATCAGCCAGTCATTCAGATCTGAATACGGAACAGTCTTTATAGCACTTATAGGCCGGCTATTAATCCACTCTTCTGCGTGCATACGACACATTGCACAGGGGATCATTTTGGGCAGAGTTTGAATGAGATTTATCCACTGTCTCACTTCATCGTCGCGAAATGATGGAAAAATGGCCTTACCACCCTTCTGTGCCAAGGCGTGTAAGACCGTCCAGAGTACTGGTCCCCAATGGTCTGATTCAGGGTAGTCGGGTTGGGGTTTTTGACATGAACAAGGCATCTTCCTATTCCATAGGATGATGGCTTATTTATAGCCGGGACGCAGATTTATTAGTCAATAGACCATTTAATTAATTAATCAATTAATCAATCTCCTCAATCTTGGGGCCAGGTGCTGGCGTCTCTGCATCAGGTGCACCTGCAGCAGAACCCGCCTTGGACGCATCCTCCGCCGCATACAGCTTCATGAAAAACGGCCGAAACACCTCCTCAGCCTCCTTCTTCTTGTCCTCGTACTCGGACTTCTCCGTAGATGAGGCAGCCGACTCCAGCCACGTGATAAACTCGCTGGTTATCTTCAAATTCTCATCACAGAGATCAGCCCCTAGCTTCTCCCGAGTCTTCTCATCGTTGAGCGAGTTGCGCACGTTGTACACATAGGACTCCAGACCATTCCGCGCCTCCACCGTCTCCATGCGCGCCTTGTCCTCCGCCTCAAACGAGGCCGCCTCGGATACCATGCGCTCAATGTCCTGCTTGGATAGCCGCCCCTTGTCGTTCGTGATGGTGATCTTCTGGGACTTGCCCGTGGACTTCTCCGCCGCGCTCACATTCAGAATACCGTTGGCATCCACATCAAAACTCACCTCAATCTGTGGCACGCCGCGAGGCATCGGGGGAATCCCATCCAGCTGGAACTTCCCCAGCAGATTATTGTCCTTCGTCATGGCGCGCTCACCCTCATACACTTGAATCAGAACACCAGGCTGGTTGTCCGCGTACGTGGAGAAGGTCTGCTGCTTCTTAGTGGGGATCGTGGTGTTGCGCGTGATAATCTTAGTCATTACACCACCGGCCGTCTCCAGGCCCACAGACAGAGGAATTACATCCATGAGCAGGAGTTCACTGGTCTTGTCATTGCGATCCTTGGGGGCCGTGAGAATGTGGGCCTGCACGGCCGCACCGAACGCCACCGCCTCATCGGGATTCACAGAGTCATTCAGCTTCTTGCCATTGAAATATGAGGTCAGGAGCTCACGGATCTTGGGGATACGGGACGAACCGCCCACCATGACAATCTCGTGAATGTCGCCCTTGGTCATCTTGGCATCCTTGAGCAGCCCATCAAGAGGCCGAATACATCGGGTGAAAAAGGGCTCGCACAGACTCTCAAACTTGGCCCGAGTCAGGGACGTCTGGAAGTCATGGCCCTCTGCAAGGCTGTCAACCTCAATCTGCGCCTGGGTAGACGAGGAGAGAGCCCGCTTAGCGCGCTCACAGGCCGTACGCAGACGGCGGAGAGCCTTCGCATTCTGAGTAATATCTAGCTTGGTCTTCTTCTTGAATTCACTGATGCACCAGTCAACCACTGCATTGTCAAAGTCCTCACCCCCCAGATGCGTGTCACCGGCCGTGGCCTTGACCTCAAAAATCCCGTCATCCAGAGTTAGAATAGACAGGTCATGCGTGCCGCCGCCGCAGTCAAAGATGAGCACATTCTGCTCACCCCCAGTCTTCTTGTCCAGGCCATACGCAATAGCCGCCGCGGTCGGCTCATTGATAATACGGAGCACATTGAGACCCGCAATAAGGCCAGCGTCCTTCGTGGCCTGGCGCTGGGAGTCGTTGAAGTACGCGGGCACCGTGACTACCGCGTCAGTTACCTTCTCCCCCAGATACGCCTCGGCAGTCGCCTTCATCTTCTGGAGAACCGCCGCTGAGATCTCCTCGGGCGTGAAGGTCTTGGACTCGCCGGCCACAGTCACCTCAATGAGGGGCTTGTCGCCGGTGCCGGCCTTCACCTTGAATGGCCAGTGTGTCATGTCCGACTTCACCGAGGAGTCGGCCATCTTGCGACCAATTAGACGCTTGGCGTCAAATACCGTATTTGCAGGGTTGGCGGCGGCCTGTGACTTGGCCGCGTCGCCGATAAGACGCTCCTCGGCCGTAAAGGCCACATACGAGGGGGTAGTCCGATTACCCTGGTCATTTGCGATGATTTCTACACGGTCGTTCTGCCAAACTCCAACGCACGAATACGTAGTACCGAGGTCAATCCCGATTGCAGGCATTATGATTATATAAGGGTGGAAATTTTTAAGCCATTTGCTGCATTTAAGCCTTTGGCTTACATAGCTTATTTTAAAATGGTCATGATGATTAGATATAGGGTAGTATGGCGGCGGTTTCACCTCAATTAGAACTTTATAAATATCAACATATATTTTACCTCTATTCAGAAAATAAAGCGCCCGGTAATGCTGATACGATTTTTAATCATCCCTCGTTCAATTCAAGATACGGCCTTGAATTAGAGTTTTGTTCAAATGTGAATAAATATGTAATTGCAAACCGCATGAATTCATGTATGTGGAATCAAAATTCGGAATGGTGGAGAAGAAATTACAATGGTCTACAACGAATGGATACACAGGTGGCGGGCGGTGCTAAATCCTTGAAAAATAATGGCAGTTATGATGAGTGGTCTAGTTTTTTTATTGAAGTTGTTGAAGATAGACATGATTCAACACATAAGGGCGATGAGACATGCGGTAATCGGGGATCCGCGGGTTCAAAAATAGAATTTGACTTTAGTGTTACAATTAATAATGAAAAAAGGGGGTTGACTCTATGGTCAAATTCTACTAGTGTTCAAAGACCAGGAGGGGGGGATGCGCTCCATTATCCAGAGACAAGCTTAAAGGAAAGTGTTGACGGAGGCCTGTGGAATAAATGGACAGTAAATTGGAGAGGTTTAAGAGATGTTATATGTGATGCAAACTATGTTACACCGCCTGATAAGACAAGTGCCGAATTTACAAGAAGAGCAGGATATATTTGGCATATGGCTGCAGCCGCAGCTACCCTTGATGAACAAGAGAGAAAGCTTCTTATGTGGTATCAAAATGAGTACGTATCCCCCATATTAAATAATGAATATATACCATATCCTTCAGCACTTTCTTATAATGCTGCAGGTGAAAGTGTAGTGGAAGCTGGAAGTTTACCCTATGGATCGCTATTGATTGATAATATATTTAATCATATGAAGTCTCATGCAAATGTAATAGCGGTTCAAGATATGGGGTTTCATCTGCATTTATCGGAATTTCCCAGGATAGAGTCTATAAATGAGCGGAAAATGATGATTATCGGGTTTGTTAAATTATTCTATATGTTTGAACCGATGTTTTATGCATGTCACCCAGCCTATCGTGCATGCTCAAAGTACTGCCAATCTTTACAAAGCGTGCTTTCTTATGAAAATATAAGATCAGAAAATGAAACTCTCATATGGAATTATTTAGTAAATAATCCCCACGTATATGATCAAGGCAATTATCAACTTCCGTTTCCAGTCGGTGAGCGCAGAGAACTAGGGTCAAGATATCTTTCTATCAATTTGCAAAATTGCGTTGGAGGAGGCATAGGTACAATTGAAATTCGCCTAGGCCATAGCACATTTTCTTCTAAATTTGTACAAGCATATATTAACGCATTACAGTCATTATTTCATTTTAATTTGTCGCTCCATTCTCTAAATCGGGCCAGTGGCCTTACATACTGTCATCATCAAAATGCCATATTAGATTTAATGACAATTAGAAATGTATTACCTAGCTATTGCTATAGAGATAATGGATACTATAATACTAGACCGCACCATGTAGGGGTATATAACCCATTATTGCCGCCGACATTTGCAGGAAGACCCATGTACGGTTTTTTTGTATCAAATCCAGATAGAGCACAAAGAACGTCAATAATACGCCATTTAATATTTTTCTTTAATATATTGACAGGCGCAAAACAATCTTTAGAAATTTTAACTGATTATATAAATTATTATCATACGTCTGACAGAAATTGGAATTCACAGGATAGTATTGATAGAATTGATTTTTATAATTTAACAGAATCATTTGATGGTCATATTTTTCCTGGAGTAGCAGTGCCAGCACCGCCTGTACGATTTGCCACCTCGCTGAACCCTACAGCATTACCTGCCTATGTTAATAACGCCACATTAACAGGTGCGCTATTGGGTGACCCCCCAGCAGGCTATATCTGGCCAGGGCATTATACTGGCGGAAACTTGAGAGATACTATTGCTGCGTGGGAAGCGGCTGGTAGGGTTGCTAGAGCGCCGATATATTGGAATAAATTTTCACCGGTATTATCTGGTAGATGGTATGTAATTCATCCAGATAAACACGGCGTTGCAAAACCATATGATCACGCATGTAGCACGTGTTCAAGCATTGTAGGCAACCCTGGTGAATGCGCTGGATTATATAATTGGGGGAATTATCCAGGAAAATCTACGAATGCAAGAAATCGTAATGATGAAACCACTCTATATAGACAACAATGCGCTGGGCCGGCTGGAGCAATAATAGATGAATATGGTAAAACTCAGACGGAATTAATCAATTATAAATTTAAAAGGGATCCTGGGGGCAGACGTTTTACAGGGGGCGCACGTACAGGAGGCTCGCGTACTACAGGAAAGTCATACACTGCATCAAGCCATAAGAATACAGTAGGCCGGCTAGGCTCTCACCCTTCAACAACAAGAAAGGCGTCGCAGCTGGTCTCCAATAAACAAAATAATAAAAAGAATAATAGTTCAAGGTCACATAGAAAAATGAATAGACGACACACTTTAAGTACAATTACAAATAAAATGGCCAGGGACTTGGAAGTCAGCAGTTACTATGGTCTAAATAGAGAAGCCCCTAATATTGTGGTATTAAAGGATGCATCCGATAATATTTCTGCATATTATGTAAACTGGGTTTCTGAATATACACCTATA
>Ga0129333_10005703_pt1 | contig 11724 bp, 11 predicted proteins | sample CPB6_08_DNA_FD_94474 | JGI IMG/M metagenome (GOLD analysis project Ga0129333, IMG submission 94474) | Freshwater to marine salinity gradient microbial communities from Chesapeake Bay, USA - CPBay_Sum_0.6_0.8_DNA | ecosystem: Environmental > Aquatic > Marine > Coastal | place: USA: Chesapeake... | reverse complement strand
TTGGCCTGGCTCTCGCCGGCGAACGCGTGCTTCAGGTTCGCATGTGTCTTGGTGCCCTTGAGGCTCATGACATGACTCCTTGTGCATTGTTGGTTGGTGGGTTGGTTGTTGCTCGGGATCCGCCGACGGCGCACCGCGGGCAGACACCGTTGAACAGAATCGACGTGGACTCCACGGCGAATCCGTCCAAACCTTCGACGTGCAGGGCGTCGGAGCCCGACACGTACACATCGCGTACGACACCGCATTGCTCGCACACCACGTGGTGGTGATCGTCGGTGTTGGGATCGAACCGGGAGGCTCCGGTTCCGAGGTCGAGTGAGCGAAGCTCACCCATCGAGGCGAGGTCGGCGAGCGTCTGGTACACGGTCCGCAGCGAGATTCCGGGCATGAGGTCGCTCGCCGTCTGGAAGAGACCCTCAGCCGTCGGGTGCGTCTCGTTGCCGTGCATGAGACGGAAGATCAGTTGACGCTGGGGCGTGACCTTGAGCCCGTTGGTCCGGAACATCTCGGTCAGTTCGGCCGGTGAACGCATGCCCGCAACCTAGGCGCACGACCTACCAATCTGCATATCGTGCGAACTAGCAGACTGTGAAAGCCGTCTCAGGGTCTCCCCACTACTCTCGGCCCATGCCCGCCGCCCGTCCGTTCGTCCGGTCGGCGATGGTCGAGGCGCTGGCCTCCGAGGAGTTCGACGTCCTGGTGATCGGTGGTGGAGTGACCGGGCTGGGTGTGGCCGTCGATGCTGCATCACGCGGACTCCGCACGGCCCTCGTGGAGCGCGACGACTTCGCGAGCGGAACGTCGTCGAAGAGTTCCAAACTCGTGCACGGAGGTTTGCGCTACCTGCAACAAGGTGAGGTGCGTCTCGTCTACGAGGCGTTGCACGAACGTCAGCGACTGCTGCGCAACGCGCCCCATCTCGTGGAGGTTCTGCCCTTCATGCTGCCGATCCTCACCAAGGACGGACTCGTGTCGCGCAAGATCGCCCGCGCGCTGGGGTCGGCGCTCTGGATGTACGACGTCACCGGTGGCTGGCGCATCGGTCGATTCCATCGTCGACTCCGCCGGACCAAGGCGCGCAAGTTGATGCCCACCATGCCGGCTGAACGCCTCGCATCGGCCTACGTGTACTACGACGCGCAAGCCGATGACGCGCGCCTCTGCCTCTCGCTCGCCCGCACCGCCGCCGATCTCGGAGCCGTCGTCGTCAATCGGTGCGCCTATCGCGACGGCGCGGTCGAAGCCGACGGGCGAAGCATCCCGGTGTCGGCCCGGGTGATCGTGAACGCCACCGGTGTCTGGAATCACGAAGTTCCCACCCGTCCGGCCAAGGGTGTGCACGTGACCGTGCCGTGGGACAAGGTGCGCAACTCGATCGCCGTCGTGATCCCGGTACCCAAGGATCGTCGCAGCCTCTTCGTCGTTCCGTGGGGCCCCCGGCCCGACGGAACCTTCACCCACACCTACGTCGGCACGACCGACACCGATTACCAAGGCCCACTCGACGATCCGCAATGCACGCGCACCGACATCGAGTACGTACTGCGCGCGCTCAACGCGAGCGTCACCACCGGCGTGACCGAAGATGACATCACCGGCGTGTGGGCCGGTCTTCGTCCACTGGTCAAGGAGACCGACAATTCGCGCACGGCCGATCTCTCGCGTCGTCATCTGGTCACCACGAGTGAGAACGGTGTCATCACGGTGACCGGCGGGAAACTCACCACCTACCGGCACATGGCCGAGGACGCGGTCGACACTGCGTGCAGCGCCCTCGGACGAAACGAGCGATGCCGTACCAAGCGATTGCGTCTGCACGGTCACGACGGTTCGCGCGAGAAGGAATTGGCCCGGTCGATCGCCGAGAACCCGGAACTCGAGCAGCCGCTGGTGAACGGACTTCCCTACTCGCGTGCCGAGGCCGTGTACGCGGCGCGATTCGAGATGGTGAACAATCTCGACGACGTTCTCTCCCGACGCACCCGGGCGCTCATCTTCGATCGTGACGCCGCGCGGCGAGCGGCGCGGTCGACCGCCGAACTCATCGCTCCGCACCTCGGCTGGTCGGCCGACCGGATCGATGCCGAAGTAGCCGCGTTCGAGGAGATCTGTCTCCACGAGGAGACGGCCGGTCGCATCCGAGAGGACGAACTCCATGCGTGAGATCACCCCGCCGATCGAACTCGTTCTCGCCGACGGTTCGGCGCGAGCGCGATTCGACACGACTTGGGTCGACGTACCCGAACCGGTTCTCCTCGAATTGGCGCGTATCTGCGCGACCGATCACGACGATGAGCAGACTTCCCTCGCGTCTCGCGACTGGTGGCCGCTCAGCATGAAGTGGGCACTCGACGGCATGGTGCCGCAGCGATGCGCCGTGATCTGTCGCCCGGAGACCACCGACCAGATCGCGCGGATCGCGCAGATCTGCAACACGAATCGCATTCCCCTCACGGTGGCCGGTGGACGCAGTGGCGTGTGCGGAGCGGCCGTTCCGTTGCACGGCGGCGTACTCCTCGACACCACGGCCATGCAAGGTGTCGTGTCGGTCGACGAGGTCTCGCACGTGGTCGAAGTGCTGCCGGGAACCTTCGGGCCCGACCTCGAGGCACGGCTCGCCGAACACGGTCTCACGGTCGGTCATTATCCGCAGAGTTTCGACATCGCCACCGTGGGCGGATGGGTCGCGTGTCGCGGCGCCGGGCAGTACTCCACTCGCTACGGGAAGATCGAGGACATGGTCGTCGGCCTCGAGGTCGTGCTCGCCGACGGAACGGTGGTCCGAACCGGTGGTGCGCCGCGCGCGGCCGCCGGCCCCGACCTGAATCAGATCTTTCTCGGGAGTGAAGGCACGCTCGGCATCGTCACCCGAGTCTGGCTTCGCTGTCATCCGACACCGACCAGCGAGCGGCGCGCCGTGTACGGGTTCCGTGACTTCGCTACTGGTCTCGATGCGTGTCGACGAATCATGCAGCGCGGGGGCACGCCTGCGGTTCTTCGTCTCTACGACGCCGCCGAGAGCAAGCGCGGTCAGGGGGGCGACGGAGAGGTCTGCGTACTGCTCGTTCTCGACGAAGGCGATCCGGCCAGCGTCGGTGCGTCGATGTCGATCGTCGACGAAGAGTGTCTGGCCACCGATGGTTGCGAGCCCCGCGACGTGGAGGCCGTCGAAGCCTGGCTCCACCACCGCAACGACACGAGTGCGTTGCAGGCGCTGACTCGCAAGGGTTTCGTGGTCGACACCATGGAAATCACCGCGCCCTGGGCGCGACTCGCGCCGATCTTCGACGACGCGCGAGCGGCTCTGCTCGGCGTGAACCACGCCCGCACCGCCACGTGCCACCTCTCGCACAGTTACGTCGACGGCGCGTGCCTCTACTTCACGTTCGCGGCATCGCCGCCGGCCGCGGAGTTCGAAGCGACGTACAACGCGCTGTGGGATGCCGGCACCCGGGCGATCCTGCGCAGCGGAGGAAACCTCAGCCATCACCACGGCGTCGGACTCAATCGTTCACGGTTCATGGCCGAGGCCCTGGGGAACGGACTGGGCGTTCTGCGTTCGATCAAGGTGGCTCTGGACCCTCACGGCATCCTGAATCCGGGCAAGATGGGGCTCGATGTCGACTGAACTGCGCTGGGACCGTCGGGCCATTCGCGCCGGAGCTCTCGTCTCCTTGGTCTTCGCCGTCCCGTTCTCGGTGGCGGCGCGACTCGTCGCCGGTGACGATCCTTCGGGGGGACGGGCCACCGTCGCCACGTTGCTCGCCCTCGGGGCCGCCGTGGGCTTCCTGCTCGGTGCGGGTGTCGCCGCCTGGCATCAGGAGCGGCGCACTCCGCTGTCGCACGGGATCCTGACCGCCGGTTTGGCCTACGCGATCCCCCAGGCAATCCTCGTCGTGGTGAAAGTCGCGCGCGGTGGTGACGTCCGGTGGAGCGGGGTCCTTTTCAATCTCACGGTCGCCCTCGCCATGGGCGTGTTCGGTGGATTCCTCGGCTCGTCGATGCGAAGCAAGGGAGTCCTGCCGGGCGGCGCCCGATGAGCGACTCGTCGATCCTCGTCATCGACGTCGGCACGAGTGGCCTGCGGGCGGCCGTCGTCCGACCCGATACCACCATCGATGCGCTGCATTACCGGTCGTTCCCGCCCACCACGCCCTTCGCCGGCTTGGTCGAGTTCGACGCCACCGAGATGGCGCGACTGGTCATCGAAGTCGCCCGACTCGCACTCGACGAAGCCGGCCCGGTCGCTGGTGTGGGTATCACCAACCAGCGCGCGTCGACCATCGTGTGGGACCGTCGCACCGGTCGTCCGATCGGTCCCGGCATCGGTTGGCAGGATCTGCGCACGGTCGGTGAGTGCATCATGGCCAAGCTCGAGCACGGAGTCGCACTCGCCCCGAATCAGAGCGCGACCAAGGCGCGCTGGTTGCTCGAGAACCATGCCGCCGATCTCGACCCCGACGACCTGTGCATCGGCACGATCGATTCGTGGATCGTCTGGAACCTCTCGGGTGATCAGAAACTCCACGTGACCGACCACAGCAACGCCGGAGTCACCGGCCTCGCGACCATTCACAACGGACCGGCGCGCTGGAACGAGCGTGTGTGCGAACTCATGAAAGTTCCGATCTCGTGCCTGCCCACGATGGTCGATTCATCCGGCCCCATCGGCCACGCGTCGATCCTTCCCGGTTCTCCCGTGATCTCCGGATTGGCCGGGGATCAGCAGGCGTCGCTCATGGGTCAGTCGTGCGTGCGACCCGGCATGGCCAAGTGCACGTTCGGCACCGGAGGAATGTTCGATCTGTTCACGGGTGACGAGCCACCGATGGCTCCCGAACGAACGGGGCACGGAACCTTCCCGATCGTCGCGTGGAGTCGCAACGGCGAGTTGTCGTGGGGTTCGGAAGCGATCATGCTCTCGGCCGGCAGCGCCGTGGAGTGGCTCCAGACCGACATGGGTCTGGTGAGCAGCGCCGCCGAAACGCACGATGTGGCGAGCACGTGCGCGACGACCGAGGGCGTGTACTTCGTTCCGGCGCTTCTCGGATTGGCCACACCGTCGTGGGACTACGGCGCGCGGGGCGGATTGTTCGGCGTCACTCGGGGAACCACGCGGGCCCATGTGGTGCGCGCGGTACTCGAAGGAGTCGCCCATCGAGGCGCCGATCTGTTGGAGGCCGCCGCGGCCGATCGTCCCGAACTCGCCGTCGACGAAGTCCGCGTGGACGGCGGCATGAGCCGCAACCCCACGTTCGTCCAAGCGTTGGCCGACGTCACGGGGCGAACCGTGAGCGTCTCGCCGGTCTCCGAAGCCACCACACTCGGCGCCGCCTACCTCGCCGGTCTCGCCGTGGGTACGTGGGCCGGATTCGACGACATCGAGCGGGCATGGCGTCCGTCGGCAACCATCGACCCCCGACCGTCCTTCGACCGACCGGCAGAACGGGCCAAATGGGCCGAAGCTGTGACCCGTGTGGCCGGTTGGATACCCGACCTCTCCTCGCTCGACTTCTAGATTGGTGGGGTTCGTAGTAACCCCCGAAAGGACATGCGGTGACCACCTCTCCCCCGCGGCGCCCCACTGACGCCGACATCGAACTGCTCGCCTACGCGCAGCAGGCCGAACTGGCGGCTCGCGACCTCTACCACGCCGCCCTCGAGAACGGTTCGGCCGGCGATCAGCCCGGTTCGGTGGCCGCCTTGGCTGCTCACCACGATGCGGCGAGCCAGGCGATCTCCTCGATGATCGGACGTAATGCTCCCCAGGACCGACTCGAGACCCTCTTCACCAGTTTCAAGCCGTCGTTCTCGGGATCGTCGTTCGCCACCTCGGCGCACCAACTCGAGAACACGCTCGTGGCCACTCACCAATCACTGCTCGGGAGCCTCGAGGGCACTGAAGGTGCCGCGCTCGTGGCGTCGGTGATGATCACCGAAGCGCGCCACGTGGTTGCGCTCGCCGCCCTGGCCGGACTTTCGCCGGCCTCCGACACCGACGCCTACCTGACCGTTCCCGCCGACATCGTCGCGCTGAGCCCGGAGAGCTGACCGATGAAGAACGACGACAAGTCCCTCGCCGCCATCGTCCGCGCCACCGCCGGACAAGATTTCAGTCATCTCTCGCGGCGCCGTTTCCTTCTGGCCGGCGGAGCCACCATCTCGTTCGGCGCGCTTCTCGCGGCTTGCGGTGGCGGAGAGAAGAGTGGCATCGCTCGTGTCGGTCTCGCCCCCGAGACCACGTCGCTGCCCGATGCACCGGTCACCGACGTGACGTTGCTCCGTACGGCGACTTCGCTCGAACACAACGCGATCTTCGTGTACGAAGCGGTCGCCGAAGCCGGTCTGCTGACCGGCGATGCGGCCAAGATCGCCGCGAGGTTCCTCGCGGATCACAAGGCCCACGCCGATGCCACGGCGTCGTTGACGTCGAGCCTCGGTGGCACGCCGTTCACCGAACCCAACCCGCGTCTGCAGTCGCTGTACATCGAGCCCGCCCTGGCGCTCGTGACGTCCGCCGAGGACCCGGCCGCCGATTCGCTCGCGCTGGCCTACGCGCTCGAAACACTCGCCGGTGCCACGTACCAGTTCTACGTGCCGATGATCTCGGATCCGTCGTTGCGCGCCCAGGCCATGGGAATCGGTCAGCAGGAAGCCCGCCATGCGGCTGTGATCGGTGCCGTCCTCCACCCCGACCGGCTCGTTTCGTCGAACGGACTCGCCATCAAGGCCGAGTACCGCGAAGAGGGAGATCCGTCACCTTTCTACGCCGTGCCAACGACCTTTGGCACCCAGTCACCCGTGCCGGTGACGCTCGGACCAGCCAATGAGTCGGGTTCGCGTACGACCGTCAACCTCGAGACTCCGAGTCTCAACTCGATGGTGTACGAATATCTCGACGGCGAGTGACCGACCCACTCGTACACTGACCCTCGACGGTGAGTCGATCGGGTGACCGCGGTCGAGCAATCGACCGAGGAAAGTCGGGACTCCACAGAGCAGAGTGCTGGCGAGAGCCAGGTGGGGGCGACCTCACGGACAGTGCAACAGAGAGCAGACCGCCGATGGCCGGGCAACCGGATCAGGTGAGGGTGAAACGGTGCGGTAAGAGCGCACCAGCGTGCGAGGCGACTCGTACGGCTCGGTAAACCCCACTCGGAGCAAGGTCAAGCAGAGGAGACGGGCGGCTCGTCCACCCGGGCAACCGGGAACTCCTCGGGTAGACCGCACAGATGGATGGTCACCGGTTCCGAGCGATCGGAACCACAGAATCCCGCTTACAGATCGACTCACCGTCACCCCACCCGACCGATGTCTCGTGGGTCCGACCAGACTCGTTCGTCGATTCGCCCACTACCTTTTCGGCATGAACTCGCCCCTCGCGTTGCCGAAAGTTGCCCTTTCCGACATCGACCTCTCCGATCCGGAGTTCTGGTTGAAAGATCGCGCGTGGCGCGATGGGGCGTTCAAGACCCTCCGCGACGAATCACCCTTTCAATTCTTCGAGGAGCGCGTCATCGAAGGCGCTCCCTTCCCGCCCGGCCCCGGATACCGCGCCGTGACCCGCCACGACGACATCTGGCACATCAGTCGTAATCCTCAGTTGTTCTGCAGCGGCAAGGGATCCAACATCGGAGATCTTCCGGTGGAGATGAACGAATTCTTCGGCTCCATGATCAACATGGACGACCCCAAGCACTTCCGTCTGCGCAACATCGTCTCGCGCGGGTTCACTCCCAAGGAGATCGGTCGGGTCGAGGATCAGGTGAAGATCCGTGCGAAGCGTCTCGTCGACGACTTGCTCGAGCGTTTCCCCAAGGGTGAGTGCGACTTCGTCGAGGAGGTCGCCGCACCGCTGCCTCTCGCGATCATCTGCGACATGATGGGCATCCCCGAGGAGGATCACAAGAAGATCTTCCACTGGACCAACGTCATCCTCGGCGTGGGCGACCCCGAATTCGTCGGCTCCTACGAAGAACTCATGAGCGTCGCCCTCGAGATGTTCATGTACGCGCAGGCCCTCGGCGAGTCTCGTGTGGCCAATCCGCAGGACGACGTCACATCGGCCATGATGAATGCCGTCGTCGACGGTGAGCGTCTCACCGCCCAGGAGTTCGGATCGTTCTTCATCCTGTTGGTGGTGGCCGGCAACGAGACGACGCGCAACGCCATCAGCCACGGCATGAAGCTTCTGACCGATCATCCGGATCAGAAGGCGACGTGGTTCTCCGATTTCGAGACGCACGCCAAGACCGCGGTCGAGGAGATCGTGCGCTACGCGACTCCCGTCATCCACTTCCGACGCACGGCCACCGAGGACACCGAGATCGCCGGCCAGAAGCTCGCCGCCGGCGACAAGGTCGTGATGTTCTACTCGTCGGGCAACCGCGACGAGCGAGTTTTCGATCAACCCTTCAAGTTCGACGTGACCCGCCCCGTGACCCCGGCCCAGGTCGGGTTCGGTGCCGGTGGGCCCCACTTCTGTCTCGGTGCCAACCTCGCCCGCCGCGAGGTCGCGGTGATGTTCGACGAGATTCGTCGTCGTATGCCCGACCTGCGAATCACCGGCGAGCCGGCCTACCTCCAGAGCGCGTTCATCAACGGCATCAAGCGCATGCCGTGCGCCTGGAACTGATCCCGACCTAGTCGCCCATTTCGCCGCGCACGTAGTGGCGTCGGCACAAGAGTTCGTACCGAACCGAGTCGCCGAACAGGCGCTCGGACGGTGCATCGGCCGTGTCGCCCACGACCACGGTTTCACCTTCGTACACAACCACGCCGTTCACGACTCGGGCGTTGTGGGTGGCGCGCGATCCGCACCAACAGCGCGCCTCGACCTGCATCTCCACCCGCTCGTCGGCGACTTCGAGCATTCGGCGAGTTCCTTCGAACAAGAGCCCGCGGAAGTCGGTGATGAGTCCGAAGGCGAACACGTCGATGCCGAGTTCGTCGACGATACGGGCGAGCTGATCGCACTGATCAGCCGTGTAGAACTGGACCTCGTCGCACACGAGGAAGTCGAGTGGGAGACGCGAAGCGGCGAGCCCGTACACGTCGAGATCGGTCGACACCTCGACCGCCGGCGCCGAGACGCCGAGACGGCTCGTCACCTGAACACCGTCACGATCGAGTTTGGTGAGGAGCAAACCGCGCAGACCACGAACCGCGAGGTTGTGGTGGATCTGCAGCGCGAGGGTGCTCTTGCCCGAACCCATGGTTCCGAAACTGAAACGCAGGACGGCCATCGCCGAGCAACCTAGACGCGCACATCGGCGACCACCGCATAGTGGTCGCTGGGTTGGATGCCGTCGACCGGCTGCACACCGGTCAGGCGAATCGAACGCGGTCGACCACCCGGTTTGGGACGGGGCCACGAGACGAAGAGGTAGTCGAGTCGACGATTGGGCCAGTTCGCCTCGGCCAGCATCGGGTTGTCGGCGCTCCACGTCCAACCCGGGCCGACGCCGGCCATCTCCCACATGTCGTTGAAGACGAGCCCTCGGCGGTGCGGCGCGGCCCGACCGGTGAGACGTCGGATCTCGTCGCTGTCGGGAACGGCATTGAAGTCCCCACCGAGAATGACCGGTCGGTCTCGGTCGGGATCACCGCGAAGATCGGCGACCACATCGACGACTGCGTCCACCTGACGGCATCGAAGTTCGCTGTCGTCGAACCGGTGATCGAGGTGCGTGCACGCGATCGGCCACCGGCCCCACGGCGTGTCGACTCGCGCCGAGAGCAGAGAACGATGAGCCGGACGTCCGTCGGCCCCCGGCAAGCGGGTGTCGACGGGGTCGACGAGGGGCCAGCGCGAGAGAATGGCGTTGCCCATGTACGCCGAGCCCGGGTCGGTGTCGGCGGTGTGGAACTCGTGGAACCCGAGCTTCTCGGCGAGCGACTCGGACTGACCCTCGGCGGTCGCGACTTCCTGCAACAGGAGGACGTCGGGGTCCTCGGACCGGATCACCGCTTCGATGGCCGCTTGGCGTTCGGCCCAGTTCTCGAAGCGGAGCACGTTCCACGTCATCACCCGAAGAGTCGGCTCGGTGGTAGTGACCGTCGTGGTCACGCGGCCTCCACGAAATCACCCATCGCCTTCAGGGTACGTTCGAGCGACTCTCGCACACGAACGTCATCGGGATGATCGGCCAGCCACGACCGGACGTCGCGAACCACGTAACCGGCCTCGCGATCGACCCAGGTTGGCACCACCCGTGGACGTTGGACTTCGACCGATCCGTCCACTCGTTCCGTCACGTCGACCAGAACGATCGCTCCGTCCTGCGTGGACGGTGGCCACTTGTCGCCGGTCGGCATGGCCGAGATGAAGTTGCCGAGACTGTTGAGCACCCACATGTCGGCGATGCGTTCGATCGGTTGCAGGACGTGCGGATGCGAACCGACCACGACGTCGACGAGTCCCGACTCGGCCAGCCGTTGCGACCATTCCTTCTGCTGCGGGTTGGGCCGGGACGAGCCCTCGTTGCCCCAGTGAAGGCTCACGATCACGAGACGAGCACCGAGCCCTCGGGCAGTGCCGGCATCGGTGAGGATGCGATCGATGTCGATGCGCGCCGAGCGCCACGGCTCGTCGGCCGGTAGCGATATGCCGTTGAAGTGAATCGTGTACGAGAGGTGCGAGACGGCGAGACCACCCGCGTTGATCACGGTCGGCTCGATATCTTCCGGTGTCCGCGCCATCCCGGCTTGTGAGATTCCGACTTCGGCCAGTGCCGCCACGGTGTGATCGATGCTGGCCACTCCCCCGTCCATCGTGTGATTGCTCGCGGTCGAACAGCGGTCGTATCCGGCGTCGGCGAGCGCGGAGGCCACCTCGGTCGGAACCTGGTACTTGGGCATCGTGCTGAGTTCCACCCCGGGTGGGGCGAATGGGGTCTCGAGATGGCAGATCGCGAAATCCGCCGCCGAAATCACCCCGCGCACGTCGGCGAACATCGGTCGGAAATCGAAGGCCGAGCCGGATGACGAACCCTTCGCGGCCGCCGCCGCCCAGAGCGGACTGTGAATCAGAGTGTCACCGGTGAACGCGAACGTGACTTCGATCGGTGCGAGTGAGGTGCTCGTCGTTGCGGCAACCGTCGACGATGTCGATGCCGACGACGACCCGGTGCTCGCCATCGTCGACACCGGACCGGAGTCCTCGACGTCGGCGGAGGTGGACGAACAGGCGGTGAGAAGGGTCAGGACGATCCAACCCAGCCGACGCATCGGATCATCCTCGCCGGATCAGCAGGCGCGGAACGACTCGACGTCTCGGGAGAGCGCCGCCGGTCCTCCGAAGAGGGTCACGGTCGACGCCGACAGGCGATCGATTTCCCGCAGAGTGCCCCGCGGGACGCAGGTTCCGGGCACCAGCATGATCGGGGTGCCACGGCCGAGAACCGTGTACGGAACGGCCGACAACGCATCGGGGAAGTTGTTGCTCGTGGCGAGGGCCACCTTGCGGCTGGAGCGCTTGTCCTTCCACACCGACGCCGAGCGATCGGACACGTCGGACTCGTCGAACACTTCGATGTCGGCGATGCGCCGTAGATCGCGTTCGGCGGCCGACGAGAGCGAGCCGGGTGCGGCCACGATGTTGATCTTGGTGGCTCCGAGCGACTTCAAGTAGTCCTCGTCGTTCGACGAGAGTCCACTGCGGAGGTCCAGGAGGACGAAAGCCTGTCCGTACAGCGCGGCGGCGGCTGATGCGATGAGCGG
>Ga0129333_10005702_pt1 | contig 11724 bp, 10 predicted proteins | sample CPB6_08_DNA_FD_94474 | JGI IMG/M metagenome (GOLD analysis project Ga0129333, IMG submission 94474) | Freshwater to marine salinity gradient microbial communities from Chesapeake Bay, USA - CPBay_Sum_0.6_0.8_DNA | ecosystem: Environmental > Aquatic > Marine > Coastal | place: USA: Chesapeake... | reverse complement strand
ATGGAATTTAAATCATGTGAAACGATGGCTTTATCGTCGTATCTTGTATCCACTGTGGGCTTAAATATTTCACATGTTAGCTTGGCATACTCAGCTCTGCGCAAACGTCGAATGAGCTCTTCGGTTTTGCCAGAAAACATAGAACCACAGATTACTTCTATGCTGCCTCGTGTAAGTTGTTTGCGATGAAAGGGTTCGTTAAATAGACTCATATTTTATTCTGAGGGTTAAATTACATAAAATTATCGAACTGAAAATGTATATTTACCACATTGAATTATCTTATGGACAAACAAGTATTTATTGATAAAATTGCCTTATTAAGTGATGAATTGCAGGTTTTATCGAGTCGTTGGATTCGCAATGATTATAATATCTCTGCCTTAGAAGTAGAAACGTATTTGTCGAATATAAGGTATTTGTCGGAGCAGGCGCAGATTTTGCGTCTCTTGCTTAATGAAGAAAATACTTCCTCAGAATCGCCTCATGTCCATATTTCAAGTCATCCAGCAACACCTAAACATGAAGAGAAAGGGAACACTCCTGCACAAGTTCATAACGAACAAATCTTAACAAATGAATTTGAAGCAGAACTAAGTTTACACGAAAAACTTTCGGAGCAGATTCAAGAAAGCTCTATTGCTGATTCGCTAAAGAATGCTTATTTCCATAAAGATTTAAGCTTGTCGTTAAACGAACGTTTTTATTTCATTAATGAATTATTCAATGCCGATCAAAAAGATTTTGAGAGAGTATTATCACATTTGGCTACACTCGATTCATGGGAGGAAGTTGAATTTTATTTGAACGCAACGTGCGTTCTTCCCTATTCCTGGAAGGAAAAAGAAGCTCCAAAAACTAAATTTTACGAGTTTTTACAAGCACGATTTAATTAATTTTTTTTGCTCGCTTTAAGTCTAAAATATTCAAGGCATTTTTTGGAATACCTGTAATGTTATTTGGTAGTAATCGTACCGACTCATCGTAGTATAAGATCACCATAGGAGCCTCTTCTAATACAATATTTTCCATTTCTTGGTAAAGTTTGTATCGTAAACGATCATTGGTCTCGTAAAATGATTGCTCAAACAAAGCATCAAATTTTTTATCATGAAAATGAGTATAGTTTGGTCCGTTAGGGACAAAATTTTTCGAATAAAAAACAGCTAAATAATTTTCTGCGTCAGGGTAATCGGCAATCCATGATCCTCTGAAAAAGTTTACATTATTTTTGGCGATCAGCTCACGTAAACTTGACCCTTGGTGTATTTCAACTTTTGCTTTAATTCCAATAGTTTGTAATTCACTCTGAACAAATTCAATTAAGTCTCTATACGTAGAAGTGGTATTCAATGTAATCTCTGGCATATTTTTTCCATCAGGGTAACCAGCCTCGGCCAATAGTTTTTTTGCTTTATTTACATCGTAAGAATACCCTTTTATTTTTTGTTCATCGTAACCGGGCATGCCTTTCGGTAAAAAGCCTGCATGTCCAGGAATTCCAATATTATTTTGTAAATATTGAATCATTTTTTTTCGATCAATTGCATAGTTGATGGCTTGTCGAACACGTTTATCTTTAAGGGGTGAGTTCTTTACAATTGGCAATGCAGGGTCGACTAACATGCCTAAATATTCGGTATTTAAGTATGGTGCTTTTATCAACCTAAATCTACTTCTATATTTATCTTTTAACTCCCCTTTTTTCGTGAGAACATCATTTCTGTAACTCCCATCAATTCCTGAAAAAAAGTCTAAGTCCTTTTTTAAGAAGGCTAAAAATGCAGTTTGTTTATCGCTGATAAAACTAATTTTTACGGCATCTAGGTAGGGTAGTTTTTGTCTATTTTCTTTTTCAAAATATTGGTCATTTTTTAAAAAAACCATTACTTCCGATTCTTTCCAATACTTGAATTTAAAAGGTCCGGTACCAATGGGGTGGCTTCGAAAATCTTTTCCATAGTACTCTGTTATTTCCTTTGGAACAATTGAACAATACTGGATGCTCAGCAATGCTGGAAAGGCTGGAAATGGTTTACTTAAATGGATCACCAGCGTACTGTCGTTCATCGCTTGGAACGCCTCTGGGCCACTGATTTTATCATTAAATATCCAAGCTCCCGAAGAGGCTACTTTGGGGTCGATGATCCGTTGAAACGAATAAACTGCATCAGAAGCAATTACTTTTCGTCCTTTTCCATTTTTAAATATCGGGTGATCATGGAAATATACATCATCTCTTAGCACAAAACGGTACTCTTTCCCATCGGCAGAGTGAGTCCAGCTTTTCGCTATAGAGGGTACTACATTCAAATTACTGTCGAGTTGAGTTAATCCATTAAACAATTGATTTACACACCAAACATTCGTTTGATTCCGAGCAAAGGCGGGGTCGAGGGAAGTAACACCCACATCCATGTTGATGCGAAAAACGGTACGGTTATCGTCTTTTGTTTTTGAACAGGCAATCAGTATAAACAATAAAAGTATATAACTTACTTTCTCTAGGCTTCTCATAATTTCTTACTTTCGCAATGTAAAAGTTTATCATGAGTTATAAAAAAATAATCTCCTTAATTCCGTCGGCAACCGAAATGATTTTTGCCTTGGGTGCAGAAGAATTTTTACTGGGCCGTTCGCACGAATGCGATTTTCCTGCAGAGAGCGCAAGTATTCCTGTTTGTACTTCTTCAAGTATAAACAACGAACTATCAAGCCAGGCCATCGACGAAGCTGTTAAAGCTAAAGTATGGAATGCTTTGTCGTTATACCATATCAATATCGACTTAATTAAACAATTGCAACCCGATTTAATCATTACGCAAGACCAATGTAAGGTCTGTGCTGTTCACTTATCGGATTTAGAACGTATGCTGATGGAGGAGCTGGGTTACAGCCCTCAAATCATCAGTTTCCACCCGCACAGTCTGTCAGACTTCTTTGTCAATTTCCAAGAATTGGCATCAGCATTAAATAAAGAAAAGGAAGCCGAGGTAATGCTAGAAGATTGGAACGATCGAATTGAAATAATTAAACATAAAGTAAAATTTGTAAAAAACCGCCCACGCATTGCCTGTATTGAATGGATGGAACCCTTGATGGTTGCAGGACATTGGACTCCCGAACTTTTAGAGTTTGCTGGAGGGGAAACTGTATTATCCGATAAGTTCAACGATTCTAAATACATCAGTATAGATCAGTTAGTGGAAGCAGACCCCGATGGAATTATCATTGCACCCTGTGGGTTCGATTTGGCAAGAACCAAGCAGGAATTAGAGCTCTTACTTAAACAGGATGCTTGGAAAAAACTGAGGGCAGTGGAAAAAGGGCATGTGTTTATTGCCGATGGTCATGCCTTTTTTAACCGACCTGGGCCTCGTATCATAGACACAGCCGAGATCTTGGCCGAAATTTTACAGGTAAACCAATTCTATTATGGTATGGAAGGGGTTTGCTGGGAGCAAATAAATAGTTAGTTGTAAGAGCCTAATAGACAAGTAAAAAGCATTTTAATTTTTAGCACTTAGTTGCCGAAAAGATTTGTATTTTAGCAATTATCTAAAATTCTAGAAAATGCCTCTTAGGAGTGTTTAATGGCAATTTTGGTGCAAATGACTGATTTTAATTATGGGAAAAATAATTGCATTAGCGAATCAAAAAGGGGGAGTAGGTAAAACCACTTCATCCATCAATTTAGCCGCTAGTTTAGCTGTATTGGAATACAAAACGTTATTGGTAGATGCCGACCCACAAGCAAATGCTACATCGGGTATTGGTTATGATCCACGTGAAATAAAAGCAAGTATTTACGAGTGCATCATCAATGGGATTGATGCAAAAGAAGCAATATTAGAAACCAGCACTCCGAACCTTGATTTATTGCCGGCACACATTGATTTAGTTGGAGCCGAAATTGAGATGATAAATCTTGCTGAGCGCGAACATAGAATGAAAGAGGTATTCGCGAAAATTAAAGATCAATACGATTTCATCATTATTGATTGTTCACCATCTTTAGGTTTGATTACCATTAATGCATTAACCGCTGCAGACTCGGTGATTATACCCGTGCAGTGCGAGTATTTTGCCTTAGAAGGACTGGGGAAATTATTAAATACTATAAAAATTGTACAAACACGTTTAAACCCTGAATTACAAATTGAAGGAATATTATTAACGATGTATGATGTACGCTTACGCCTTTCAAACCAAGTGGTTGAAGAGGTGAAAACGCATTTTCAAGATTTAGTTTTTGAAACCATTATACAACGTAATACCCGTTTAAGTGAAGCCCCAAGTTTTGGTGTGTCGGTTATTATGCACGACGCTACCAGTAAAGGAGCTATTAATTATTTAAACTTAGCTAAAGAAATTTTAGTTAAAAATGGTTTAGGAAAAGAAGAAGAAATTAATACAGAATCGAACAATGAGTAGTGCAGTAAAAAGAAATGCCCTGGGTAAAGGTTTAGGTGCATTATTGAGCGACAAAGACCAAGTAAATGCGCAAACAGAAAATGCTGCAGTGAAAGCTACAACAGCTGTACCTGCGCTCAATACGATTGCAGCTATCCCTATAGACCAAATAGAAGCAAATCCATTTCAACCGCGTGATCAGTTCGAAGAAGATGCCCTGAATGAACTTGCCGAATCTATAAAAGTGCAAGGGATTATTCAGCCATTAACTGTTAGACGTTTATCGGCAAAACAATATCAATTAATTTCAGGTGAACGCCGTTTGCGTGCCAGTAAATTAGCGGGTTTAACCGAAGTGCCAGCTTACATTCGTGCCGCCAACGATCAAGAAATGATTGAAATGGCACTGATCGAAAATATACAGCGAGAAAACTTAAATGCAATGGAAGTAGCCATCAGTTTTCAACGTATGATCGAAGAATGTAATTTAAAACAAGATGAACTTAGCGGACGAGTAGGTAAAAATAGAACCACCGTTACCAACTATTTGCGATTACTAAAATTACCACCAATGATTCAAGCAGCTATTCGCGACCAACAAATATCCATGGGTCATGCAAGAGCTATGGTGAGTATTGAAAATGTAGATCAACAATTATACGTTTTTAAAGAAATACTTACCAAAGATTTATCGGTACGTAAGGTTGAAGAATTGGTAAGGAGTATGCAAACCCCTAAAAAAGAAGGGAAAGAAAAAATACCTGCTGGAAATAATAAATACCTAACCAATAATTTTGAATACCAAAAAATACAAGACGATTTAAGCTCAAAGTTTGGAAACAAAGTATTAATTAAAGCGGATGATAAAGGTCGTGGCTCTATTAATATTCCTTTCCTTTCTACCGACGATTTGAATCGTATTTTAGAAATGTTGGATTGGTAGTGCACCATGAAATTTTTTATGACCATTTTATTAGCTATGCTTGTGAGTTTTGGCTACGCGCAAAACTCCGATAGTGTTTCGCTGGTAAAAATTCCTACACCTCCTCACTCTGCAAGTAGAGCTGCTATATTATCGGCTATGGTTCCCGGATTAGGTCAAGTGTATAATAAACAAGCTTGGAAAGTCCCCGTGATTTATGCAGGTGCTGGAGCTCTCATTTATTCTATAGCTTGGAATAATAATAATTATCAAAAATATTTATCAGCATACAAGCTCGACTCCGACACATCTTTAAGTACCAATTCTGAATTTGCAGGACTGTACAGTGTCGACAATTTAATTGTTTTAAAGGATTTTTATCGTCGCAACCGCGATTTATCGGCCATCGGTCTGGTATTGGTCTATGCTGCGAATATTATTGACTCATATGTATATGGTCAGTTTTTTAATTTTGATGTAAGCGACGATTTAAGTATGCACCTACAACCTTATGTAATCCCTCAAATTCAAAATGTAAACACCGGAACATGGTCAACCACTGCGGGTTTGAGTCTTCAATTTAAATTTAGATAACATGAAAATAGCATTAATTGGATACGGGAAAATGGGTCGTGAAATTGAAAAAATGGCGATGGATAGGGGGCATGAAATTGTATTAAAAATTAGTGCAGATAATTTATCTGATTTAACCAAAGAAAACTTATCGAAAGCCGATGTTGCGATTGAATTTTCAACACCTCATACTGTGGTAGATAATATTAAACGTTGTGCAGAAATAAACTTGCCCATCGTAGTGGGTACTACAGCGTGGTACAACGAGTTTGAGCAGGTGAAAACTATTATCGCAGAAAAAGATTCGGCATTATTTTACTCAACAAATTTTAGCATTGGAGTGAATCTGTTTTTCAAGATCAATGAATTAGCCGCAGAATTGATGAAAGATTTTGACTTTGCATTAAGTATAAATGAGATCCATCATACTCATAAATTAGATGCCCCGAGTGGAACAGCTATAACTACTGCAGAGAAAATAATGCAGCATTATTCGGCTAAAACAAGTTGGGAAAACAAAATTGTTACAGATGAAAACCAAGGGCGTGATACCAAAAAAAACACGCAGGAGTTATTGATACGCTCTATCCGCAAAGACGAGGTTCCGGGTACTCATACGGTTTATTATGACTCTGATGTAGATACCATTGAAATTTCGCATATTGCACACAATAGAAAAGGATTTGCTAAAGGAGCAGTGAGTGCTGCAGAGTGGATCATTGGTAAGAAAGGAATTTATAACATGGATGATTTATTATCATTCAAAAAATAATAAAAATATGAATTGGAAATTTTGGAAAAAAAGTAATGCACCTAAGAAGAAAAAATCGGCAACACGTGAGTGGGTCGATGCATTAGTTTTTGCAGTAATTGCAGCAACCATCATCAGAGGCCTGTTCATTGAGGCCTTTACGATTCCTACACCATCAATGGAACGTTCCTTGTTAGTGGGCGATTTCCTTTTTGTTAGTAAAGTAAATTATGGTGCAAGAACACCCATTACTCCTTTGTCGTTTCCGTTTGCACACCACACACTTCCTATTGTAGGAACCAAATCATATCTAGAGTGGATCAAATTACCATTCTATCGCTTACCAGGATTAGGCGATGTTGAACGCAATGATGTGGTTGTATTTAATTACCCCATGGAAGATTTCCGGCCGGTTGATAAACAAGAAAATTATATTAAACGATGTGTTGGAATTGCAGGTGATACCTTAGAAGTTCGCGATGCCAGGGTTTTTATTAATGGCGTAGGTGAGGAAATGCCAAAAGAATCTCAAGGATCATACATGGTAAAAACAGATGGAAGTGCTTTTAATGCTAAAACATTAGAGTCGTTATATATAACTGAGTACGGGCAATATGCCGAAGAAGGTAATTTTATTTTTACTTTAACAAAAGACCAGAAAGAAAAGTTAGCAAAATTCTCTAATGTACAATCGGTACAGGAAGCGATTCGTACACGCGGACAATACGTTGATTACATATTTCCACACGATTCTAAATTAAGTTGGAACGAAGATAACTTTGGTCCCGTGGTTATTCCTGCCAGAGGAATGACAATGAACTTGAATGCCTCAAACATTGAAATTTATCGCAGAGCGATTCAAGTATACGAGGGAAATACATTAGAAACCAAAGAAGACGGCATTTACATCAATGGAGTAAAAACAGATTCATATACTTTTAAAATGAATTATTATTTCATGATGGGAGATAACAGACATAACTCCCTCGACTCGCGATTCTGGGGATTTGTGCCAGAAGATCATATCGTTGGTAAAGCTTTATTTATTTGGATGAGCTGGGATAGCAACGCTAACCTCTTCAATAAAATTAGATGGAGTAGGTTGTTTCAGGGGATAAAATAGCAGGGAGCTTGGAGCAAGAAGATTGGAGCCAATTTACAATTGACAATTTACAATTGACAATTAAATTTCACTGCTAGTTCTTTCAAATCCTTCACTACTAAATTATTCAATGGAACTCCATTCGCCACTCGTTCTTGGTAGCACTCAAACTCAGGTTCGCCGGGAATAATTACAGGCTGATCGGGGTTTATGGCTTTTGCGTTTTTGAAACGTTCAATCCAAGTATCCATGGAATGAAAGTAATCTTCTTTTTCACGAAAAGCATCTACGCGCATCGCACCAAAGAAATGCCCAATACCTTTGCCAACTGGGTGGGGGTCGGGTTCTAAAAATGCTACAAAAGGAGGAACCCAAGGTCCGAAGTTTGCTCCCGACAATACCGCCGATAAAATATCAACGGCAGCACTTAAGCCGTAGCCTTTATGACTTCCATGTTCTCGATCGCTTCCTAATGGTAGGAGCGAACCTCCATTTTTTAAAGCATTGGCATCTGTGGTGGCTTCTCCCTCTTTGGTTTGTACCCATCCTGTTGGCAAATCCTTTCCTAAACGTTGTGCAATTTCTAATTTACCATTGGCAGCAGTAGAGGTAGCCATATCAATAACCATAGGCTGATGTTTTTTACTCGGAAAAACAAAACACATAGGGTTGGTGCCCAACATTCGTTCGTTTGAAAAGGTAGGCGCAACGAGAGGGCTGGCGTTGGTCATAGCAATACCAATCATATCATGTTCCAAAGCCATCATGGCATGGTATGCTCCAATACCAAAATGGTTAGAATTATTTACACTCACCCATCCAGAGCCCGTATGTTTTGCTTTGTCGATAGCCACTTGCATGGCGAAGGGTCCTGCGACTAATCCTAAGCCAGCCTCTGCATCAATGGTTGCGGTACTCAATGTTTCTCTTATTATTTTTGGCTTAGCAGAGGCGCTTATACGGCCTTTCTCCCACAAACGTACATAACCACTTAATCGGGCTAAACCATGCGAGTCTATGCCTCTTAAATCGGCTTCTAATAAAACTTTGCTTGCGAGTTGTGCATCTTGTTCCGATACACCCATGCCTAGAAATACTTGATAACAAAAATCTAATAATCGCTCTTTCGGAAAATTCATAAAGCAAATATAGATTATTCGATGATGATTTGTATTCAATAAAAAAAGCCCCCCGAAATTCGGAGGGCTCTTTTGTATTTTGAAATCGCTATTTTCTGAGCGAAATTATTTTACCATAATTTTCTCAGTAGCTGATTTACCATTGCTAGTTAATACCATTGTGTATAAACCTGCAGTTAAATCTTCAACGTTCATAGATACTTTGTTAGCACCAGCGTTTAAGTCAACGTTCATTGTACGAACTGTTTGACCTAACATGTTCACTAATTTTAATTCTGCTTTAGAAGCATTGTTTAAAGTGATGCTGAAGTTAGCAACGTCTGAAGTTGGGTTAGGGAATGCTACGATAGCAGCATCTAATTTCTTAGAGTTACCTACTCCTAATCTTAATGAAGTTGCATCAAATGCATTGTAGATAATGTCTGATGGTCCAGCTGGGTGTTGTCCTTGAACAGCGTTACCTGGTTCAAAGTCTTGTTGCCACGACATATGGATTTTACCATCTGCACCTACTTCACGTGCAGTAGATACGAATACGTTTTCTACGTTTTGGGTTTGAGATGCGTCTTGGATTTCGTACCAGTCTTGACCTCTGTTTGGTGTACCAGTAACGAAAATAGAACGGAAGTCAACACCTACGTCGTTAGTATCGTTTTCAGCAACAGCTGCATAAGTTAAGAAAATTCTATCAGCCCAAGCAGTGCCTGCAGCACCAACTGATAATTGTGGGTTTAAAGAGTAACCTGAGTTACCGTAACGAATAGTACCACCGCCAGTAAATGCAGTTCCTGCATCGAATGAACCGTTACCATCTTTGTCTAATAATACAGGAACTTCGATTATGTTTTTGTCAGCATCGTTCCAGTAGTTGATGTAATCTGAAGTAGCAGTTAAGAATACACTTAATCCAGCACCGTCAGTATCTAATACTAATAAATCACACCATGCAACGTGTACAACGTTTTGGTTATCGATTGCTACTGAAATGTTACCAGTTGTACCTAATAAAGTATCTGCAACACCATCACCATTAGCGTCAGTAATACCACCAACGTATTTAGTCATTGGGAAAGCACGAACAATTGTTCTTGTCCAAGTAGTACCGTTATCTGTTGATTTTAATAATACGATGTCTTCAGTAGTACCAGCAATGGCAATAGCAACTACGTTACCACGAGCAGCAATTTCGTATGAGTCAGCACCTACGTCACCAGCATGGTTGATTGTATCATAACCTGCAGCTACAGCGAATGTAGATCTTACAGTATCGAATGTAGCACCAGCGTTCGTTGATCTACCGTAGAATACTGGAGCTAAGAAACCATCGCTACCAGCTGAAGTAGAAATAATCGCGTGGATGTTGTTTCCTGAAGATGCAGCACGAGCCCAAGTTAATCCTCTGAATTCACCTGCGTTACGTGTAGTACCAAATGCAGTACCAGGACCAGTGTTTCTAGTTACCGCATTAACGTGTGAAATAATCACCTGACCACTATCAGTAGTGGTCACGATGTTTGGCCAACCAGTACGTTTGCTTTCTGATCTCGCAGCAGGAGCAGTTGCCCAAGCAGCGCCATCATAGTTGTTTAAGAAACAACCACGATCTGGCCAAGTTGTCCCTGGATCTGTTGAACCAGTCCATGTTACAGTGATTTTACCATCTGGATAAGCTAAAACGCTTCTTCTTGTACCACCGTTTGATTGCAAGTCGTATGTAGTACTTCCTACGATGGTAGCTGCTGCACTTCTTTTTGCAGTAGCTGAAATGTTTCTAACAGTTGCAGCTGTAGTCATAGGCATTGCAGCAATTTCGCTACCTGGTGCCACTTTAACTAATTTCTCAGCCTGGCCGTTACGGATTTGCAGTCGAGAAGCCGACTGTCCATTCACGAAGAACGGTACCGCGCACATCAGTGCCATTACTTTTAATGTAGATACTTTTTTCATAATTGAACTATTAATAGTTTGTTAAAAATTTGTTTAAATCAAACTTAACAATAAAAAACTATACATAAAAGCAATTTTTTTAAAAAAAATGCACTTTTTACTCGTTTTTTAAGGTTTTGTTTCGCAAAAATGCATGGTTTCATGGCTAATTTTCTATCAATGAGTGATTTCAATGCAGCCCCTTTCCCATTTCATTAGGTATTTTAAATGAATTTTAATCGAATTTCAGAATAATTAATTCGTTGATCAGTGGTTTAGATGCAACTTTTAAACGATTCATGCCTTCTTTGCCGAAACTGGCGTACCACAAGCTAAAATTTTCTTTGCGTTCTTGCAATTTTCCCTCCGGGAAATACTTCGATTTTAAACGCTCTATTTTAATTAACTCTGTTTTATGTTTTTGCTTCTCTGCTTTCCATATTTTATGTTCCAAACGCAACATCATATTGCTAATCCTTTTCTCCATTCCATTTATACTGTATTGTAAATTCTCATCTACTCTTTTTGCTTTAGTCTTTACAGCATCGATGTATGTGTCTAATATTTTTTCCTCCTCCTTGAAATTAATTTTTTCTGTTTGATGTTTTTCAACATACTTTTTTTCGAGTGATGGAATAGATTGAAAAAAATCACATGTTTCAAAACCTAATGCCTCCCATGCTTTTGCATCTTTTTCCTCTAATATCATAAATGAATTTCTCCATGCTAACATTGGAAAAGAAACATTATTAACTTCAAAAACTTTTTGTAGTTGTAACCAATAAGCAATTTCACCCGGACCTCCAACATAACATAGATTAGGTAATATACTTTCTTGGTATAGGGGTCGAAGTACTACATTCGGACTAAATCGCTCGGGTGTATTTTCTACTTCCTT
>Ga0129333_10005701_pt1 | contig 11727 bp, 19 predicted proteins | sample CPB6_08_DNA_FD_94474 | JGI IMG/M metagenome (GOLD analysis project Ga0129333, IMG submission 94474) | Freshwater to marine salinity gradient microbial communities from Chesapeake Bay, USA - CPBay_Sum_0.6_0.8_DNA | ecosystem: Environmental > Aquatic > Marine > Coastal | place: USA: Chesapeake... | reverse complement strand
TCTCTGACGCCACATCAGCATCATATCTTTTCAATTCTATAACAGTTTTTGCCATACCTTGTCGAGCATAAAGTTGAGCCTGTTCACTAAGTTCTCGAATTCGTTCGTTCACGATTCAACTCCAAAAAAAAAAATGTTCTCTATCTACCAACATAGCCTACCAGCGATATACTAAAGTAAAGTCCAAACATGAAACACAATACAGCGACCACATACAATCGCAACGGGTTAGATCTATACTCTACGCCATTTGTGAGTATGGCACTGGTCAGCATACCACTCATAAAGAAATGGAATGCTATGAATAAGATATAAAACGCTGTCATGACATTGCTCCTGCGGCTTCTGCAGCCAATTGTTTAATGGCACGACCTGCTGCTTCGCGACTGTTTGTACATGCATAATCGTCGCTCAGGCTATTAAAGCCGTGATATAAAGTCCACTCACCATCCCGCAACCATTCTACTCTGATATCATAGGCTCGTTCAAACGGTGAACCATCGTGTACAATTCGTACCTTACCAAAATCATGTGCAATATACATTATAACACCCCACAAGCTTCAAAAAATTTAGTCTGGTTAAATCTAGGATTTGCTTGAGCACAGGTCCGTGCTAAAACCTCGGCTATCGTAACTCTGGTCTCTAGATCCTCAATCTTTGCAATTGCTTCGGCAATTGTCTTGAAATCTTTTCTAGTCATCGCCTGCTCCTTATGCCCAAGTTAATTCTTTTGCTGGATACACAATGCGGCCTTCGTATTCCAGTTGATCTCGCTCGAACGGTGTAAGCTCTTCGTTATCCATCAATTGCCAATCGATCACCTGCTCACGATAATAATCGGTGTCTTTCTCAATGTCCTTACGCAGGCACATCACAGCAGTGGTTGCATCTTCCGCATCGAAGATATCATACACCACATACTCGTCACCGCCTTTGGCCTTCCAATAAGCGTCATTGCCAGTACCAATAGTACCGTCTTCACGCCAGGCGTAGTTTTCGTAAACTTGGGTAACGATCAGTAGCTTCATTTTGGACTCCTTGTTAATTACTATACCGCTATTATAGCAAAATGGGCCATTATGGTCTACCAAAACTTTTTGTTACAAAAAAAGCAACTCAAGTTGCTAATATTGCAATGTTGCTCTAGAGCAACAGTTAAGTGGAGCGGGGCAGGAGAATCGAACTCCTCGCTTTAGCTTGGAAGGCTAAGGTATTACCACTATACGAGCCCCGCATAAACTTGGCGGTCCTAACGGGAGTCGAACCCGTCTCTGCGCCGTGACAGGGCGCCATACTTACCGATATACTATAGGACCTCAAACTGGCTGTCCACCTTGGATTCGAACCAAGCTTCACGGATTAACAGTCCGCTGCCTTCACCTAGATTGCTCGTGGACAATAAAACTGGTGGGTTGTGACAGGTTCGAACTGCCGACATTCGCGGTGTAAGCACGACGCTCTACCAACTGAGCTAACAACCCAAAACTTTGGTGGGGATGGATGGATTCGAACCAACTCACCCTAAGGAACGGATTTACAGTCCGCCGCAGTTCACCAACTCTGCAGCATCCCCATTAAAAAATTCTTGCCGTGATACTTCTTCTTATTTTACCCTGTTCTAAACCTTCAACAGAGTGATTGCAATCGGCTTTTAAAATATGCCATCTATTGGTTTCAATCTTGTATTGATCCAACAAGTCAAGATTGTCATTCCAAAACTTTGTATAAACTTCGGTGCCGCCTTGATCTATAAGATATACAAACTTGATCTGAGTTTCAATATCCTTGTGTACAGGAACATTGCCTGTCATTATCTGTAAACCAAAATACATTTCATTACCAACAAATTCTTTACCCCATGCATTAATTTTTTCCGTAAATGAATCAGTCCAATTGTAGTTGCCGTGATTTATGACATTGTAAAACGCAATATCTGTCGGCAGTTCATCAATTAACTCTTGAGGAACTTTGGGTAAATTAACGTACTGTATAAATTTCAATTGATTCATAATTCTAACATGGTGGAGGTAAACGGGATCGAACCGATGACCCCCTGCTTGCAAAGCAGGTGCTCTCCCAGCTGAGCTATACCCCCAAATTAATTTGCTTGAACATCTTTTGCGTCAACACAAGTTTCGCCTTTGAACACATACACATCGCTGTCCACTCGTATCTGTTCAAACACTTGATTGTTTACACAAATGTAAGGATCTTTATGATTTTCCATATAAAAGAATACGCCATATCCTATACCCGCCAATACCATTAGAATGGGTATATACTTTAGATACTTTACAATTTCGGGCATGGCACCCAAAATTTGCGGCAAGTTTTTGAGCAATTCTTTCATGCTCGTATTTATGTGGCACACCGTAGGAGAATCGAACTCCTCTTACCTGCGTGAAAGGCGGGTGTCCTAACCGATAGACGAACGGTGCATAAAAATTAATGCTAACAAGGAACTGACTGTTACATGATGCCGAAGTCATTGCCGCATCAAACCCTTGCTGAACCCGCAGTGCGGGACGATTCGCACTCAATCGTTTTAATCTAAATCTTGCTTAGGCCACGCTTTTCCACGGTCGCCCCTATGCTGGAGTTGTTGCCCTGTCCAAACACTAATCGGTCATGTGCCACGTAGTGTCCACGCTGCTATGTTGCCTGAGACACCGGAGACGCCACTTGCGTAGTGTCTATATCTCGCTGACGGTGCCATAGCCACCGGGACAGTTATCGTCGCCACACGCTACTTTTAGGAAAGTAGTAACCGGAAACCATATTGAAATACACTCTGTGGAATCGAACCACTGGACGTCTTACCCACCAGGGTACTATAAATGTATTTCAATATGGTGCCCCAGGGGAGACTCGAACTCCCAAAATACGGCTTCTAAGACCGGCATGTATACCAATTCCATCACCGGGGCATTTACTGCTTGATTGTTAATGAACGTTTACTGCACTATTTCATTATTATAGCAGTGTGTTCATTTTAGGTCTACCGCTATTTCTGTTGTATTTTAGCCACATAGTTGCTTGTTTGTTAACTGGTAGTAGAGGCGAGACTCGAACTCGCGATACACACCGTATGAAGGTGCTGCATTGGCCGCTATGCTACTCTACCATGGTACCCTGTCCTGGTTTCGATCCAGGTACCTCTCGCTTATCAAGCGAGTGCTCTCCCAATTGAGCTAACAGGGCATGGCCGGTCCTGACAGATTCGAACTGCCGACAGCTGGTTTCGAAGACCAGAACTCTTCCGCTGAGCTAAGGACCGTTAAATATAAAATATGAAAAACGACAAATTTTGTGCATTGCCTTTTGGGGGCATGCAGATATGGACCGATGGATCATTAAAACCTTGTTGCATGTACAAGCAAGACAAACATCAAGGAAAAATATACAACATCGACGATTTTGATACATGGTGGAATCAAGGTCTAATTCCTATTCGTAATCAAATTATAGCTAACAATCCGCCCGACAGTTGCGCCTTGTGCTTTAAACCTGAATTTATAAATTCTGGAGTAAGAGTAAGTGGCAATGCTTGGATGACCAACAATATCAACAATCTAACGCCACTTGAGTATCCAGAAATGATAGATATAACTTTTGGTAACCTGTGCAATTTGAAATGTATAATGTGCAGTGGTTATTCAAGCTCTAGACTAGAAACCGAATACAAATTGCACAAAGAAAAATACAATTCTATTGGTATCTCGCAAGAAAATATGCCAAAACTCAATCGATGGTGGGAAGACGAAAAAACTTTAGAAAAAGTAAAACAAATTGTTTCCCAAGCTCGATATGTAAACTTTTCCGGAGGCGAACCCTTACTGACCAATCAAATCGTTGATATTTTACAATCAATACCCAGAACATGTTTTGTTGAAATCAATACCAATTTAACTAAACTAACAGATAATCAAATCCAAGCCTTTGATAGATTCAACAAAGTCAGAATCAGTATAAGCTTGGACGGTATAGGCGCTCACCACGAGTACGTAAGATTTGAGTCAAATTGGCACGAAATAGAATCAAACTTTCTACGATTGTTATCTAAAAAATTACCAAGAGTGGAAATTGCATTTTCATACATACTGCAACACACATCAATTTATAGTTTTCCAAAATTTTGGGAGTACTTCAAAAATTATTCAAACAGCATAAGAATATCAGAAGTTATTCCAAACACTCACAAAGATAATATGATGACCATAAACTCTGTGCCCGAAGAAGATGTAAACAAATTTATGCTGTGGCACAAAAACAATCCTACTACGCATGACGATATAATTAAAATTTGGCTTGATAGTTACAAATTTGATCCTATTGCCTTTGATCACTACAAAGAATATATTGCTACAATTGACCAACTTCGCGGATGTGATTTTCGTGCCACGTTCAATCCAAGCTGGTAGTGGTGCTGCCTCTAGGAATCGAACCTAGTTCAACGGCTCTTCAAACCGCCGCTATGACCACATCAGCTAAAGCAGCATGGGGTGTCCGACCGGTATCGATCCGGTACTACCTGTTTCACAGACAAGTGTGCAGGCCACTACACTACGGACACCACTGGCAGGGATACTAGGATTCGAACCTAGACTAACAGAGTCAAAGTCTGCGGTGCTGCCGTTACACTATATCCCAACTAACCATATAGAAATACACTTGCAAATATATTTTTATATGGTAGGGGCACGGAGGATCGAACTCCGGACACACGGATTAAAAGTCCGCTGCTCTGCCAGCTGAGCTATGCCCCCATCATCTTGTCACTTTTGTCACTGTCCATGACAGGATCTCCTTTAAAACTGTAATGTACTACTTCGATGAATTTTGGTCAAGCCAAAACAAAAGAACTACTACTAAAATCAAAACGCTCAAAGCCCCATGATAGTTTCTCCTTAAAAATCAATTAGATGTACTGGTTCAGGTCGAAATCTGAAACTTACTATTCTTCTGATGTTGGGTCCGTTAACAACAGAATGAAATTCTTTAACATTTACCAAAGTAGGCGAAACAATTTCATGCTCATCTAATTTGGTTGCATGTTTTTCCGAATAAAATTTTAATGTGTTATTTTTTTGAAATCCAGAGTCTACTGTTTCCGTTTCAACCGGAGCATTATCCTGTAATTTCCACCAAATCATTTTGGTATTTTCACAATTATAAATGGGCCAATTCAATGCTAAGAATTTTGGAAATTCTGGCGTACCGTCATGATGTATCCTTATGCCATTGAACGGTTGCGAAACATATTCTCTAAAAATTTCTGGTTGTAAGTCTAACTCGACAAATTGTTCGTACAATTTGGGCACTCTGGTTTTTATAAGACCGATATCAAACACTTTTGTGATGTTTAAATCTGGATTGAATTCTTGTGCTATATCTAGCAGTTGTTTTGTAATCTCAGATTCATGTTTGAAACTTAAATTTTTATATAAAAACATATTTTATCTCTTCAATAATTGGTAGTAGACCAGGGATTCGAACCCTGCCGTTCCAGCCCATCTGACCAGTCTCCACGGTTTATAAATCCGCGCCGCACACCAGTGCTGTCTACCATTTCGCACACTCTGAACACAAAGTGTATGATTGAACAGACTAGTTGCTACGGTAATAGCAGTGGCCGCGGTCAATGCGGGTGGGATTACAAGCCCCCAAATGCTCTTCTAATCTGCTCAATCATTCCCGTTTTACTCTGCTGTTATCGCCAGCTGTTTCATCGGGGGCTCCGCCCGTTTGGCATGTTCGAGTGCTGCCGCGGCCTCGTTCCGCATATCACTTTTATCGTCGTTTAGTTAGACGATGCATTCGTTCTGCGTCTTCATTTTGCCGACGCAGCCTTTCCATTTTATCCTTTAACAATTGCTCAAGCAACCTATCGCTAAAAACAAAATTACGCTCTTCTAACTTTTTTTGAAACGACAGTATTTCTTGTTCGTTTGTCATCTCTTCCTTTATAAAACAAAAACCCCAGGGTTTTGAATCCTGGGGTTTTATAGAATTTGGTAACACTCAATTAGATTCTATAATTCCCCGAGATACTATTACTATCACCACGTGTAATCATACCCCAGTAGGCTACTAGCCCACACTCGGGTTGTGATATAAACGATTTATGTAATAGTGCGGAGTTCATCATTGTCTCTATTGTACTTTTATTTATCATTGTTGTCAACACTGTTTTAAAACTAAAAAGCCCGAACTATCGGGCTTGTGTTAACATTTTGTTGATTAACAAAAAATTAACGGTTAGCGATGTACATAGAAATCTCGAACCCCCAACGATTGTCAATAAAACTTGGTGTAGTCCATGCCATTTTTATTTCTCCTTGATAAAATAACATACTGCAACAGTATGTATCATTATTTTACGCTATGTTGCGGTGCAATCACATCCATACAGTCATGATTTTGGTCTAATGATTTTGCGGAGGTACCCCATTTGATTTTGAGCCAGGCTCGTTCGTGTGCATAGTGTAATACCGTTAATACAATGTTGGCCATAATTGCTCCTGACCATCCGGCCCATATGGCTGTTACCAATGTTGCTATTATTCTCCAGCATACTGCTCGTGCAACGGTTCTTTTGTGTGATTCTGTCAATACGTTCTCCTAAAAAAAAGCCCCTTTCGGGGCAAATACTATTTTGTAAGCTTACCTAACATTCGATATCCACGTGCAGTTGGATGCACACCATCTGGTGATAATTCAGGAATAGTGATAAAAGTATCGCCATAACTTCGAGCAATGTTTTGTACTATTTCCTGTTTTCGTGATTGATTGGCAGGCACAATCCAAAACACACGGTCTGATGCCACTCTATGTCGCAGTGCCACTAGTTCTATTTGTGTGTTTAGTAGTCGGTAGTCGTTGCTGCCCAAACTGATAATTGTGGTTCGAGCAGGTTGGATTTTTCTATTATAGGTATTGTTCCAGTCGTGACTGGTAATACCAGTTTGTGCAAGAGTCACACATTCAGTCCTGACTTGACCAACTCCCTTGGCAATACTGTCGCCTACAATTAAACATTCTAACATCAATTTCCTATCAATTCAATAGCAGTCGAGGTTGTTGTTCAAAGTCTGCTATTAAGCTTTGAACTGTAATACTGTATACCTGTGTACTATGAGTGTATTCAGCGTGATCAACACCCACAGTTAAACTACTTTGATTCGCAGACAATGCATTGATCATGTCTGATGTCAATTCAAAACGCAAGAAATGTACCGCAGAAGTCTTGGTGTCCGTGCTGCGATCAAGATCTTCGTCGGCAATGGCATATACAGGGTCATAGCCTTCTACCCGGATATACACACGATCTTCCACACCTTGCAAGCGAGCCAACGCAGCAGCTCGAACCGCAGGGTCACCGTATTCAAGAGTAAGAGTGGCCTTGAGATTGGTACCTGTGGGAATTAGTGGATTGTAAGCATCTAGTTCGTCTTGAATTCCCTGTTGACTGAAAGTACGTTCAATCAGCAACATTTCTTGAATCTGATACTGTACAGTAACACGATCCTCAAAATGTAGGGTCATGTTTTGTCCCAGTTTGATCTGTCTACGACGACGATGTTCTACAGCAACACGCTTGTAGTCTGATCTGCTTGCGCTGTAGTGTTCTAGTGAATATAGGTCTTGTTGTGTTAGCATTGTTGTCTCCCTGCGGGGGACAGGCCCCCGCTTGTAGTTATTGAGCGTTTTCTGATCGGTAAGCGTCAAGAGTCTTCTTGAACTTGCCAGCATGACTACGTTCGGCCTTGGCCAAGGTATCAAACCAGTCTGCAATTTCATCAAAGCCTTCGTCACGTGCATCACGAGCCATGCCTGGATACATGTCAGTGTACTCATGCGTTTCACCGTGGATAGCACTTTCCAGTGCTTGTATGATGTCACCGGCTGGCAATCCAGTTTCGGGATCGCCTGAACCACCTGCAATCAAGTATTCCATGTGACCATGTGCATGGCCAGTTTCACCTTCTGCGGTATGACGGAAGATGTTGGCTACATCAGTTGCACCTGCGATGTCGGCCATGTTTGCGAAATACAAATAACGACGATTGGCTTTTGATTCACCTGCAAATGCATCCTTGAGATGCTGTTCTGTTTTGGTTCCTGTTACTTTCATTGATTTCTCCTGTAAAAATTGTTGCGCTGCATAATATTATATATGCCGCAACGGCCTATTGTCAAAGCATTTTTAATAGGTTTTTACCGAATATTTTTTTATTGATAAAATAGAAAAAATCTAAACGTCAATGATTCAAATCATTTCTTCTTGTAACTGCTGCACATCATTTCAAACTCGGCCTGCTTGGACTGCGTTTGTCCATAACTGGCTTTTGGGTTACGTTCTCTGTAGCTGTTTTTTTCTCGTTCTATGCAGGCATCGTATTCGTTTGAACATCCTGCTATCGACATTAATACTAATAATATCATGATCATCGCTTGTAACATTTTTAGCTCCTAAACAAATTCTCCAAAGTTCATTGGGATAAATTCAGTTGAAGGTTTAAATACAGGTTTATTTGACTCAGGATCAAATTTCACATGAAATCCTGTTAACTCACCTTCTTCAATTTTAACTTCTATATCTGTAACTTGTTTGCCTGTTTCACGTTCTACCGCGGCAATTATAATGTTTTTTGCTACTTCTGCGTCAATGCTGGCTGTCATAGAAACATCAATCTTAAAATTATATGGCATAATTGTCCTTGTATAATAATTTATCTATTCATTAAGTTATCTACAAAATCCAACAAATAACTGTGCTTGAGTTCCGGATCAAGCTTGCGCATCCACGAATAATCTTGATACCAGTGTGATTGGGCTTCGGGATGGCAACCTATTAGGCCTACTCGATCCTGTATAATTGCCATTGGAGCACCATTTGGATATGTGGCCACTGTTTCAAAACCCGAACCATAATAAGTGCATCCATCATAAAAATACATGCTTGTCCTAACTCCTTGCCAGGTTACTGGCATTTCTTTGGCATGCGGTCTACGAGTGCAACTGCTAGGATGACGAATATATTGCTGCACACGGACATTATTGAGTAATCCAAAATAGTCTGTATCTGCCCAATATGCGCCCATACAAATGCCCAAATAGTGTTTGCCCGAAGCTATGTAGTTTCTTATTGCTTGTTGATGAACACGCATCAGATAGTCATAGCTGTCTGCTTCGCCCACACCACCAGGAACAGCAACCAAATCTACATCATCAAAAAAGTCCTTTTCGAGCTCGTGTCTTGTGAAAATTTTGAAGTTATAGTGCTGCCCTAACGCTCTCATTATGCCATTGGCGGATTGCACAGAGCATTTGGGTTGATGAATAAACAGAGCTATAGTGGCTCGGCGCATAATTGATAGTATTTTTTGTATTTAGCAACAAAAAAGCCCTTAACGGGCTACTGGTTACGAGTTCCAGCGGTGCTCTATCGTTGCACCCGGTTTGAAAATCAACTCCAATATCGGGTATGGTCCAATCTGTCCCAATATCGTTTATTGTTACGATTGATAAAGTTTTTGACTAGATACCAGGCCATTCCAAAATAACCCATTTTTTTGAATCTTCTTGAATCCTGCCCAAAATAATGATCTAGTATTCTAAACTTTTTAGTATTATACATTCTTGAAAGGAAAAAGTCTTCTGAAGTGATATAACGTTCCGAAAACCCGCCCAGCTCATTAAATCGACTTCGGCGAGTCAGCATGAACGCACCAACAGCAAATGGACTGAAATGTTTCAAAATTTGATTGACCGCGTTGAAAATCATAAAGCTCAAGCTGGCACGCCAATCATTTTCATAACAATATATCTTTGCAGTCACTAGATCCAAATCATAAAACTCGATTTCTTCAACAGCGTCACGAATAACATAGTTGTCAAAAAATGTAACATCCGAATCAATGAACAAAATGTAAGGTGTTGTTGCTAAACCGGCACCACGATTCCTAGCTTCACTTACAGATCCGCCATCGATGATTTCTACATTTAAAAAAGCACTGTTGGATCGAATAATTTCTCTGGTATTGTCTGTGCTACTGTCAGCAATAATTATTCTAGTATCTCCGAGTTTTTGCAATCTCAATGCTGCCAACAAATGATGAATATACTTTTCCTCATTTCGACATGGCACAACAATTGTAATCTTATCGCTTAATTTCATCATTTTTTTTGACATTTCGCCTCTATCTTGAATGATTCAAATTTTGACCAATACTGCATTGATTGACGACTTTGTTCACATGTGGCTTGATCGGCAAACTCAAGTGTTACTCGTGCCGGTATGTCTCTTGGATCGTTTGTGTGAACTGCTATCAATATCATCAACCACACTGTCTTTCTCCTGTGTCCAGGTCACTATTTCCCAACGGCCATCGTGATGTTCAACAAGTGCTGTCAAACTCTCTACCCAATCGCCGTCATTCATGTACATCACTCCATCTATTTCTTTGATTTCTGCGTGGTGTATGTGACCACATATTACACCATCGTAACCTCTTTTTTTACAATAACCTGCTAGGTTCTGTTCAAATTGAAACATAAAGTCTACTGCTCGTTTTACCCGGCGCTTAAGGAAACGGCTAAGACTAAAATAACCAATACCAATTCTATGTAGGAACCAATTAAATCTATTATTAACTGATAAGATGAAATCATATGCTCTATCTCCTAAAAATGATAACCATGGTGCCAGTCTTGTAATGCCGTCGAATAGGTCACCGTGTATAACCAAATATCTTTTACCATCTGCACCCATATGTTCGTATTGGTTGTGCATTTCTACCATACCAAAGTGTAAGTTATATTGTAGGAACGGTCTGAAGAATTCATCATGATTGCCTAAAACATAAATGACCCGGGTGCCTCGTTTGGCATGACCTAACACACGACGCACAACATTGGTATGACTTTGTTTCCATCGCCACTTGTTTTGTTTTATTTTCCATCCATCAATTATGTCACCTACAAGATACAAAGTATTACAGGTATTGTTTTTCAAAAAATTATTGAGGGCTTCAGCCTTGCAATCCTTAGTGCCTAAATGAATATCGGAAACGAAAATGCTACGATATTTTTTTTGCATACAAATATTTAAGGTCTTACAGATTACAATTCCGTTACATTGCACAAAAAAAGGCACCTGAGTGCCTTTTTATTTTGAATCGCAATTGTGTTTAGAAATTTAATTGGCTGCGGAACATAACGGCACGGTCGCCTGTTACACGGCTACCTGAACTACCAACCAATGAATCAAACTTGGTGTCAACATAGTTCACAATAAAACGCAAATTGTCTGTTGCAAACCATGTAATGCCATAAGTCATTGCAGTTGCACGATTGGTTTTTCCTGCGACTACAGCAATTGGACTAGCATCAAATTCACTAGCACGAACACTCACTTGCCAAGCACCGCGACCACCTTTGTCCAAGGCATTTGCTGGTTTGATAGAACTAAAAGTTCCATCCTTGTAGTTATAGCTTTCGCCAGTTAGATTGTATACAGCCTGCATATAGTAACCGCGGATTTCTTGATCGTTTCCGCTAGCTGGATCATATTTGAATGTGAAATATTCACCTTGCAGTTTGATAGCATTGTATGCCACAGCAGCTTCTAGTCCTTGGCGTGTTCTTTCAGTAATACCACTCAATGCCGGACCTGTAAAGAAAGCACTTTGTGATCTTGCTTCAGTTCTGCCACTAGCCGGAG
>Ga0129333_10005700_pt1 | contig 11729 bp, 11 predicted proteins | sample CPB6_08_DNA_FD_94474 | JGI IMG/M metagenome (GOLD analysis project Ga0129333, IMG submission 94474) | Freshwater to marine salinity gradient microbial communities from Chesapeake Bay, USA - CPBay_Sum_0.6_0.8_DNA | ecosystem: Environmental > Aquatic > Marine > Coastal | place: USA: Chesapeake... | reverse complement strand
CTCTAATTTCTAATTGAGCGTGCATGGAGTAACGAAGCTTGATGAAATGGGCGAAGCTTCGAAAGTTAAACATCGCGTCGGCAGTAATTTGATTTCCATAAGGAAGATAAAAACGCGCCGACTCCTTTGCCCTCTTCCTCGACATCCCCTTGGCAATCATTGATTCCAAGGCTTGATGATACTGAAACAAACATCGCTCACAATGCTCAATGTATCTTTCTCGTTCTTCTTCATCCCAGTCAGTTGGAACATAATACTTGTCGTCCTTTAGCTCCTTGTACCGTGCTGACTCTGCATTGACTGATACGCCGATTCTGTGCTTGAGAACATGAATGTGAGACGCGATGTCTGTCGTAATCAAAAAATGCAAAGAACTTTTTTCAAAAACTGTGTGGTGTTCGTTCTCTGCGAGCATGTTGAGAAGCTGAGGCACGCGCTTTCGTTTGTCTTCTGTCAAATCTCTTGACGTCGAAGTCCAAGCAGAAAGCGCGTGCGTCTCATCAGAACCATACACACCAATCAATTCTACCTTGTTGCCGCTTGGATTGCCCATACAGCTTCATTATAAAGCGAAAGGCTAATGTGGACAACTAAATGATTGACCAACAATTATCACTTGGTAATCGTAAATCGGCAGCCACCATTCACAACATCCTTTGCGGACAGTGCGAGAGCTCTTGCGACTGGGCCGCCGTACATGTCGCTAATGTCTTCAATGAACTTGTTGACTTCTGGGTGCAAGGACTTCTTGATTTCTCCTATCTTGATCTTTGAAGAGATAGAATATCCCCACTTCTTGTCCATACTTGTGAAGCCAATCTTCATCAATTCTTCCTCGAGATCTTCCGTATTCCAGAAGAAGATATGACCCAAACTTTCTTCATCCTTGGTGTTGTGGAATTCTCTATCTCTCGTATTCACAGGAGTCGCAAGGAAAATCTTGCCACCAGGCTTAAGAATTCTATAAGCCTCCCTGAAAAGAGCGAGATTTCCATCTTGTGGAATGTGTTCGATAACTTCGTCGATCGCTATAGCAGAAATAGACTCATCCTTTATCGGTAGCGGCTTCGTCAGGTCTGCGCAAATCGCAAGGACGTCCTTCCTGTTTCGAGGCGCTGCGGCAGACAAATAATCCTTCCTGATATCAACTCCAATATAATTTGGAAACATCCTCATAACCTTGAAGGATTCAAAAAGTGGCATGTCCGCGCATCCCATCTCAAGAACAATGTCATTCTTTGGATCTTTCAAAGATTCATAAGCCTTAATAGCGCTCCAGTTTCTTTCAAAGACTCCAAACAAAGTATCGTAAAGACCCTTCGTCGTTTGGTTCTTGGCAGACTTGTGAGTATTAAATCCTGGATCTGAATAGATGATACCGTCTTCAAAATCTGCAGGAATAGTTAAAACATCAAGAAGACACTGATTCTTATCCTTCATACATTGGCCTCGTTTGCGACCAAACGTATGAAAAAAAAGAATACTGTAAACTAAACGGCTTTTTGCAAATAGATGACGAGGGCTTCTTTTAGCTTGTCCTCGATTGTCTTTGTAAATTCTCTGTCTCTTTTTAGTTGACTGATAACCAAGTTAGCTGCTGCATATCGTCTATTTCGTATGAAAGGATCCGTCGCGGTCTGATTTGCATTTAAAATCAAAGATTTTAAAAGATCCTCTGCGGCAGCTTCGACTGTTTTTTCAGCAATATTGTGAAGGGCAAAATCCGGGATTCCCCGTGAGAGTTCTTCCCGGATCAGCTGCTTCAATTGCTTTTCATCTATTTTTTTAATTTTCACAATACCTTAAGTATTTCTCAAGAGCATTTTCCATACGGACAGTTAGTACATTGAACACAACCTTCCATGTAAACTAGAGAATCTGATCCGCATTCAGGACACTTCTTGTCTGAAGACTTTGTGCCATCTGGAATATATCCCTTTAGGACTCGGGACAATGCACGAGAAAAGCTTTGCATATCGCTGTGCTTATCCTTCTGAAGCTGTTCGACGACGTATTGGATCGGAACTCCATGCCGAAGTGCTAGAGACAGAGATCGAGTAAAGGCTCCGTGGTTTGGATTATCGAAGAGCTCAACAACATCTTTGAAAAGGAGCTGATCATCATCGCCGACAGGAATCTGCAAATTATATGTAGCAACTCCTTCCCTCTTTCCATTCTTAATTAGAATACCACTCTTCGACTTCTTTGGAACTTCAACATGTCGAGATAATCCACAGAAAATTTCGTAAGGCTTCCCATCGAGACGTCCAACAAGCACGAGATATGTCTCCTGAGCATCTCCTGACCGAACGTTAATTCGATGAATATCGCACGGTAATTCCTTTGGTCGCTTTGGAGCATGATTCTCTATCAACTTTTCCGGTTGACCAGACGCATCCTTCTTGACATCTGACTTTGGTTCGTCTGCAACAAGTACGCCGCTTCGACAGCCGTCTCGATAGATGGTGACGCCTTTACAGCCAGTCTCCCAGCCGCGCATGTAAATCTCTTTGACAACATCGACCGAAGTATCGTTTGGGATGTTGGTGGTATTGGAGATGGAATGGCAGATCCACTTCTGAGCTGCGGCCTGCAAGTCGACCTTTTTTACCCAATTGATGTCATTTGCAGTGCCACCCCAATATGGGGATTCTTGAACTTGCTCATCGGTCTTATTTGTAACTTCCATCCACTTTTTGAAAGCGTGGTGGTAAACCTTATACTCTTGCCACTTGTCCCCTAGTTGGTCGACGAAATCCACACGTGCATTTGTGTCGCTGGTCATGATCTTCTTGCGGCGTTTGTAGAACAGCATGAACGCCGGCTCGATACCGCTGGTGGTCTGTGTAAGAACCGACACGGAACCTGCTGGTGCTGTTGTCGTGAGGGCGATGTTGCGTCGCCCGTACTTCTTATAGTTTTCTGCCAGCTCTGGGAGGGCAGTGAGGACCTGCTGAATGAACGGATGATCCTTTTCAGCATCGTATGAATACGCCAAGAACGGTCCTCTTTCCATCGCCATTTGAACCGATGAACAGTAAGCGTTCAAGGAAAGTGCTTTGTACAAGGACTCTGTCAACTCGACCGAGTTACTAGAGCCATAAACAAAACCAAGCGCAGCGATTGTATCACCAAGTGCTGTGATGCCTAAACCAGTACGCCGGCCTCCCAAAGCAGCTTCCTTGATCTTATTCCACAGCTCGAGTTCTCCTCTCTTCACGTCATCAGGCTCTGGATCATTTTTGATCTTGTTGATGATCTTATCAACAGCCTCGATTTCAAGGTCAATCAAATCGTCCATCAAACGTTGCGCCCTTTGAACTACTGAATAGTATTTTTTCCAATCATAAGCGGCGATCGAAGAAAAAGGATGGTTGACGAACTTGTAGAGGTTGACTAGCAGCAGTCTACATGAATCATACGGAGAAAGAACGATTTCCCCACAATTATGGACTAAAAGTCCATTTGCAAAGAAGTTGTGCGTGTCATCAACCGTTAAGTCAAACACGTCTTCATTGGGAACAGTATTGATTTCTACAATTTCATCCCACACAGTTGATTGATCAATTTCTTTCATTTTATTAGCTCCAAAACTCTGGATTTTTTCCATTCTTCTAATACTTCTGCCTGTTTTTTACCAATTAATTCAAACAATTCATCTGAAACAAGTTTGACTGTAATAGCAGGATACTGCTGTTTAAATTGTTCAAATTTATCGATTCTTTCTAAAGAACCATTTGACCATTTTGACTTTACTTCGACAATATATTCAAGACACTCATTAGCAAATATAAAGAAGTCTGGCCTGTAATATCTACCATCTGACAATAGATAGCTTCTAACTTCAACATCCCAAGTTAGTTCTTGAGAGTCTAACCAGACTGCATATCCATATTCCCAAGAGCTTCTTAGCCAAACATACTTATTTTTAGACTTGTTCAAGTACCATCCACCAAGATGATGTTTATTTATCTTATCTTTGTCTGGGTACTTAGAGGTCCAGTCTGTCCATGGGTTATTCTTTTTTGCTCTTTCAGATCGAATTTTTCGAAGTCCTTCAGTTACACATGATGATCCGCTTCTCTTTTCTATACCAAGAACCTGAAATATTGTTCTAAGTCTAGTATACGAGACGTTTCCTAGCTCTGAGGAAAGAAGCTTAAATCCTATCCCGCAATCATGATATAAATGCTGTAAATTGGCAATCAGCTTTGGCGTTTCTACGTGGTCTTTATCAATAAAGAAACTGGAGACTATTTCTCCGCCTCTAGACTTAAAGGTTCTAGAAGGAATGCTACAGGCAATCCCATGAATTAAATCTCTAGTTTCTTCAAACATGATTTTTTTATCTTCTAAATGTTCGTACATAATCTAACCCTTGTGTTCTAATTATTCACATGGGTTAGTAAAATCATTTGAGTGAAAGAATCTTGTCTCCTTTTTGGAGATTGCCTGCTTCAATCCAGCCGCGCTGGGTATAAACACGATGATCAGGTGTTAGCTTAACCTTCTTACCTGATTTAGTCATTAGCTGCAAAATCTCTGCATTTTCTTTTGTTTTAAATGCAGTTGCTGACTTGACCGTTGTGATATTTTCTTCTAGATCGTAAGAAGAAACTTTGAACTGCGCATTATTGTCTGACAATTCCTTGACAGTCTTAATGCCCGCATTTGTTTCAACCAGCGTGTCACCAGTCACGCAGGGATTCGTCGACACCGATCTATACGCTGGGTAACACTCCGTCGGAGTACGCTTCTTTACCGTATCCCAGAACAACAACCCAGGTTCAGCAGACGACCAGGCTGCTTCGATCACCTCATGCCAAAGCTGACGTGCATCGACGAATTCCTCAACAATGTGCTTCGCATCCTTCTGTACTGGGAAACGTAGATGGACCTTGCCGCCGTCCTTCACAGCCTGCATGAATTCATCTGTAAGACGAATAGAAATGTTGGCACCGGTAACCTTCTTTAGGTCACGCTTGATGTTGATGAAAGTCCGAATCTCTGGGTGATGCACATCAATTGTCAGCATCAAAGCACCTCGACGGCCACCTTGGGCAACCTCACGACAAGTATTTGAAAACCTCTCCATGAAGACACCGATTCCATCGGTCGTACGAGCGGCGTTTGCGGTAATAAGTCCCTTGGGTCTAATTGTTGAAACATCGAAACCTACGCCGCCACGACGCTTCATGATCTGAGCTTGTTCTTGATCAGCCTTGAGAATTCCTGCATAAGAGTCATACGGAGACTCAATGACAAAACAATTGGAGAGCGACTGATATTGGTATGGATTTCCCATCGCCGACATCGGAGAACCCTGAGGAATCACTGAACCCATGCCGCGTGACTGTGCAGCCAGTTCTTCAAGAGTCATACCAAGTCGTTGTGGCTCAGGAATATGATCCACGTCGGCTAAAAGAGAAAAGATCTCCTGCTCTGACATTGGATTGGGATACTTCTGCTCAATACGAGCAAATTCTCTTGTAAGACGAATGTGCATGTCTGAAGGAGTGAGCTCAAGTAGCTCTCCAGTATGATTTCTCAGCGCATACTTTGACACAAATACATCAGCCGCCAACTCGTCACCACGAAAATATGCCAAAGATGCTGTGTATGCTTCTTCACGGGAATGGGTCTTCATTTTTTCCTCTAGTGCTTGGAACTACTAACTATACTCAATGACCGACAGATGTTACGACGTCCTTGTTCGGACTGCCATTCAGAGAAAGATCTTTTTTCAGCTCTTTCCACTTTGCTCTCAGAGCTTGTTTTTGTGCAGCTTCATCTGTAACCTGTGTTGTTTCAGGAGAATCAGCTTCACCAGTTATCTCAAATTTACTCTGTGCTGTATTAATTTTTACAGGAAAGACAAGTCCATCACGACCGGCACGATTCTTTGCGACAAAGAGGCGTCCCCAGCCGCTCGCCTTCTCATGAGAGCGACGTGAGACAGAGACGATAAAGTCGCAAATCATCGCTTTACCATAAGCTTCCGACATGTTGGTCATATCGATGATCTCGGCACTGGCTCCTTCCTTATTTGACTGAGATGCTGTCCAGATTGGAACTCCAAACTCCATCGCCAATCCTCTGAGCTCTTCATAGACAAGCTTCAATTCGTGACGCAAAGAATCGAATTGACGTGTGGAGCGCATGATGTCGGCATAGTCAATAATGATGATATCTGGCTTGAAGCCTTTTAGATCAAGTCGCTCAATATGAGATCGAATTGTAAAGATAGATGCTGTATTGGTTGGATATTCCTTGATGAAAAGTCGACCTAAATGCATGCTTTCGTATTTGGATCTGATTTCATCCTTTTTATCCATTGCTTCGCTTGAATCAATATCGCATAGGTTAGAATCATAACGAATACCGACAGCTGTCTCAGACAATTCAAATGTGTAATGCAGGACGTTTTTTCCTGCTCGTAAAGCATTGGCACCGATCATTGTCAACCAGTGACTCTTGCCGCTACCTGAGCCTCCGACGACACACAAGAGTTCTCCTTTGCCAGACCCGCCGTTCAAGATTTCTTTCTTATCAAGCTCTGCTATTCCTGTTGGAATTGTATCGCGCTTGAGTCGAGTAAATCGTGCATCGATGTCGTTGAAGAAGTCGTGTCCGACAGATGGTGCAGTGCCAACCTGGACGGCTTTTCTGATCGATTCAACGATCGATTCGTATTTATTGGCGGCCATTTGATCGACTGCATCCTCAAGAGCTTTCTTCAGGGCTTGCTTTCGACAAAACTCTAGGGACTTTTCCTTGACAAATTGAAGATCACCTGGGTCTGGGTTCGCCTTCATTCTCTGAAGGTATTCGATGATTTGATCTCGAAGAATGACGTCGGTTCCGACCTTAAGATCTTCTCGAATGATAGTAACGAGAAGTTGAAGGGTAGGGAAGACCTTATATTTTTTAGAGTAAGAAAAATATCGATCAGCTAGGAACTGCAGGTATTTGAGCTCAAAGTAAGATGAATCAAAAACTTCCATCATCTGCTCCGCCCATTTTGGGTCTGTCAGCAGAGCTTGACCAATTTTTTCTTGAAATGATTTGCCGTAAGTACCAAATGTCAATTTTTGAGAATTATTCACCTTGTCGTTTTCTAGCATTTTATTCTCCAGCCGGATTACCGACTCCTTCGATGCAGTTAAAAGCATAGAAGAATTCTTCGACATCGAAGTCACCGATGCCTTCTTTGACGAGAGACTTGATTAAGTCCATCCTACAGACTCGAGGTCTAAATGTATCCAGAGCATATTGTATCTTGGAAATCTGGTTCGAGGACAGCATCGACCCGTCTAAATAAACAAGTCTCCAATTTCTTTCAAGCAAGTCTCTTGATTCAATTATCTTCTTGTAAACAGTAGACTCTGACAGGTGCGACTGAGAAAAAGAAAATACGTCTTCTAGCAAAACTTCGCTATCCGTCCCAAGAAAAGGAAGCCTCTTTGAGACAGTCTTGAATCCAAGGCCTTTGACGCCTGGTATGTTGTCACCGGGATCTCCACAAAGAGCTTTCGCAAGAGCGAAATTGTGGGTCTTCACACGAAACTCTTCGAAAATATCTTCTGCTTTCAGCACTAGCTTCTTATGAAGAGAATAAATGCTCGTCCTAGCGTCGAGAAGCTGATACATGTCTTTATCGGAAGAAATGATAATTTTGTTTCTTTCTCTGTAAGGACCCTTGCAGAGAAATGCTATGATGTCATCTCCTTCGCAATCAGAAGCATAGACCTGACACACAGGTGTACACTTCAGCATTTCCAACAATGCAATCATCTGGTGACGTCGATTTTCTTCGGTGTCAGGAATGTCGTTTCCGTAAAACCTATTTAATTTTTCAGGTCTTCTGCCGAGCTTGTACTGTGGGTATATTGCTCTTCGTTTCTGTGAACCACCACCTTCCCAAGCGACACAGATGCCAGAAGGCTGGATTTCGTGACAAATGCGTTTTAGCGTTTTTAGAAAGCCGATGCAACCTCCCATTTGATAACCGTGAGAAGATATCTGAGGATATGCTGCCCACGATCGAATGAAGAGGTTGCTTCCATCAACAATTAAGATAGGTCTATCAGAAATCACGACTTACCTGTACTTCCAAAACCTCCTTCGCCCCTTTGCGTCGAAGACAGCGTCTCCGATTTCAAAAAGACACAACGATTAAATTCTGAAAATACCATTTGGGCAATCCTATCGCCTTTTGAAATAATAAACGGTGCGTCTCCTGTATTCAACAGGATGACTTTAATTAGACCTCTATAGTCAGTATCAATAGTGCCTGGACTGTTTAGCACGGTGACACCATACTTTAGCGCCAAACCGCTTCTTGGTCTAATTTGAGCTTCAAATCCAGCAGGTAGCTCAATCTTTAGACCCGTTGAAACGACAGCTCTCTTGCCCGGCTCTATTGTAATATCTTCAGCCGATCTTAAGTCACACCCAGAAGAACCTTCAGTCTGATAGACTGGAACGAGGCTAGGATCTTCGGCTTCATAGTTGACCCAGACAATATGTGCGCTACTCATCTGATGACTCACTTTCTCCTTCGCCCAAAGGTTCTCCGCCAACAACAGTCAAAGCTGTGTCGATAGCAGCGAGAAGATATCCTCTATACGTGTCGTCCTTCAGCATATTGCCAAACTCAGACTTATAAAACTTCTTTTCGCATAGTACCTCACCAGACTTTGCTGATGTCACCGACAGTTCCTTCCAAGCACCTTCTCCAGAGATGTTGATCTCCAGTCCATCGCGCTTGATTGGACCATTGGTCTTACAATAAGAACGAACCTCATCGAATAGGTACTCATCCTCGACAATCCCCTTACCAAAGATGATGTCGAACTCGCACTTCCTAAATGGAGCAGCTACCTTGTTTTTCTTGATCGTCACGGTCGTATGGATCCCGATAGGATTGCCAGCTTTATCCTTCACCTGATTCCCGCTACCAAGACGTATGCGAACAGAAGCGTGGAAAGGAATTGCCTTGCCACCCGGTGTAACCGTCGGGTCTCCGTGCATGACACCGATCGCGTCTCTGATTTGATTGATGCAAAGTAACGTAACATTATTCTGTCCAATAACCCCTGTAATCTTCCTCATGCCCTTGGAAATAGCTCGAGCCTGCAAACCGATCGAGTTTTGTTCATACTCACCATCGAGTTCAGCTTTGGGAGATGTCGCAGCCACGGAGTCCCAAATGACTAAAATTGGAACATTCTTTTCAATGATCTGCTTTGCCTTGGTGATGGTACTCTCGATGATGGAGAACACCTCCTCCGTACAGTGAGAATCACAGTAGACAAATCGACGACGAACATCGATACCCATGTCTGAAAGTTTCTGTACTGGAGTCGCATTTTCTGTGTCAATGTAGACAACAAGCCCACCCATCGCCTGTGTAACGGCAGCGGCGTGATAAGCGAGATGCGACTTTCCTGAAGAAGGTAGACCAGAAATTTCGATAATACGACCTTCAGGATATCCACCTTCCATCGCGTTACGAATAGCATAGTTTAGTTGAATTGACCCAGTATCAATCCACCGCTTGACGACTGTAGGAGCATCAAGCTCCGACAAGTTATAAGCAATTCTTGTTCCAAACTCTTTGTTGATATCACGAATAAGAGCTGACATCATATTGTCTACGTCAGACTTGCTTCTAGCGTCTAATTCCTCAGTAGCTTTTTCTTTTTTTGCCATCTTTTTGCATTATCCTATAAAGTAATTCAAAGTACAAATGCCGAGGACTTAGATGTTCCTCGGCATTATCTCGATCAACTAGCGGTGTTTAATCAGTCACCCATCAGATCTGCAAAAGCATCATCAAGAGATTGCTTCTTAGGTCCATCTTCGTCGGCCTTCTTGGGCTTCTTTGCAGGAGGTGCTGACTCCTTTGAAGAAGCTTTGACTTCAGCGACCAGATCATCAAGAGCATCTGTAGCAGGTGCATTTCTCGAAGTTCCCGGCTTTGTATCTGTTGGTTCATCAGTGGTTCCACCATTGAGCCAATTGTTGAGAACAGTCTCGATCTCTTGCGTTGACTTTAGACGATACATGTCGTCAAGATTTGGAACAGAATCCAACCACTTTTTTGTTGTTGCACTATCATCATGCAGTTTAGAAGGTCGCCGAGCTGGATCGACCATTGTATCGTTGAACTGCTTGCCTTGTGCTTTTGTAATTGTTACCTTGAGGTCAAAGCCTTGTGCTGGGTCAAGGATATCGCCAACTTCCTCGTCGAGGAAAAAGCTAAGCATCCTCTGATAAACTACCTTTCCGAAGGCCCAGACCTGTACGCCTTTATCCTCCTCGCCTCGGACAACAACAGGTGTATAACACCGCATCTTTGGAGCAAGCTTCTTTGCCAAGACCCTGTCGTCAGGCTTTCCGCTGCTATAAAGCTTGCGGATTAGATCGTCGATCGGATCTGGTTTACCAAACTGCTTTGGTGTAAGAATACCAGCATTCTCACCAATATAATAAAACCATCGTTCGGCGAACGGCTGACCTTCTGGTGTATTCTTCCATGGCAAGCACCGAACCTTGTACTCTCCTAGACTCGGCTTCCACATCTGGATCGATGATGTCTTCTTGACACCAGAAAGCTCAGATACACGACGACGAATTGCTTCAAGATCAATAGCCATATAATTTTCCTCTTCCTTTTCCTTTAAGATCTCAATAAAGTTCTGCTGCTGAATTGCAGCTTCAACCTATCCTTGATCCAAGACTTCTTTAGTCTACCTCGTCAAGGGTCAAGTGTTCACAGAACCTTTTTCACAAACAATTATTCAAATTCCTAAACCTCACCGATCAAGTCGGTAACCTTAAATATGAAAGGGAGGTAATTTACCTCCCTTTCACTATCTCTCTATTTCCAATCGTGCTTAATTTTTCTTTTTTTTCGAGGAGATCCAGTGATTGAAGGTTCTCCGGGAGACATACCAAGGGGTAGAGACATTCCAACAATGTTGCCGACAACACTCATTTCATCAACTTCGTCTTCTTTGGATTTTGATTTACGAGGATCATAGTCAGAACTCGTGTGAGCTGGCTTTTCATCGGGATTCTTTTTTCCTTTGCGCGGCCTGAGCTGGTCAGGGACTCTTGCATTATCCTGAACTTCGACTATTAAAAGTCTTATGTAGCTTCTCAATTCGCTAAGGGTCATTCCGGCGACTGCTCCAGCTCCGCTGGATTCATCCAATTCCTCAACCTTATTCTTGCTCTCCCTGCCTTTTTCACCAGACTTCGGTGTACCAGGCAATTGATTGGCAACTGCTGGATTGACGTCCGCTTCTAATAAAGTCTGTCCGGTGTACTTACGCAGCAAAATACTCATAGAATTAAGTATGAGGTCATTCCTTTTCTTGCTTTTTCGCTCTAGCTTCTTTTAGCTTCCTTAATCTCTCTGCTTTCTTTTCTGGATCTGCCCAAGCTTCTTTCATTCTTCTTATTCTCTTACTTTTTATTTCAAGATCGCCCCAGGTCTCTTTTGCTTTTTCTGTGGTGGGACCAATTTTCTTTTTTTCTTTGGAAGCTTTTTCTTTTTTGGGTTTTTGAAGAAGTTTTTCTTTTCTCGCTTTATTCAAGCGCAAAATTATTTTTTCTTTTTCTTCTTTAGAAAGCGATTCCCACACTTTTTTATTTCTTGCTATTGTTTTTTCTTTTACGTCAGGGCGTGCTTTTGCTTCTTTAATCGAATTGGTGGTCTT
>Ga0129333_10005696_pt1 | contig 11732 bp, 8 predicted proteins | sample CPB6_08_DNA_FD_94474 | JGI IMG/M metagenome (GOLD analysis project Ga0129333, IMG submission 94474) | Freshwater to marine salinity gradient microbial communities from Chesapeake Bay, USA - CPBay_Sum_0.6_0.8_DNA | ecosystem: Environmental > Aquatic > Marine > Coastal | place: USA: Chesapeake Bay... | reverse complement strand
GGTGCTCTACGTGGCAGACCAGGGCCGCAACGGTGTCATCGTCGTCGACCCGACCACACTCGCCGAGGTCGCCTTCATCCCTGCCGGTCGGGGGACGCACGGCCTCTACGTGTCCCGGGACGGTCGTCAGCTCTACGCGACGAACCGCCTCGGCGGATCGATCAGCGTCATCGACTTCGCCACCCGGGCGGTCGTCGCCACCTGGACGATCCCCAACGGTGGCTCACCCGACATGGGGTCCGTCTCGCCCGACGGTCGGCAGTTCTGGGTGTCGGGGCGCAACCACGGTGAGATCTACGTGATCGACACGACGACCGGCGGACTCATCAAGCGGATCAAGACCGGTGCCGGGCCACACGGCCTCACCTACTTCCCGCAGCCCGGCCGCTACAGCACCGGGCACACCGGCAACTACCGCTGAGCGGGTCGCTCCTGCGGCGGACGCGCGAAGGCGATCACCACCGCAGCGACGACGTCGACCACGGCGAGCACCGTGAAGGGCAGCACGTACCCCGCCGTGCGGTCGTGCAGCCAGCCCATGAACACGAGACCGACGCCGCTGCCGAGCTGACCGGCGAGGGACACCACGCCGAACACGGTGCCGAACGACACCATGCCGAAGATCTCCCCGACGAGCAGCGACTGCATCAGGTAGACGTTGCCGATCGTGAAGCCGAACACCAGGGCCACCGCGTAGATCGCGACCCCGGAACTCACGTGCACGTAGGCGAACACGGCGGCCGCCTGCAGGACGAAGAGGCCGACCGTCACCCGCCGCTTGTCGAGGCCGTCGGCGAACAACCCGACGACGAGCCGAGCGACGATCGAGCCGATCGTCGTCGTCGTCACCGCGAGCGCCGCAGCACCACGGGAACCGAGACGGCCGTCCTCCTGCAAGAAGCTCAACTGGTGGATGAGTACCGCCGTCTGCGCTGCGAGTGTGAGTGCGAAGCCGCCGACGAGCGCCCAGAACGCGGCCGTCCGGGCGGCGGATGCGCGCGTCCAGACCCGGTACTGCGCCCGGTGCCGGCCCGTCGATGCATCGGCGTCGGGCACCCGGCCGTCGGGGTGCAGGCCCATTGCGTGCGGGTCGGTCGACACGACGAGTACGAGCACCGGTAGCGCAACGGCGGCGACGAGCAGACCGAGGACGGGCGCGGCGAGCTCGAGGCCACCCCGTCCGACGAGCGCCGTCCCGATCGGCACGAGCGTCGCCCCGCCGAGCGACACCCCGGTGGAGGAGATCGTCATCGCCTTCGCCCGGTGCTCGATGAACCACTTCGACAGCATCGAGCTCACGCTCACGCCCGATCCCATGCCGAACGCAACCGCCATCACCGAGTAGGCGGCGTAGAGGTGCCAGACCTCGGCGGTGAAGCCGATCGCCACCGTGCCGACCGTGGTCAGCAGGATCCCGACCGTCATGAACCGGCGCGGACCGTACCGGTCGATGAAGGGGCCGGCGACGAAGGAGGAAACACCGGAGACGGCGAAGTACAACCCGGTCGCACCGCTCACGACGGCGTTCGACCAGCCGTGCTCCAGCTGCAGGGGCCGCAGGAACACCGAGAGCCCGTAGTAGCCGACGCCGACCGTGACGTACATCATCACGGTGCACGCGCCCGCGACGTACCAGCCGTAGAACAGGCGATCGGGGAGGATCCGGCTCGCCGGCGGACGGCGCACGGCGAGCGGACCCGGCGCGGTCACGACCGCAGGTCGCTGAACCGGTACCAGGTGTTGGTGTCGAAGTCGAACACCTTGCACTGCCGGAAGATCGACGCAACCGTCCGCCACCGGAACCGGTAGGAGAGGACGTCCTGACCGTAGGTCGGCTGCAGGTCACGCCACCCCTGCGGGAGCCGGTAGAAGGGGATCCGGGCGTCGACGTGGTGGGGGGTGTGCACGAGGATGTAGTGCGACACCCATTCGAAGAGCCGGGAACCCCGGATCACGACCGAGCAACCGATCTGGCCGATCGTCGCGCTCCAGTCCTTGCGGTCGTCGAAGAACGGCAGCGTCGGGTGCGTGTGGTGCAGATAGACGTACAGGGCGATGTGGTAGTTGAACACCACCCACGGGATCACCACCGCAGACAGGACGCCGACCCAACCGCCGACGAGCGCCGAGACGGCGATCATCACGACGGCGAAGGACGCTGTGGCGATCTTCGAGCGGGTGAAGTGGTACCGCTTGCGCACCTCTGCACCGGGGCGGAAGGTGATCATCCCCGGCCACCACACCCGGAGCACGTAGTGGAGGGCACAACCGGGGAGGCTCCGCTCGATCCGGTACACGATCTTCGAGAACGAGCTCCGGGCGGCGTACTCGGCACGGGTGTCGGGCTTCCAGATCCAGTCGATCGGGCTGTAGCTCGTGTACCCGTGGTGCACCTTGTTGTGCCCGTAGACCCAGAGCCGGTACAGGTTGAACGACGGGAGCATCGCGATCGTGCCGAACACCTCGGCGACGCCCTCCGACCGGAACAGCGCGCCGTGCGCGGCGTCGTGCGCCCACACGAACAGGGAGGCGACGGCGAATCCGGCGAGCACCCCTGACGCGATCTGCAGGAGCGGATGCGGCGCGAGCAGCGCTCCTGCGACGAAGGCCGCATAGACGACGAGGTCGACGGCGAGGAAACCGAACGTTTTCGCTGGTGAACGACGGTACGTCTCCTCGGAGAACGAACGCCGGACCTCACCGAGCTTCACCGGCCGGAGCCGGTCGAACTTGTCGCGCCGTTCGGGCGCTTCCATCACCGGGGTGGGAGCCACACGCCAACCTTAGGGAACGCCGGGACCAACTGCGTGGTTCGAACCGCCGAGGGCCCGATCACCGCTGCAGGAGCTGCCGGAGCACGTACAGGAGGACGCCGCCGTGGCGGTAGTAGGCCGCCTCGGTGGGCGTGTCGACGCGGACCTGCACGGTGAACGTGCGGTCGTCCGCGCGGACCTCGAGACGGGTCGGGAACGGCGCGTCCGGCGCCGCGACGGCGGCGAGGCCGTCGATCGTGATCGTCTCCGTGCCGGTGAGGCCGAGCGACGCGACCGACGCACCGGGGAGGAACTGCAACGGCAGTACGCCCATGCCGATGAGGTTCGACCGGTGGATCCGCTCGAAGGACTCCGCGATCACCGCACGGACGCCGAGCAGCGCCGTGCCCTTCGCCGCCCAGTCACGCGACGAACCGGACCCGTACTCCTTGCCGGCGAGGACGACGAGCGGCGTGCGCTCGGCCGCGTACGACTGCGCCGCGTCGTAGATCGACATCGGTTCACCGCCGTTCGGCAGCTTCACCGTGACGCCACCCTCGACGCCGGGGACCATCGCGTTGCGGATGCGGATGTTGGCGAACGTGCCGCGGATCATCACCTCGTGGTGACCACGGCGTGCGCCGTACTGGTTGAAGTCCGCCGGGGCCACGCCACGCCCCTGCAGGTACAGACCCGCCGGTGCGGTCGCCCGGATGTTGCCGGCGGGCGAGATGTGGTCGGTCGTGACCGAGTCCCCGAGGACGGCCATCACGCGCGCACCGACGATGTCGGTGATCGGCGTCGGCTGCGCGGGCATGCCGTCGAAGTAGGGGGCGCGGGCGATGTAGGTCGACGCGTCGTCCCAGGCGAACCGGTCACCGGAGGGGGCGTCGATCGCCTGCCACCGGGCGTCGCCCTCGAACACGGCGCCGTACTCGCTGCGGAACTGCTCGACCGTCACGCTCGACGCCACGGCCTCGGCGACCTCCGCGGTGGTCGGCCAGATGTCCCGCAGGTACACCGGACCGTCCGTGCCCTGCCCGATCGGGTCGTTGTAGGGATCCCAGTCGAGGGTGCCGGCGATCGCGTAGGCGACCACGAGCGGCGGCGAGGCGAGGTAGTTGAGCCGGACGTCGGGGTTCACGCGACCCTCGAAGTTGCGGTTGCCCGACAGCACCCCGGCGACGGCGAGATCGTTCTCGTTCACCGCAGCCGAGATCTCCGCAGGGAGGGGCCCGGAGTTCCCGATACAGGTCGTGCAGCCGAAACCGACGAGGTTGAACCCGAGCTTCTCGAGGTGCGGCAGCACCCCGGCCCGCTCGTAGTAGTCCATGACGACCTTCGACCCGGGTGCGAGCGACGTCTTCACCCACGGCTTCCGCTCGAGCCCCTTCTCGACCGCCTTCCGGGCCAGCAGACCGGCTGCGAGCATCACGGACGGGTTCGACGTGTTCGTGCACGAGGTGATCGCTGCGATCACGACGGCCGCATGGTCGAGCGTGACCTGCTCACCCGAGGCGAGCGTCACCGGCACCGGGGTCGACGAGGCACCCATCCCGGCGAGGTGCTGCGCCGTCGACTGCTTCATCACGTCGAGGGACACACGGTCCTGGGGTCGGGACGGCCCGGCGAGGGACGGCACCACGGTCGCGAGATCGAGCTCGACGTACTCGGAGAAGACCGGCTCGACCGACGGGTCGTGCCACAGGCCCTGCGCCTTGGCGTACGCCTCGACGAGGGCGACCTCGGCATCGGTGCGGCCGGAGAGACGGAGGTACCCGAGCGTGATGTCGTCGATCGGGAACACCGTGATCGTCGAGCCGTACTCGGGGCTCATGTTGCCGATGGCCGCACGCGACTCGGCGCCGACCGCGGCGACACCCGGCCCGTACGCCTCGACGAACTTGCCGACCACGCCGTGGCGCCGCAGCGTCTCGGTCACCGTCAGCAGCAGGTCGGTCGCCGTCACACCCTCACGGAGTTCACCGACGAGCTTCAGGCCGACGACCCGCGGGATCAGCATCGGGATCGGCTGGCCGAGCATCGCCGCCTCGGCCTCGATGCCGCCGACACCCCAACCGACGATGCCGACGCCGTTCACCGTCGGCGTGTGCGAGTCGGTCCCGACGAGCGTGTCGGGGAACGCCATGCCGTCACGGGCGATGACGACCTTGGACAGGTACTCGAGGTTCACCTGGTGGCAGATGCCCGTGTTCGGCGGCACCACCGAGAAGTTGTCGAACGCCTGCTGGCCCCACTTCAGGAACTCGTAGCGCTCCTTGTTGCGGGAGTACTCGAGCGATGCGTTCAGGTCGAACGCGTTGCCCACGGCGAAGTGGTCGACCTGGATCGAGTGGTCGATCACGAGATCGACGGGCACGAGCGGGTTGATCCGCGACGGATCGCCGCCGAGCGACGCCATCGCGTCGCGCATCGCCGCGAGGTCGACGACCGCCGGCACGCCCGTGAAGTCCTGCATGAGGACCCGGGCGGGCGTGAAGCTGATCTCCTTGTCGGGCTCCGACGTCGGGTCCCAGGAGGCGAGCGCCTCCACGTCGGCGCGGGTCACCGCGACCCCGTCCTCGAAGCGCAGCAGGTTCTCGAGCAGCACCTTGAGCGAGTACGGGAGCCGCGCCACGTCGAAGCCTGCAGCGGCGACGGCGTCGAGGCGGAAGATGTCGTAGGAGGCGGACCCGACCGTGAGCGCGGAGCGGGCACCGAAGCTGTTCGCAGCGGCCATGGCCCGGCACGCTACCGCGGCGCCGGGTCCGCCGACGAAGCTCCTAGCGGTCCTTGTCGAAGATCAGCCCGCTCTCGGTCCAGGTGCGCACCGCGTCGGCGTCGTAGCCCAGCAGCTCCGACAGGACGTACGCGTTCGCCTCACCGAGATCGGGGGCGACGAGGTCCGCCTCCGGCGGTGCGTCGGAGAACTTGATCGGGAACCCGGGGATGTCGAAGGTCCCGACGAGCCGATCCGTCACCGTGCGCACCGTGCGCCGCTGCCGGAAGTGCTCGATCGAGCCGAGGTCCTGGGGACGCAGCACCGGACCGCAGGGGATCCGGTGCGCCTCGAGCACCTCGAGCACCTCCGCGTCGGTCGCGAACGTCGCCATCCACGACTCGATGATCTCGGTGAGCGCCTCCCGGTTCGCCACCCGGGCGTTCGGGGTGCGGAACCGCTCGTCCTCGATCAGCTCCGGCCGACCCATCGCCTGGAACAGCGTCACGGTCTGCGGCTGCGTGCACATCACGACGATCCAGCCCTCGGGCGACCGGTGGCTGCCGGCCGGCGCCATCGCCCCGTAGTGCCGACCGTTCCGCATCGCCACGTACTCGCCGTCGGTCATCGACGGCGCATGCACCGCCATCTCCTGCATGTGGTAGAGGGTGTCCACCATCGCGATGTCGAGGTGGGCGCCCTTGCCCGTGCGATCCCGGCGGTACAACGCATAGCCGATCGCCGCGAACGCGTGGACGCCCGATCCGACGTCGGTGATGGCCGTGCCGACGAACATCGGCGGCCCGTCCGCCTCGCCGGTCATGTGCATCACCCCGGCGTAGGCCTGGCCGATGAAGTCGAACGCCGTCTTCGACGACAACGGGCCCGACTGCCCGAACCCGGAGATCGACGCCATGATGATCCTCGGGTTGATCGCTGCGAGATCCTCGTAGGCGAGCCCCCGGCGGGCCATCACCCCCGGCGCAGAGTTCTCCACCACGACGTCGACCGTCGGGATCAGCTCCTTGATCAGCGCGATGGCCTCGGGCTTGGTGAGGTCGAGGCACAGCGAACGCTTCCCGCGGTTCTGCTGCACGTGGTAGCCCGCACGCTTGTTGCGCCGCGGCTCGTTCGACCGGGTCGGGTCGCCGTAGGGCGCCATCTCGACCTTGATGACCTCGGCGCCCATCTCGGTGAGCAGGCGGGTGCAGGCCGGACCGGCGAGGTACTGGGTGAAGTCGAGGACTCGGACCCCCTCGAGGTAGGGCGTCTCGTTCGGCACAGCGGTCGGATCGGTCACCTCCTCATCATCGCACCGTCGCGATCGGCGGGGCAGGGCTCCTGCGCACGGCTACGCTGCGCGGCCGATGGGGGACATCTTCTCGGGGGTCCGTGTCGTCGAGCTCGGCACCGGCATCAGCGCGCCGTACGCGACGATGTTCCTCGCCGACCACGGTGCGGACGTCGTCAAGGTCGAACCGCCCGGCGGTGACCCGTACCGGTCCGAACCGGGGTTCCAGACCGTGAACCGTGGCAAGCGGTCGGTCGTGGCACCCTCGGCGGCCGACCTCGACCGGATCGTCGCCGGGGCAGACGTCGTCGTCGTCGACCGGCCGGGCGACGCCGGACGGATCCGGGCGATCGCCCCCGGTGCGGTGATCGTCACCCTTCCGCCGTGGGGTGAGCACGGTCCCAGGGTCGACGACCCCGCCACCAACGACCTCGTCGCCGCGGCCACCGGCCTGCTGTGGCAGCAGCAGTCCTATGCCGAGGTCCCGGTGCACCTCGTCGTGCCGATGGTCGCGTACGCCACGGGGATCCTCGGGGCCGTCGCCATCGCCGCAGGGCTCTACGCCCGGGAACGGCACGGGTGGACCCCGACCTACGAGGTGTCCCAGGTCGCGGGGTCGGCCGCACTGCAGCTCGAACAGTTCCGCATCGGCGACGCCGTCGAGGAACGCGACGGGTCCTCCCCGATGGGCTCGCTCGGACGAGTGCCGATCTACCGCCTGTTCCGTGCCGGCGACGACCGATGGTTCTTCCTCGCCTGCGGCACACCACGGTTCTACGAACGGATGCTCGACGTCATCGGCCGCCCCGAACTCCGCGACGACCCGCGGCTCGTCGCCCCGCCGTGGGGCCTCGTGGCCCTCGACGCCGTCGCCTTCATCGCACCGCTGCTCGAGGAGGTCTTCTCCACGAAGACCCGGGACGAGTGGCTCAGCGCCTTCCGGGCGGCCGACGTGCCCGCGCAACCCGTGCAGACCCGTGCGGAGTTCGTCGAGTCGGAGCTGTGCCGGGCGAACGACATGGACGTCACCGTCGACCACCCCGAGCTCGGACCGGTCCGGATGATGGGCGTCCCGATCGTCTTCGAGGACGCGCCGGGTCGCGTCCGCGGCCGTGCACCGCTCCTCGGCGAGCACACCGCCGAGGTCCTCGCCGAGGCACCCCGCAACCCGCACCCCGCGGGCCCGGCCGGCGATGGGCGCGGCCCCCTCCACGACGTGCGCGCCGTCGACCTCGCGTCGTTCATCGCCGGGCCGGTCGCAACGCGACACCTCGCCATGCTCGGCGCCGACGTGATCAAGGTCGAAGCCCCTGCCGGGGACGCGTTCCGGGCGTTCGGCCCGCCGTTCGCCACGTGGAACCAGGGCAAGCGGTCGGTGGTGCTCGACCTCGGCACCGACGACGGGCGGGCGGCGCTGCACCGCATCGCCCGCACCGTCGACGTCGTCGTGGAGAACTTCCGGCCCGGCGTCGCTGCGCGACTCGGCGCCGACGCCGCCGCACTGCACGCCGTGAACCCCGCCCTCGTCCTGCTGTCCTCTCCCGGCTACGGCGACGACATGTCGATGGCCGACGCCCCGGCGTTCGACCCGCTGCTGCAGGCACTCGGCGGGATCATGGACGCACAGGGTGGCGACGACGAGCCGGTGTTCCTCACCATCGCGATCCACGACGTCATGACACCCACGATCAGCGCATTCGGCCTCGTCGCAGCCCTGTACCACCGGGCCCGTACCGGCCGCGCGCAGCGCGTGCGCACCTCCCTCGCACGCACGACGATGGCCGTGCAGGCGGCCGAGTACACCCGGTACGCCGGCGCACCGCCGACCGCACGCGGCGGCTGGGACCACCCGGGTCCGCTCCCCGAACGGGGTTGCGTCGAGACCGCTGACGGCTGGGAGTTCGTCGACGGCCCGCACCGTGTACCGATCGTGCGCACCGGCCTCGTCAACGAGGCGATCGCCACGGACAACGGACTGCTCGTCACCCACGAGCACCCGGAGTGGGGCACCGTCACCGCACCCGGCCAGCTCGTCGGCGGCGCCGGGACGCCACCGGGACGTGGGCCGCTGCTCGGCGAGCACACCGCCGCCGTACTCGGTGAGGTCGGCGCGCCGTGACCGCGTCGACGACGGACGGCGGGGCACCCGCCCGCTTCGTGCGCGGCTGGGTGATCGTGTTCGCAGCGTTCACGGTGCTGTTCACCGCGTACGGGCTGCAGTTCAGCTTCGGGGTGTTCGTCAAGGCGATCGAGGACGACCTCGGCTGGACCAGGGCGCAGCTGTCGATCCCGTATGCGGTCTACGTGTTCCTCTACTCGGCGCTCTCCGCCGTGTCGGGCATCGTCACCGACCGCAAGGGGCCTCGTGTCGCGATCCTCGTCGGCGGCATCCTGCTCGGCAGCGGCTACGTGCTGTTCGGGCTCGCGCAGGAGCTGTGGCAGGTCTACCTCGTGTTCGGCGTAGTCGCCGCGTGCGGGATGAGCTCGGCGTGGGTCCCCTGCAGCGCCACCGTCGTGCGCTGGTTCGTGCGACGCCGCGGTCTCGCCTACGGCATCGCGTCGACGGGCGGGGCGTTCGGCAACATCGTCGTGCCGCCGATCACCGCCACCCTGATCGCCTCGATCGGGTGGCGTTCCACGCTGATCGTCTCCGGCATCGCAGGCGCAGCGATCCTCGTCACCATGTCGGTGTTGATGATCCGCGACCCCGAACAGGTGGGGCTGCACCCCGACGGCGATCCGGCACCGGTCACGACGAGCGGCGTCGTCGACCTCGGCCCGGCGTACACGGCACAGGAGGCGCGGCGCACGACGGCGTTCTGGGCGCTGTTCGGCATCTTCCTGCTCAACTGGCTGGTCGTCTTCGTCCCCTTCGTGCACGGCGCGTCGTTCGCGCAGGACCTCGGAGCGACGACCCGCACGAGCGCATTCGTCATCAGCTTCATCGGAGTCGGCGGGGTCATCGGTCGCCTGTCCGCCGGGGCCGCGTCGGACCGCCTCGGCCGTCGCACCACGCTCGCCGTGATGATGGCCCTGCAGGTGGTGTCCTTCCTCGGCTGGGCGGTCGGGAACTCCTGGACCTTCCTCCTCCCCGTCGCGATGCTGTTCGGCCTCTCCTACGGCGGTGGGACCACGCTGTTCCCGGCGATCATCGGCGACCTGTTCGGCCGCGCCCACGCCGGGGCGATCGTCGGGTCGATCTTCGCGACGGCCGGCGCGCTCGCCGCCATCGGCCCGTTCCTCGCCGGTGTGCTCTACGACGCCACACAGAGCTACCGACTCGCGTTCGTGCTGTGCGCCGCGTGCAACCTCGGGGCGATGATCCTCGTGTTCACCTTGCGGAACCCTGCGCCTGCGACCACCGCCGTCGCAGCGTCGTAGCATCGGCGCCGTGAACCGGCCCACCGCAGCGGAACTCTGCACCGTGCTCGGGCTCGCCCCGCTCCCCGTCGAGGGTGGCCTCTACCGCGAGACGTGGCGGTCGCACCGCCACTGGCCCGGCAACGACCGGACCGCGGGAACTGCGATCTTCGCGCTCATCACCGACGCACCGGACGGGTTCTCCGCGCTCCACCGGCTCCCCACCGACGAGGTGTACCACTACTACCTCGGCGACCCGCTCGAGATGCTGCTGCTGCACCCCGACGGACGCGCCGAACGCGTCGTGCTCGGGCACGACGTCCTCGCCGGCCAGCACGTGCAGTACACGGTCCCCGCCCGCACGTGGATGGGGTCCCGGGTCCTCCCGGGCGAGGGTGACGACCGGTACGCGCTCGTCGGCACGACCATGGCGCCGGGCTTCGCACCCGAGGACTACGAGGGCGGCGACGCCGACGAGCTCGCCGCCCGCTACCCGGGCGAGGCCGAGCTCATCCGACGGCTCGTCCGGCCCGACGAGCCTGTCCGGATGCCCGACGAGCTCACGCCGTAGCCGGGGTAGCATCGCCGCATGAAGCGGTCGAGCGTCGGACACATGCAGTGTTCCATCGCCCGTTCGCTCGACATCGTGGGCGAGTGGTGGACCCCGCTCGTCATGCGGGACGTGTTCCGGGGGATGCGCCGCTTCGAGGAGATCCAGGCGAGCCTCGGCATCGGCCGGGCCGTGCTCTCGGACCGGCTCGGCACCCTCGTCGAGGCCGGACTCCTCGAACGACGGCCGTACCAGGAGCACCCGGTCCGCTACGAGTACCGCCTCACCGAGATGGGTCGCGACTTCTACTCGGTCCTCATCGCGCTCAAGCAGTGGGGGGACCGGTGGCTCGCCGAGGACGAGGGTCCGCCCGTCACGCTGATCCACGAACGCTGCGGCCACGAGGTCGAACCGATCCTCACGTGCTCGCACTGCCACGAACCGATCCTGCCGACCGAGATCCGTTCACCGGGTCGGGTCGGCATCGGTCCCGACGAGCTCTGAACCCACCGCCGACCCGGCCGCGCGTACACGTGGCCGATGTCACCACGGGCGGCTAGCGTCACCGGCGTCACACCCATCGCCGCAGGGGCCGTACCCCGGTGGCGTCCACAGGGAGAACGGCATGGCTGCGTCCGGTTCGATCCTCGGCAACTCGGTGCTCCGGCGGGAGGATCCCGACCTCGTCCGTGGTGCGGGCAAGTACTTCGACGACCTGCGGTTCGACGGGATGCTCCACGTGCACTTCGTGCGCTCCACCGTCGCCCACGGCATCATCAACTCGATCGACACGTCCGAGGCGGCCTCGATGCCGGGCGTCCGTGCGGTCTACACGGCGGACAACATCGGGCTCGCCGACTTCCAGGCGTTCCCGATGATGCCGGCGGTGCTCAACCGGCCGACGCTCGCCCGTGACCGGGTGCGCTTCGTCGGCGACATCGTCGCAGCGATCGTCGCCGAGTCGAAGGCCGAGGCGGTCGACGCCGCCGAGGCCGTGGTCGTCGACTACGAGATCCTCCCCGCCGTCACCAACCCCGTCGACGCACTCGCCCCGGGCGC
>Ga0129333_10005694_pt1 | contig 11735 bp, 13 predicted proteins | sample CPB6_08_DNA_FD_94474 | JGI IMG/M metagenome (GOLD analysis project Ga0129333, IMG submission 94474) | Freshwater to marine salinity gradient microbial communities from Chesapeake Bay, USA - CPBay_Sum_0.6_0.8_DNA | ecosystem: Environmental > Aquatic > Marine > Coastal | place: USA: Chesapeake... | reverse complement strand
TCTCGGCGGACTGCCAATGAGGGAGGGTTTGGCGAAGTCTCCGGTTTTCGAGAAATTCCGTAACGACCCCGGCTTTCAGGAATTGCTGATGAAATAATCAGGAATGCGCGGCGGCGGGGCGGGCCGATGGAGTAACGGCTTCACGCGCCGGCGCTGGTTTTTCTTCCGAACGAAACCATGAGCGCCAGCCTTCGCGAATTTCCAGAACGAGCCAAAGCCACAAGCCATCCCCCACGGTGCGAAAAAGCTGACCAAGACGGAAATTGAATCCCGGCACGAGGTCGCGGCGCCCTTGGTTGTGGAGTCCGAATTTTCCCCGTGCCCGGCGCGAGCGGGCCATCGCGGCGAGGCGGCGATTATAGAACCGCATGATCTCGAAAAACGGTCCGGCCTGCCATGGCGAGAAGGGCGGTTGTTCAAGCATGTGCGGGCCCTGTTGAAAGAGGAAGCGGGCGACATAGAGGTAGTAGCTCGCGATATCGAGGCGGAAGGCGACGCGCAGGAGGTCCTGATCTCCGAGGTATTCGTATTTGTCCTGGTAAAGAGCCCCGAACATCCGCTCGTAGCTCACACGAAAATCGCGGTTGTGTTTTTGCACCAGCGGCGCGACCTCCGAACCCTCGCGCCATTTGGAGATGAGGCTGACCGTTGCGGAAACCGTGTAGGCGATCCAATCCATTCCCGGGCTGTAGAGTGGATCGAGAAACGCCGAGGCGTCACCCACCAGCGCGAACCCGTCGCCCGCATACCGGTCGGAGGAGTAGGGAAGATTTCGGCGAAAATGCACATCGCCCTCGACGAACTCCGCATCCTTCATCATCTCGCGCGCGGCCGGGTGGCGGGAGAGGAACTGGCGGAGCTTCTCGCCGACGGTGGCATCGCCGCTTTTCCAATCGGCGAGCCGTTGGTCGATCACGGCCCCGATGCTCACCTCCCCGCCTTGGAGTTGAATCCACCAGGCCCACCACCCTTCCCCGACGAAGTGGTTCGTAGCCGTTCCACGGATTCCATAAAAGCCCTGACCCCAATCGGCATCCCCGGTGTCGAGTCCGTCCCAGTCTCCCGTATTGCGCCAGCGGGACCAGACGGCCAGCGTGGGGTGGGCCTTGTTTGGGCGGATCCAGCCATTGGCGCGCGCGAGCTCGGCTTTCAGGCCGGAGGCATCGACGACCCAGCGGGCTCGGATGGTTTTTTCGGCTCCATCATGGCTGAGGACGATTTCCTGCAGACCGCCTTCATTCAGCCTGACAGACTTCACTTGGGCGGGTCGCAACACTTCGGAGCCGCCGGCAACGGCCCGGCGAAGCATTTCCTCGTCGAGAACCGAACGGTCGATCAGATAGGCGGGAACTGTGGAGAGATATTTTCCACCCAACTCGGCGCAGTCGGCCAAGCGCCCCTCGCTGTCTCGGTAAAACCAAAATCGAAGCCCGTTTTTGGAAATCTGCGTGCGGGCAAGGAAGTTCGTGAGTCCCAGAACACGGGTGAGAAAAAAACTGCTGACCTCCGTCGTCGCCTCGCCCACGCGCCGCTTGAAGGCGGTGTTTTTTTCAACAACGAGCACTCGAAGCGAAGGGTCGCGGCGGCGGAGCAAAAACGCGGTCGCCGCGCCGGAGATCGCTCCGCCGATCACGACCACATCGAATTCGCCACACTGTTCGCGGGATGGCTCCATGGCGAAACCCTATGCTTGGCGGCACCGGTTCGCCAAGGCCCAAGCGGACGGTGGACGGATTTGCGGGGAGGGTTTATTTTCCGCCTGAAACGAAATCCGACCCATGCCCATCTACGAATTCTATTCGCCGGACACCCACAAGATTTATTCGTTCTTCGCGCGCAGTCTCGCTTACGCGAACAAAACTCCCCGCTGTCCAGACAAGCCCGAAGCGCGCATGGAGCGGGTTGTTTCGAAATTCGCGGTGACCGGTCGTGCCAAGGAAAAATCCGACACGCCGGCGGGTGACGACATGGATCCCCGCATGGAGCGGGTGATGGCCGAGATGGAGCGCGACATGGCGGGCATGGATGAAAACAACCCCGATCCGCGTGCTTTGGGGCGGATGATGCGCAAGATGACCGAGGCGACTGGCCAGAAAATGCCAGCCGAGATGGAGCACATGATCCGACGGCTCGAGGCGGGCGAAGACCCTGAAAAGCTCGAGGAGGAATTCGGTGATGCGTTCGACAACATGGATTTTCCGGACGGGATGGGGGGCGACGGCGCGGAGGCAGGCGAGGTTTCGGGCGGGGTGAAGGCACGGCGCAAATCCGCCGAGCGCGACCCGGCACTTTATGAGATCGCCGATTATCTCTGAATCGCGGCGAACTCGCCGATCGCGCTGGCGTCTGCGGGCGTGAAGGCCCGTTCCGGCAGCGGTGCGGCATCGAGGTTTTGGCGGCGGATTTCCCCTCCCTGCCAAATCCAGGCTTTTTCCGAATAGGGACCGACAAGCCTCGGATCGCTCCAGGTGTGGATCGAGAGCAGGGGGACATCCAGAGCCGCCGCGAGGTGCATCGGGCCACTATCCACACTCACCACGAAGCTCGCTCCGCGAAGCAGGCTGATAAGTTCCAAAAGACTTGTCTTGCCGAGCAAATCCACGACGCCCGTTCCTAAATCCTCCCCGCACATTCCGGCTCCGACGATGAGGATTTGTTTTTCGCTTTTTGAACGAAACGCCTCCACAAATTCGCGAATTGCAGCAGCGTCCATCGATTTTCCGGCACCGCGCGAAAAGGGATGAAGCACGATGTAGGGGGCCGGCGGCGAAATGGCACGGCATGGTTCTCCGGCGGGGAGTATCCACTGCCACGGCGTCGAGGGCTCGATGCCTAGCGAGGGAACCGAGCGCAAATACCGGCGGACGGCGTGTTCGTCGTGGCGGACGCGGATTTTATTCGTGTAAAAAAATCCCGCGCCCTCGCGGGCGTCGTCCAACCCGAAAACCGTTTTTGCCCCGCTGCACGATGCCATCACGCCACTGCGCAGGAGGCATTGGAGGTCGAGAGCCATCTCGGGCTGCAGCTTCCGAAGCGAGCGATACCAGGAAATCGACCGGAGAAAACCTCCCGCGCCACGGAATCGCTCGCGGGGGAAAAGGTGGATGCGGTTGATGGCGGGGTTGCCCCGCAGCAGCGGCTCCCAGCGCGGATCGACGATCCAGGTGATTTTTGTCCCGGGCCAGGCGTTGTGGATTGACGAGGCGACCGGCAGGGCGTGAATGACATCCCCCATCGAGCCGGGCTTGATGAAAAGGAGGGAAGAGGGCCTCACGGGAAACGGGTCAGCGCCCGCTGGCGAGGCGAAGCGCGAGTTTTTCCGGAAGCTTGGCGTCGAGAATCGCACGCTGGGCACCTTCGAGATCGTAGGGAACGCGCCGGAGGGTCAACTCGCTTTTGTCGGTATCGTAGATGCAATACGCCGCGCGCCAGTCTCCATCGCGCGGCTGTCCGACACTGCCGACATTGACGAGATATTTTTTGTTTTTCTCGATCTGGACGGTTTCGAAGGCCAGGGCGGAGACCGAACTTTCGCGAACATAAACAACCGGCCGGTGGGTGTGTCCAATGAAGCACAGCTGGGTGTGCTGGTAGGTGAAACTCGCCGCCGCATCGAGGGCAGAGGTCACATAGCCCCATTTGTGGGGAGTATCGAGCGTTGCGTGGACGACCGTGAAATCGCGCACCAGCCGCTGAAAGCGAAGTTCACGGAGCCAAGCTTTTTCCGCGTCCCCGAGCTTGTTACGGGTCCAGTCGAGCGCCTCCTCGGCGAGAGGGTTGAGGCCCTCCTGCGTATAATTCATCGAGACCTGCTCGTCGTGGTTGCCTTTGACGGTTGGGCAATCGAGTTCCCGCACGACAGCGACGCATTCGCTGGGAAAGGCGTTGTAGCCCACGATATCGCCCATGCAGATCGAATGGGTGCAGCCCTGTTCACGGGTGTCCTGCAACACGGCAGTCAGCGCGTGAAGGTTGGCGTGAATGTCTCCAAATATGGCAAAGCGCATGGAATTATCGAGTCTGCGGCAGCGCAGGGGCGGAATCTATTCGCTCGGCGGCGGGAATATCCAGCCTGTTTTCCATATCGCGAAGCAGGTTGATAAGCGAGGGCAGGCGTTGATTTTCGCCCTGGAACCAGAGAGCGCGGAGTTTTTCATAGGCGTCGCGCTCGTGGCCGGGGCATTTTGCGAGTTCGTATCCGGCGAAGCGAGCGGCGTAGGCCGGGGCGTCGGGAAACAAGGCGGCTTTCTCGAACGCCAACGCAGCCGCGCAGTGGTCCTCGAACTTGTCGCGAAGGAGAACGGCGAGTTGCAGGTAGAGCTGGTAGCGGTCGGGATTGTTCTTGATCCCGCGCTCGAGAAAATCGCGGCCGAGGTCGAAATATTCTCGCTGGGCCTTGATGCGAAGCGCCTCGCTTGGCTGCTTTTCATTTTGAAGCGCGGCGATCGCCGCGTTCCATGCCATGTGCCAGGACGCCATGTCCCAATAGGTGAGCGAGCGGGGTTGGAGGGTTGTGACGGTATCGAACAACCCGGCCATGCGCCCCCACTCCGTGTTTTCCCAGGCCGCGTGGGCCTCGATCCAAAGGAGGGCGGCCAGCGGCGAGCGGAATCCGCTGAGCGCGGCGAGGAATCCCGCCTGGCCGATGCGCTCGCGAAGGTCGATATCGAGGGAGGTTTTCCGGAAATGCGCGGCCTGCGCCTCGCGGGCGAGACGCCCCTGCAAGGGCAACATCGCCGCGCCGCCCAGCGCCAAAAGCAAAACCGCCGCGACCTGCCGCCACCTCATAGCTCGCGGCCGGAAAACACGAGCGCGGCGAGCGCGAAATAAATGGCTATGTAGAGGCCTCCGAGCGCGGCCGTGCCGAGGAAGAGCTTCAATGGAACCGCCGTGCCCGCGATGATGTCGTCGGTGAGATTGAAGGCTTGGAGATCCGGGAACAATAGTGACACCATCGCCGCGAGAAGGCGCGACCACCATTCGACATCCACCCCGGAGAGCCAGTATTCGCGGGCCGTGGCTTGCAGGTGGCCGATGAAATACAGCGCGACAGCCATCAGGATCGTGAAGATCGAGGAGGTGGCAAAGGTCGAAATGAAAAGTGTGAGCGAGGCCAGCAGCGCGGATTTGATGAAAATGACGAGGATGCCGGGAAGCAGGTTGAGGTTGAAGGTGGAGGCGGTCACTTCCTTCACCGCAAGCGCCAAATCCTCCGGCGATGCCGAGACGAACTGCTCGCGGGTTTCCGCGAGAACCGTGCTCTCGCGGAGCCAGAGCACGGCGAGAAACAACCCGCTCATGAGCAGGATCGCGATGGCGAGCAAGGCGAGGACCCCGCAGAGCTTGCCGAGGAGATAGCAGAAACGCGGGACGGGTTTCGCGAGGATCGTGTAGATCGTTCGGTCCTCCATGTCCTTCGGCAAAAAATTCGCCGTGGCGAGGATGGCGAGAAGCGAGCCGAAGACCGACATGGCTCCCAGCGAGATGTCTTTCAACATCTGGAATTGCTCTTGAAACGAAAGCTTCGCGATGAAGGCGGAATTTCCGATGACCAGAAGCGCGAAGATCAGCAGGAAGTAGAAAACCTTTTGCCGGACGAGTTCGGTGAGGGTGTTCCGTCCGATGGCCCAGACAACTCCGACGAGCCTCATGGCCGGATGTGCGCGCGGGCCGGGAACGAGGTTCCCACATCCTTGCCGTGGAGCGCGGCGTGGATTTGGCCGGGTTTGCGTCCATCGAGGATGTGCGCGGAGATGCCGGCGGCGGAGACTTTCCGCACCGCCTCGAGTTTGGTTTTCATGCCGCCGACGGATTCCTCACCCTTGTCCTCGCGCACGAACCGGAGCGCCTCGGAAATGTCGCGGACCTTCGGAACCCTCTTGCCGTTCGAGTCCTGGAGTCCATCGACGCTGGTAAGGATGAGCAAATGGTCGGCCTGGGCGAGGATCGAGACCTCGGCGGATAGTCGGTCGTTGTCGCCGAATCGGAGTTCCTCGACGGCGACGGAGTCGTTCTCGTTGATAACCGGGATCGCTCCGCGATCGAGCAGACAGTCGAGCGTATTGCGGGCGTTGTCGCGCCGCATGAAGCTGTCGATGTCTCCGTGAGTGAGGAGCAATTGGGCGACAGCGAGCCCGTGTTTTTTGAATGAAGTCGCGTAGAGCCGCATCAGCTCGGGTTGCCCAGCCGCCGCACAGGCCTGCTTTCCGGAGAGGTCGTCGGGGCGTTGCTTGAGCTTGAGGACGCGCACGCCGGCGGCTATCGCGGCACTGCTGACAAGGATGCAGGCGTGGCCCTCATTTTCGAGGGCCGCGACTTCGGAGGCGATGCGGGTGAACTGGTCGGTATCCAGTGATTTTCCGGCGGGCGTGGAGAGAACGCCTGTGCCGAGTTTGATGACGATCCGTTTCTTCATGGATGGGAAATCATTTGGAGAAATCCGCTCTCCAGCGCAAGCGCCTCCTGAGTGCCGGAGGCTAGAAGGCGTCGGGTCCGCTCCAATGCGTCAAGGCGGCCGAGGAGCTGTCGCGCCTCGTTTTCCCCCGCGATGCGGCGGATTTCTCCGGAGGCGGATTCGGTTGGTTGCAGCTTGTGGCGGAGAGCGGATGCTAGGACCTCCCCTAGGGCGGCGAGGAGGCGTTCCCTCTCGCGCACAGCGGCGGCTTCGGTCTGTGCCTTGATCTGATCCTCCCGCGTTTCCTTCCAGGATTTGTCGATCGAATCGCGGTGGCGTTTCACCTGTTCCTTCAACTCGGCATCGAGACCCTCGGAGATGTTTTCCCGTACGGCGGCGAGGGTGGATTGGAAGAAGCGGGTGAAGCGGAATGCCGTGCCTGCATCCGAGCCACCGGGATGCAGGAGGGATTTTTCAAATTCGGCGGCCACGGCGGCCGAGAGTTCGTCGTGCGAGGCGCCTGGCGGAGCGAGGAGGGGTATTGAGATGCATCGAGAGAGGATGGTTTGGAGCACCGCGTCGCGCAGGGTCGTCGTGAGCACGATGTGGCACCCGGCGGGCGGCTCCTCGAGGGTCTTCAAAAAAGCGTTTGCAGCCTCGGGCTGGAGGCGGTCTGCGTCCTGGATCAGAGCGAACTTGTTGGCTCCCCGGAGTGGCTTCATCTGGAGTGAGCGCTCGAGGTCGCGCATCTGGGCGATGAGGATGCGGCGGGATTTAGATTCCGGAGCGACCTGGTGGAAATCGGGGTGGGTCGAAACCTCGCGGGGGTTTGACCCCAGAACTAGGCCAGCCAACTCCCCGGCGAGCCATTTTTTCCCGGAACCGGGAGGGCCGATCAACAAACAGGCATGGGCGAGGCGCCCCGAATTTCGGGCATTGCGCAAACGATCAAAGGCTCTTTCCTTGGCGAGTGCCATCCAGACGAAATGTCGCGCATGACGCTTGTTGCGTCGATCCTATTTCCCCGGCAGGCTCAATGGCCGCGGATTCGCGGGGGAGGGAGAATCGCGGCACCGGACCCCCAGCATGCCCAGTCGTTCCATTGCTGGGTCGTGCTCATGTTCATCTGCGCTGCGCTCAGGTTCGCGTTGGCGATTTCCTGTTGAATGAGAAGTTCCTGATATTTGCCGTAAGCGGCTTGGGTGCCGAAGTAGACGAGGTTTTGCTCAGGCACGGCGTAGAGGTAGTAAAACTCGCCGCTGCGGAGTTTGCGCTCGATTTTGTAGGGTGTGAGGCTGGCCAGGGACCGCTGCCGTGCTTCGGTGTTGGCGGGTGTCGGAACGAATCCGGCGGCGGAAAGCAACCTCTCGGTGCTGGAGCGCTGCGCTTGTTCGATCGCTGCGCATCCGGACAAAACAATGGCCAGCAAGGGGAACAAAAATGTTTTCATGCGGACGCTATGTGAGCTCCTTTCCTCGGAAAACGAAAGGGAAAATTTCGTTAGAGGATGCGCTCCAAAAGATAGGCTTTGAGGTCCGCAAGGGCGATGCGCTCCTGCTGCATCGAGTCGCGGTGCCGCAGCGTGACGGTATCCTGTTTCTCCGGGCCGTTCTCGCCGATGGTGTCGAAGTCGATTGTGACGCAAAACGGCGTGCCGGCCTCGTCCTGTCGGCGGTAGCGGCGGCCGATGGCGCCGGCCTCGTCGTAGAAGACATTCATGAGCGGCTTGAGCGAGGACGCGACGGCGCGGGCTTTTTCCACGAGCGGCGGCTTGTTTTTAAGCAAGGGCAGGACCGCGCACTTGATCGGAGCCATGCGGGGATGGAAACGCAACACGGTGCGCGTCTCGGAATGCCCCTTCTCGTCGGTCACCGTCTCTTCGTCGAAGGCCTCGCACAGGAGCGCAAGGGTTGTGCGGTCCACCCCGGCGCTAGGCTCGACGACATGTGGTACGAGGCGTTCCTTCGTGGCCTCGTCGAAATAGTCGAGCGGCTTGCCGGAATGCTCGATGTGCTTTCCGAGATCGTAATCGGTGCGGTAGGCGATGCCTTCCAGTTCGCTGACGCCAAAGGGGAACTCGTATTCGAGGTCGTAGGTTTTCTTGGAGTAGAACGCGCGGTCACCGTCCGGGATGTCGTGGATTTTGATCTTCGAGCGCGGAATGCCGATGTCCTCGTAGAATTTGAGGCGTTCCTCGAGCCAGTAGTCGGTGAGGCGCATGCCGTCCTCGGGTCGGCAGAAATACTCGATCTCCATTTGCTCGAATTCGCGCGAGCGGAAGATGTAGTTGCGCGGGTTGATCTCGTTGCGGAAGGCCTTCCCGATTTGGGCGATGCCGAACGGGAGCTTTTGGCGCGACGTGTCGAGGACATTGCGGAAATTCACAAAGATCGCCTGCGCGGTTTCGGGGCGGAGATAGACGAGATTGTCGTCGGACTCGAGAGGACCCGCGTGGGATTTGAACATCAGATTGAAATCCCGCGGCTCGGTGAGCTTGCGACTGCCACAATTCGGGCAATATTTTTCGCCATTCTTTTCGGGGAGTTGATCAGCGCGGTTGCGTGAATGGCATTCTTTGCAGTCCACCATCGGATCGCTGAAAGTCTCCTCGTGGCCCGAGGCTTTCCACACGGCGCGGTTCATAATGATCGAGCCGTCCATGCCCTCCATGTCATCGCGCTCGCGAACATTGCGCCGCCACCAGAAGTCCTTCAGGTTTTTCTTCAGCTCCACCCCGAGCGGCCCGAAATCCCAGAATCCATTCAGGCCGCCGTAGATTTCGGAGGATTGAAATATGAACCCGCGCCGCTTGCAGAGGCTGACGATTTTTTCCATTCGGGTGGATGAGGTGTCCTTCGACATAGGGCGCGAATCAAAGCCGAGCGCGGCAGGGGCGTCAATCCACGGGGGAAATCGGACATCGAAAAATCCCTGCAACTTTTCCGCGCCTTGCCTGTTCAACCTAGCGTATGAAAATTCCAACCGGACTCCTTCTAGCCGCAGCCCTGTTCGGGGCAACGCTCTCCACCCTAGCCCAAAATCCCCCGCCACCCCACGGCGACAAGCCCGGTGGAAAATGGCGCGACAAATTCTCGGAAGGCATGCCCGAGGAAATGAAAGTAAAATTCCAAGCCGCCCGCGACGAGTTGCTGCAAGACCCCGAGATGAAAGCTCTGAAGGAAAAGGCCGAGCAAGCCGGCAAGGAATTCCGAGAGGCCATGCGGGAGGCCATGATGAATCGTGACCCTGAACTCGCGAAGCAGGTTGGGGATTTTTTCGAAAGCCGTAAAAAGCAGTTCGATGACCGCAAGAAAAACGACGGCGATCGTCCAATAAAACACAAAGAAAAAGGCGAAGCCTCCAAACCCCCGATCCCGCCCGAGCAACGCGACCGGATGGAAAAAGCCCGTGAGATAGCCAAGCAAGCCCCCGCCGTGCAATCCGCCGAGGCTAAACTCAAATCCGCAACCACCCCGGAGGAGCGCGAGGCCGCCGCCGAGGAGTTCCATACCGCCATGCGCGCCGCGATGCTGACAGCGGATCCGACATTGGCCGAGGTGCTCGACAAGGTCCGCCCGCCCCGCCCGCCACAGCCGGGGGAATAGAGGAAATCCCCCGACCGGGTGCGGATGGCGCGGGCGCGGAAAATTGACACCGCCGGTCAAACTCGCTTTGATCGCATCCCATGATTCGCCCGTTTTTCCTGCTGTGCGTGGCTGCGGTCGTCGCACTGGCGGGTTGCGCCACCCCCGAGGGGCCTGCCACTCGTTTGGACAAAGCCAATGTCCTCCCTCTTGAACTCGACGACTCCTATCAGTTCCGGAAGATTCTCACCTCCGTCTTCGATCCTGACCTGGTTGAGCAGCGCACGCCCGGCGGTCGGACCGGTGGCGTGATTGATTTCGAGAGGACGCGACGGACATGGGGAGCCGTCGACAGCCTCGAGGTCTCCAAACGCCACGGCTCGTATTTCACATTTTTCTGGCGCACCTCGAAGGACACGGATGTCACGCTCCGGCTCGAATACCGCCAAGCCGGACTCGCGAATTATGTGATGGCGCAGGAACGCTACTTTCCCGCTGCCCGCGGCTCGCACCGGTCGACATTTCAGGTCACTGGAGACGATTTTCTGGAAAACGGCCTCGTCTCGGCCTGGAGGGCCTTGCTGATCGTGGACGGCCGCATCGTGGCGCTGCGCCAATCCTCGATGTGGAGGTAGCGGGTTGACTTTAACGAGGATCGTGATTCTAGGGTTCTTCAGGAAATCGTGAGCAATTCGTCGAGTATTCTCGTGGGTAGTGCGGCCGGGGCGGTCTGGATGAAGATCGAAGGTCGCGGCACATTCGAAAATTGCCAAGGCCTCAAGGAATTTTCCCGCCGCATGATCGCCAAGGGCCACGCCGAGTTCGTGCTCGACCTCGAGAAATGCGAACTCATGGATTCGACTTTCATGGGAACCCTCGCCGCGCTGGCCTTCAGCCTGCGCGATACCAGTGGCGGTTGTCTCCGCGTGGTTCGGGCGAATACCCGCAATTTCTCCCTGCTCGAAAGCCTTGGCCTTGACCACCTCTTCTCGGTGGAGCCCGATCCGATCGGCCCCGCACCCGCCTCATTGAAAAAAACCGACTCCGTTGCGCCCGTTCAGGACTCGGAGGAGGCGCGCGCCCACATTCTCCAAGCCCATGAGGCGCTGGTCGAGGCGGACCCCCGGAATGCCGTCCGCTTCCAGGATGTGATCGAGTATCTCAAATCAGAGTCTCCTGAAGCCTGATGCGGTCCGGTCTTGATTGAACGGTCCGGTTTTGGGAAGAGTCCACGCTTCCCGAAATCCACATGTGGACCGTTTACAACCTGACGACCTTTTTCCTCGTCGCCGCGCTCTTCGCGTTCGTGCTTTTGTGGATGCAGTTTCGCGCGCGCGGCTTGCGGAACCGTCTTGAGGAATTGCAGACCGAGGAGACCCGGGTTTTCGACTTTCTCCATGGCATCGGAGCGGCATTTTCGGAGGGCGTTCGGAGTTCCGAACTCCACCGCCTGATCGTCGAGAGCGCCATGCGGATTGTCGATGCCCGCCATGGCGCGCTCTATCTCGCCGACAAGGCCGGCACGAGTTTGACGCCGACCCACCTCTCCGAGGGTTGCCCCGCGTTTTTCGAAGTCCCCGCCGATCTCCTCGCCCAAACCAAAGGCTCGGCGGCCCTGCTTCACGGCCTGCTCGGCATCCAGCCCGTCCTGCCCGACAGCCGCGGACCGCTGGCCGATTGCTGGCGCGCCAACGAAGTCCGCATCGTTCCCGCCTTCGAGATCGGGGAAAACGCCTCCTGCCCGGCGATCATCGGCC
>Ga0129333_10005693_pt1 | contig 11735 bp, 11 predicted proteins | sample CPB6_08_DNA_FD_94474 | JGI IMG/M metagenome (GOLD analysis project Ga0129333, IMG submission 94474) | Freshwater to marine salinity gradient microbial communities from Chesapeake Bay, USA - CPBay_Sum_0.6_0.8_DNA | ecosystem: Environmental > Aquatic > Marine > Coastal | place: USA: Chesapeake... | reverse complement strand
TGCTGCGCGATTAGCTGAAGCTAATACCAAAATTGATATAAACCTGCCTGAGGCGATGGATTACCTGCAATCGGCCATTCGCTATCGCAACGATTCGCTTGCACGCTATAACGCTGCCATGGACCGTGGTCGGGTGCGCATTACTGATGCACAACGATTCCTTGATGCAGGCAATGCAACCTTTCGTGATGTTGAAAAACTAATCCTGGATCACGTCCCACGGATCAGGAATGAGTATGGCAACATGAAGGCGGTGATTGATGATTACCGCGCAGGTTTTGAGAGAAGCCTACCGTTGCTTATGACCAAGAAGGTCCGTGGCGGCGAAGAGTTTTTGCTCCCCAATGAACGCTTGTTGCAAACGGCTTTTTCCAATGCTCAAAATCTGCGTGATTTGCAGGTTGCTTTGGCAGGTGTTCCTGCAGGTGAGGAGCTTTTACAAAAAGGTGCTTTGGATTGGCTTCGCAGTAAAGGCGTTGTAACGGCAGAAGGGTTGGTTGATCCAAAAAAGATACGTACTGTTTTGGATAAGAATCGCAATATCGTTGAAGTGTTACCCCAAAACATTCAACAGATGTTCCGTGATGAAGTAGCTTTGGCTGATGATTACATTCGTCGGATGGGGGAAATTGAACAGCGTCGCATCACTGCCCAAGATAATGAACTTGATCGCTTGCTTTCCAAAGCTGCTCGCACTGATGCCGATCCAAGGCAAATTCTCAATTCTGCGCTTCGTGACCCTGCCACGATGCGTGTGCTGGTTAACCAGTTGGGTAAAGACCCTGAGCAACTAGGGGCCCTTCGCCGTGCGGTGTTTGATGTGGCAACGGAAGGTGCTCGTGGCGGCGGGGCAATCAAAACATTCATCGATAACAACGAAAAATCCTTACGTGTTCTTTTTGAAAACACGCAGCATCTGGACGATCTCAAAAAACTTGCCGATCTGCAACGAAGAGTAAATGCATTTGCGGATGTTACGGGACAAATCCCGGCATTTGAATCGGTGGATGAATCCATCAAACGTCTTTTTGGCTCTGGTATCCAGTACCTTACAACCACGTTTCGTGAAGCAGCCGTTGGCAGGATTGCTCCAGAAACCGGTGCGTTGGCTTTGTTAGTAAGAATGGCTGGCAATCTTGAAAATGAAGTCTACAAGCGAATCTTTACGCGTGCCCTGGAAGATCCTGAATTTGCGCGTCGTATTACGCAAGTGGGCACTGTCCAGCAAGCTAAGCAGGTAGCTGCGCAGTTGCAAAAGATTGGAATTTCACCGAGTGCTTACGTGCCTAAAGCTGCACGGACCACGGCTCAGGAAATCGCTGACTTTGCAAAAGCTGATGAAACGCTTCAGGACAACGTACCTAGCGTTCCCCCCTCAGCCGCCCAGATGTTGCGAACCCTTCCCCCTGCTCCACCAACACGTGGATTGAATCTGCGTGTCCCTGAAACCGTAGCCCCAACACAGGCAGGACCCCCGCAGGTCAATCTGATGTACCCAGCACTATTTCCTAATGATCCCATCAGTACCCTGTTGCAGGCACGGCAAACGCAAATTCAACAAGGTCAACCGGTGAGGTAGTTATGGAAACAAAATCCAAAGTCAATCAAGCCAAGGTTTATACCAAACCCGGTATGCGTAAAGCTTTGTTCAACAAGATCAAAGCAGGCACCAAGGGCGGTGATCCTGGGGAATGGTCCGCGCGCAAAGCACAAATGCTTGCGCGGGAATACAAGGCTAAGGGTGGTGGATACAAATCATGAAGGATCCACAGCAATCGTTGAAAGATTGGACTGCTCAGAAGTGGAAAACTTCCAGCGGAAAACCTTCTAAAGGAAAGCTTCGCTACCTTCCCGAAGCCGCATGGGAATCCCTTAGCCCGGGGGAAAAAGCTGCCACTAACCGAGCCAAGGCTGCAGGCAATCGTGCAGGCAAACAATTCGTTAAACAACCTAAAAAAATTGCTGCCAAAACCGCAAAATACAGGTAATATACTTGGGACTGCTTCCCCGTAGTCTCCTAGAGTTGTGGGATCTTTTCGGGGTCCGCAATGGACCCCGATTTTTTTGCCTCGTAAGCTTCAACACGACGCAACCACCGGTCCTTGTACTCGTCAAACTCGCGACCGCAAGTGACAAACTCCTGTATCTCCATCCCTTGGCTGATCATCATGATCACGCCATGATCAATCTTGCTACCGTGTACCGCATCGTGAGCTAAAGCATAGGCCGCAAGTTGCAAGAAATAGTCATCAATCCACTTGCGCTGTTTCGGTTTGTTGGTTTGTTTGAAGTCAATGATTGACGGGTTGTTGTCAAAAACACCGACGCAATCACAGGTTCCTGCGTACTTACCTGGGTAGTAAACAGGAACTTCTGATCCCCACACTTCCTGCATGCGGGGAAAGAAATGCTCAATCAAGCGATAACCCATGGCATAACCACGGACCGCGAGCCATGATCGTGGAACCGATAAATCGCGATTCAACAGCAACCGCTCGACAACACTATGCATGTGCGTACCCACCGTTGCAGCGTCCCGTTTAATACGGTTGGCTTCATCCTGCCCAATGCGCGCAACCCACGCATCGAGTTCAGTTTTGTCTTTTGTATCCGACAGGATACTTGTGACACTGGGTAGCACATGATCATTGATGCTGTAAACACGGCCAAGGTCGCTATCCAATCGGCGCATGGATTGATAGACATATTTGCGGCGGATGGGAATGAGTTGCATTAGATAAGCCATTCTTTAAGTTGTTCACCAAGCACTTGGCTTGCGATATCAATTTTGCTGCGAAGCGCTTTGACGATGTGCTCATCGACCGTGCCGGTAGAAATCAAATCCACATAAGTTACTTTGCTGGTCTGCCCGATGCGATGAGCGCGGTCCTCGGACTGTAGTCGCACTTCCAAATCAAAACTATTGGAGTAGTAGACCACAAGATTTGCTGCCGTTAATGTTAATCCGTAGCCACCGGTACGTGGATTACCGACGAAGAATCGCAAGTCGGAATGGGGATCTTGAAACTGTGTGACAATGTTTTGCCGATCCTCTGCCTCAGTGTCACCAAAATAGGTAGCCACGGAAGTCATACCGTAATCTTTTTGCAGGGCAAGCTTGATGTTTTCAATGTCACGTCGATAGGTAGCCCAAATGATGACCTTACCTGAGGACTCTGCCAGCACTGCTTTGAGTTCCTCGATTCGATTGTTTGGAATGTCCTCCTGCCTGCCATCGTCAAGCTTAATGTGGCCACAACATATCTGATGCAGCCGCATCAACTGCGTTAATGCATTGTTGGTGCTCATGATGCTGCCATCATCAAGCATCGATAGCGCCATTAGTTTCATTTGATCGTAATACTTTTTTTGATCAGGCGTGAGTTCCACGTCACGACGCGTATAAACCTTATCAGGAAGATCTAAGCATTCTTCCTTGGTCACACGAAAAGAGAAGTGTTCCAGTTTTTGTTTCAGCTCATCAAGATTGCGATAGCCTACCGTTTGTTTAAATGTATGCGTTGGTAGGCGTCGTTCGACCTGAATTGCATAGCGTGCTTGAAAGGCGTAGTAGCTTGGAATGCCTAAGCAGGATGAATCAAGAAATTCGCACTGCGCGTAAAGGTCTAACGGAGATTTAGTGACCGGGGATCCTGTGGCAATGCGCCTGAACCGCGCTTCACGGCCTACTTTGACAATGCTTTTGGTCCGCTTAGCAGAAGGCGTTTTGATCGTAGTACTTTCATCAATCGCCATGAAACATGACTGTGTGATTCTCAGGAACGTTCTTGCAAACGTAACACCCTTCTCCGTGCTGAATGCTTCAATATTCATAATGAGTATACGAAGCCTGTCAACCTCGGCAAGCATGCTATCCATCTTCTGCTGTTCTGCTTTGCGTGGATTAGGTGACCAACAAGCTATAGAACATGGAACATGATCCGGCATGTGCTTTGGAAACTCGCTGATGTACCAATTTCGATACACCCCTTTAGGAGCGATGATCAAGGCTGAATCAATCGCACCTCGGTCATAAAGCATGGCGAGGTTGTTAATCAGCATGTAACTCTTGCCCGTTCCCATCTCGGCAAACAAAGCTACTGTCGGTTTCTTCCAAAAGCGTTGAAGATAAGCGCTTTGATGCACAAAGGGCTTATTCTTAAAGGGGTACTTGGCTAAAAACGTTGCTTCTTCCATCACTTTCTTCCTTTCTGTTTGACATCCTGAAAATATATTGTACACTATCGTTACGTTTTGAGAAAGGAGAAAGTAATTGTCGAACGTATACGTTGTTCAGGAGATGTTTAATCATGACATCTCACCCGCTATGCGCTTTGGCGACATCAAAATTCTTCTGCCGTCGAACTTCCAGATCGCTTTTTCCACCGCTCCAGCGGTTAGGATGCTGCGTCGTAAACTGGCTCTGTTCAACAAAGAAGACTTTTTGCTGTTGACGGGCGATCCCGCTGCCATTGGTTTGGCCTGTGCCGTGGTAGCCTATCTCAACGCAGGCAAGTATTCGGTTCTAAAGTGGGACCGACGCGAAAAGCTTTACATACCCATCCATATTGATGTGACCGAGAAAGGAGAAAGAGATGAGTAACATGACGACTTTGTTTGAGGAAGATGCAGGTGCGTTGCAGGTCAAGAATGAGGACCTATCCAGCATTGGGGCACTTGCTAAACGCGCCAAGGAACTTGAAAAAGAAATCAAGGATCTTGAGGACATCGTTGATGAACGTAAAAGCCAGTATCGTAAGCTGCTTGAGGAAACCATTCCCGGCATGCTTGCTGAACTGGGCATGAAATCATTCAAGATGGCCGATGGCAGCACCGTTGATGTCAAACCGTTCTACTCAGCCAGCATTAAGGACGAAAACCGTGCGCAAGCCTTTGAGTGGTTGCGTCAGCATGGCTACGACGACATCATCAAAAACACAGTGTCCGTTCGCTTCGGTCGTAACGAAGACCGTTTATGCGAAGGCCTACTAGCCCAATTGCGCTCGCAAGGATTTCCGGTTGAGCAAGCGCAAAAGGTCGAATCCCAGACTTTGAAAGCTTGGGTTCGGGAAATGGTGGAACAAGGTGTTGAGTTCCCCACAGAACTTTTTGGTGCCTACATTGGCCAAAAAGCATCCATTAAATCAGTCTAAAGGAAAAAGAATCATGAATGCAGTAACAAAGAAAAGCGAAGCAAGTGTCGCGTTAGCTTTAATGACGGACTTTGAGGGCGATGCCCACCATGGTTTTGATGGTATGAGTCAGGAAGACTTTGCACTTCCCTTCTTGCGCCTTCTGACCAATACCTCACCTGAAGTTGGTGTGATGGACGGTGCAATGCCCGGGAAAGTTTTGAACTCTGTGTCGGGAAAACTTTACGATGGCAAAGCAGGTATTGAGGTTGTGCCCTGCGCATATGTTCGTCAGTATATTGAGTGGGCACCTCGAGGCAGTGGTTCGGGAGCCCCGATCAATATTTATCCGGCAACATCTGATGTTCTAAGCCGCACGCATCGCGTTCCTGGTGAAAACAAGGATTATCTGGATAACGGTAATTACATTGAAAACACGGCTAACCACTATGTAATGGTGGTAGAGGACGACGGTTCGTGGTCCCCGGCATTGATCACCATGAAATCCACACAACTGAAGAAATCCAGGAAGTGGAACAGCATGATGATGTCAGTCAAGATGATGGGCAGTAACGGTCCTTTCACGCCTCCGATGTATTCACAACTCTATCGTCTTACGACTCAAGCCGAAAGTAATGACAAGGGTAAGTGGTTTGGTTGGGAAGTGGAGCGTATCGGTCCTGTTGAAGACAAGTACCTTTATATTGCTGCAAAAGCTTTTGCTGGACAAATTAGTGCCGGTGAAATCAAGGTAAAGCATGAGGGTGAAGGCGCTGAAGCATCTGATGGTGCAGCACCCTTCTGATTGAGCTTCGGGGTGAACGCGTGTATCGTCAGTAGCCCCACTGACCGAGAAAGCCAGAATGACTGACATCACTCGTTTCCGTGCGATATTTGAGGGTCTTGATATCGCCTATGGGACTTACAAAATTGAAAAAACCCGAGATGACGGCAAGCAATCAGGTAAAGCGATTGTTGTTCGGCAACCCCCGGTGGATGAGCTTTGGGTCAAGCATCTTAATGGTGTTGAGCCTTCCCTGGGTATTATTCCTATTCGTTCTGATCACAGTTGTATCTGGGGCTGCATTGACATTGATCAGTATCCACTGGACCATAAGGGCTTGGTGGAAAAAATCGCAAAGCTCAAACTTCCACTAGTTGTTTGTCGATCTAAGTCAGGCGGTGCGCATGTTTTCTTGTTTACGAAAACGCCAGCACCTGCACGCGATTTTCAACAATATCTTCGTACCGCTGCTGCACTGCTTGGTGAAGCAGGACGTGAAATTTTCCCTAAACAGGCCGAGATACTCGTTGATCGAGGCGATACAGGGAACTTCTTAAACCTACCTTACTTTGCTGGCGATGCAACACTTCGTTATGCTTTTAATCAAGATGGTTCGTCGGCCTCGTTGGAGCAATTTTATGCGCTGCATGCGCAGTTTGCTCAGGATGTGCCTTTATCCATGCCTGAGGGGCCTAAGCAAGTTGAAAGCCCGATCAAGGACGGTCCTCCGTGCTTGCAAGCCATCTGTGCGCAAGGCGTTCCTGAAGGAACAAGAAACAACGCACTCTTCAACATCGGGGTCTACTTAAAAAAAGCTAACCCGACGAACTGGCAAGACAAGATGGCAGAGTACAACTTAAAGTATGTATCGCCACCGCTTGGCAACAACGAACTACAAATCATCATTAAGCAGCTCATCAAAAAGGATTATCTTTATAAGTGTAAAGATGCACCCATCAACAGTTTTTGTAACAGCGGTCTGTGCAGGACACGTAAGTACGGGATCGGGGCTCACGGGCCAGATGCCCCCCAGATTGCATCGCTGTCCAAATACACCTCAGAGCCGCCGCTTTGGTTTTTAGATATCAACGGTAAACGCATTGAGCTCGATACCGAAAGCCTGTACACCCAATCGCTTTTTCAAAAAGCTTGTGTAGAGAAAATCAACATCCTGCCGCCAACCTTGCGTAAGCAAGATTGGGAACAGATGCTCAATGCTCTGCTTAAGGAAATGGTTGAAACAGAACAGATCACGGAAGCGCCTGAAGATGCACGGACCACGGGCAAATTCTTTGATCTGTTGGAAGAGTTCACTACGCATATGCAAGAGGCCCTTGATCGCGATGAAATCATCATGGGCAGACCGTGGCGATCTGAGGAAGAAGGAATGACTTATTTCCGGCTCAAGGATCTTGAGTCACACCTTAAACGCAACAACTTCTTCGGTCTTACACCACCACGCATGGCACAGCGGTTGCGGGACATTGGCGGTGAGCCTACTTCCATGTTCATCAAAAATAGAACTATTCGCTGCTGGCGTATTCCTAACTACGATAAACAAGATGCGCCTTTTGATACACAGACGCAACGAACCAAGGGGAGCCCGTTTTGAAAACAACTAAAGTCTTTGGATCTCCGGGTACAGGGAAAACCACGTTTTTGCTTAACATTGTTGAGCAAGCGCTTGAGAACAATGTTCGCAGCAATTTTATCGGCTACTTCAGCTTCACCCGGAAAGCAGCCGATGAGGCACGGGATCGGGCCATTAAGAAATTTCCTTACCTGCATCCTAAAAATGATTTTCCTCATTTTCGAACCCTGCATTCGCTCGCTTTTCGGTGCCTGAATCTGCGCACAGAGCTAATCATGCAAGAGGAAAACTTTCATGAGTTTGCCGCCGAAGCGGGTATCACAGTGACCGTTGTTAACGAAGGTGATGAGATATCCAGACGCGCGGACAACCCCATCATGAACGAGATCCACCTTGCACGGATCAAGGGTCGTGATCTAAAGCAGCATTACAACGAATCAAAACTTGACATTGAATGGCACCATTTTGAATTTGTTGAACGCACTTACCGACACTATAAGCAATCACGCAACTTGGTAGATTTTACCGATATGCTTGAGCTTGTAATCCAACAGCCAGAACTTTTGCCAGAACTGGATTTGCTGATCATTGACGAAGCTCAGGATCTCTCACGACTGCAGTGGGATTTGGTTAAAGCTTTAGTGGATCGCTGCGGTCAAGCCTATCTGGCAGGTGATGATGACCAAGCGGTCTTTGCTTGGTCAGGTGCTGATGTTCAAGCCTTTCTTGATTTCCCAGGTGATGTGCTGGTACTTAACCAATCCTATCGAATCCCTGCCAAGGTACATTCACTAGCCAACAATATCGTTAAACGCATCAAGCATCGTCAGCCCAAGACGTGGAGCCCAAGGGACTACGAAGGCTCTATACAAACCTATAGCCGTTTTGAGGATGTCGCTATCACATCTGACGATTCGTGGCTCGTGCTTGCTGCAACAAATTATATGCTTAACCCCGTGCATGAGGTGTTCAAAGCCAACGGCATTCTTTTTGAACGCAGCGGTGTTCCCAGTATGGCGCTTAATATGCTCAAAGCAGTTTCTTCCTGGGAGCGCCTTCGCCGTGGGCAGCGGGTAGGGTTTGAAGAAGTCAAGAACATTTTCCGTTACATGGACACGGGCATGTTTGACTATAAAAACCGTAGCTTCAAAACAGGAAATGAATCAGCAACGTACGATCTCCAAGAACTACTCAAGGACCACGGGCTTTATGACTCACCTGTGTGGCATGAGGCCTTGTTAAAGATTGGCGAAGAATATAGAATTTATCTCACCGCTGTTTTACGTCGGGGAACCAAGCTTTCATCGGTGAGTCGTATTCAACTATCCACCATTCACGGCGCAAAAGGTGGCGAAGCAGATCATGTCATATTGCTCATGGACCTCGGGCCAAAGTTTACTAAGGCCTATAAGGAAAACCCTGATGATGTTCAGCGCATGTTTTATGTGGCTGTCACCCGCGCTAAAAAATCGCTTCACTTGGTATTACCTAAACGCGCCGATCAAGGATTCACACTGTGAGCACCTTACCCCTATTTCCAACGCCCACTGAATGGATTCCCCCTGATCACTTTCCCAATCTATCCCAAGCCAAAGAGATCGCCATTGACCTGGAAACGTGCGATCCGAATCTGGAAACTTACGGCCCCGGATGGCCTAGGCATGATGGCTTCATCGTCGGCTATGCTCTTGCAGTCGACGGTTGGTCCGGTTATTTCCCTATCGCCCATGCTGGTGGAGGCAACCTTGATAAGGGTCTTGTCGAACGTTGGATCAGAGATACACTCAAAACACCCGCTGTCAAGATTATGCATAATGCCGCCTATGACCTTGGGTGGCTTCTTGCCTCAGGTTTCGTGGTCCACGGGCCTGTTGTGGATACCATGTTGGCGGCACCCCTGCTTGATGAAAATCGCTTCAGCTATTCGCTCAACGCACTTGGCTTTGACTATCTCCAAGAAACCAAGTCAGAAGCTGGATTAAGGCAGGCTGCAGCCGACTTTGGGGTGCATCCCAAAAAAGAATTGTGGAAGCTTCCTGCAATGTATGTTGGGGAGTATGCCGAGCAAGATGCTGCACTGACCTTGCGGCTATGGCAACAGTTCAAAATTCTATTGCGAAAAGAAGAAGTGGAATCCATATGGCAGGTGGAAAAAGAGGTTTTCCCTGCGTTGATGGATATCACCCTTAAAGGCATCCGCTTTGATCGACAAAAGGCCTCACGGTTGATTGAAGAACTAAAGGGAAAAGAAAAACAGGCCATCAAAGCGATCAAAGATATGTCAGGTATTGGTGTAGACATATGGGCTGCAGCCAGTATTGCCAAAGCCTTTGATAAGCTTGGGATTGGTTATCCCAAAACCGCGACAGGCCTTCCAAGCTTTACCAAAAGCTTTTTGGATAGTCATGAGCATCCGATTGCCAAGCTCATCACCGAGGCTCGTGAATGCAATAAAACGCACGGTACTTTCTTGGAACCTTATCTGCAGTTTTCCGCAAAGACAGGGCGTATACACCCCCATATCAACCAGCTTCGCTCAGATGAGGGTGGGACGGTTACAGGCAGATTGAGCATGGCTCAGCCTAATCTACAGCAGGTGCCTGCACGCCACGAAATCATTGGTCCCCTCGTCCGTGGTCTGTTCTTACCGGAAGAGGAGGAACTTTGGGGGTCTATCGATTTTTCGTCTCAAGAACCACGGCTCTTGGTTCATTATGCAAGCTTACTGGATCTTCCCGGCGCAGACAGTTTGGTCAGCGCTTATCACGAAAATCCAAACACGGACTTCCACCAAATGGTGGCCGACTTGGCAGGCATTAAACGCAAGCAAGCCAAAACGATTGGCCTTGGCCTGATGTATGGGATGGGCAAATCAAAACTAGCTGCATCGCTTGATTTGCATATGGATGAGGCAGAAGAGCTCATTACCAAATTTCACCATAACGTTCCTTTTCTTAAAGGCACGGTTAACGCTGTGATGCGCCGTATTGAACATCCCGCATCTAATGGCTCCATACGCACGCTACTTGGCAGGAAATGCCGATTTAATCTGTGGGAACCCATGGAATGGGGCGTAAACAAAGCACTACCGCGCGAACAAGCCGTTGCAGAGTACGGCCACCGTATCAAACGAGCCTATACCTATAAAGGATTAAACCGTTTAATCCAGGGATCAGCTGCCGATCAAACCAAGGCGGGTATGGTTGCGCTGCATAAAGAAGGCTTCAGGATTCTTTTACAAGTGCACGATGAGGTCGTGGTCAGCGTAAAAAGCAGGGAGGAAGCGGAACACGCTTCACGGATCATGGCCGATGCCGTTCGACTTGAAGTTCCCAGCCGGTGCGATGTGGAAGTTGGACCGAGCTGGGGAGAGGCAAAATAGGAGAAACCATATGCCGTGGTCATCACCAGCCGGTAAACAGTATGTGGTTGAATACATCAACACGGTTGAACCGGACATTGTTGTTGATATTGGTCCAGGGGTGGGCACTTATGCATCCTTGCTAAGGAAGCCTCACCAATACTGGATAGGCGTTGAAATCTGGGCTCCTTACATAGAACGCTATCAACTGAAAAATCTTTATAACAAGGTTATTGTTTCAGACGTTGTTCACTGGGATGCTGTGCCGTGTGATGTATGCATCTGCGGTGATGTGATTGAGCATTTAAGGCCCAACGATGCAAAGAAGGTCATCAAAAAACTAAAAGCCAAAGCAGACCATTTGATTCTGAGCATTCCGTTAGGCTTTGTGCCGCAAGGGGAGGCTGAAGGTAATCCGTTTGAGCGACACATTGACCCCCACTGGACATACGACAAGGTTTTTGACATAGCAGGGCAACCGACAAAATTTTTATCTTTCAAGGATGTAGCCGGTATAGAAATAGGTATTTTTATCTATGCTCAGTAAATAAACACAAGGAACTGGGCAACAAGAATAAGTGCCCACAAAATCCACCAGCCTATGCTGGCATCAAACAAAAAGAAAAGAAATGCAGTAACTAAGGCTGGCATGTTGTTTCCTTTTCCTCATGAAAAGCTTGTTCGCGCTGCCAGTACGTCATAACAATTTTTACACCCTCAATGACTGGGTCACCAGCATGAAGTGTCAAAGGACTGTGACGGCCCACTTTGTCAACGTTATGAAAAAAGATAGCACCGCCCTGGCGCGGACGCATATTTAAATCAAGCATGGGAAAGCTGGTTGATCCACCTTTTTCGCAAACCTGA
>Ga0129333_10005692_pt1 | contig 11735 bp, 19 predicted proteins | sample CPB6_08_DNA_FD_94474 | JGI IMG/M metagenome (GOLD analysis project Ga0129333, IMG submission 94474) | Freshwater to marine salinity gradient microbial communities from Chesapeake Bay, USA - CPBay_Sum_0.6_0.8_DNA | ecosystem: Environmental > Aquatic > Marine > Coastal | place: USA: Chesapeake... | reverse complement strand
GAAGTATGCTTTTGACCTTTTAATGCTTTATGAACATCGTGAAGGGCATGAAAAGCATGTGTGAATCCTTGATGACTCAACACTGCATTATCTTCTGGATGATCTAGATGCTTAAGTTTAGTACCAGCTTGCTCTGTAAGATATTCATTAAAGGTTTTCATAGCGCTACTTTTGGTTTGATTCTTCCGGCTGTTATCTCGCCAATCTCGATATCTGATTCTTTAACGAGCTTAATAGATTCGATAAAGCCTGTATTATTATTTATAAAGATTGTTTTATGATATTGAAAGTAGTCATCATATGCTCTTTTTGCATACTTTCTTTCTATTCTTTCGTAATTTGCAGGATCTAACTTCTTTAGATCTCCAAGACCAGAAATAGCATTAGGATTGCCTGGTTTACTATTAGCTTTTGCAATCTTGAGCATATCTTCTATGATGTCATTTACAATAACTGTACCACCTGTATAGAAGTTATATGCCTTCTTATCACTGCTAACTTTGATAGCTTTTACTTCATATTTGTTGTTACCTATTACAATATCTGCACCTGCACTTGAACCACCCCCAAGATATGCATGATCCATAAGAAAGAAGATAGTCACTTCTCCTGGACCAATACCTTTAAGATTGTAATTATGCATTTTCATAAACATATCATTCCCCATACCCTTAAGACGGGAAATAAGAGAGTTTAACTGATTCTTATCAAGATTAGTACTTTTAATGGTTGAATCAAGATTGAATTTCGGAAAGAAATACTTGTTAAACAGATACTGAATTTCTTTCTTATACTTAAGGGTGGAGAAATCAGTAGCTTTCACATTAAAGGAAGTCACCTTCTCAGCAGTTTTGAGATAAGACATATCATACATTTCTTGATTGCTCCAATAAGTTACTATATAACTTTTTCAAAGTTTATATATAGTACTATTTATTGGATAGGTTTCTATTACAAACCAATCATTTTAGAAGTATACTTGAACTGACCTTTAAAGTCGTTACGAAGCCATTGCTCAAGAATCTCAAAGCGAAGAGCAGAATCTTCTTCACCTTCATTCTCTAGATCAATACGAGCTTTCTTACAAAACTCGACTAGAGCATGCAATGAGATCTTATCAGAATCAGAAAGAGCAGCCTTATGGGTATTTGCGTTACGTTGAAACATAGAAAAACCTCCATTATCTATAACTATGATAATAGAGGTTAATCTTATAAAAATCAACTATTATTTTACTTCAGAAAGTATCTTAAGCGCTGATTCTTTCTGAGACTTATTCAAAGGAACATAATCAAGTTCCACTGCATTCTTATCCTGGTCATGTGTAAACTTAAAGAAATCTACTGCTTTCTTACTTGCTTCTTTATCCGTATTATCCTTGTGCATTACAGCGTAAACTGTTGCTACCATTGGCCAATTTGTTTGAAATGCTTCGATACTTGGTGAAACCTTCTTACTATCAGTACCAATCATATCAGCAACTTTAAGTCCATTAGTCTTTGCATACGTGAATTCTACGTATCCTATTGAACCGTTAGTTTGCATCACATTAGATGTAATACCTTCGTTTCCCTTAGCACCTACAGCACTTCCAGCCCATTCAATTGCAGCCCCAATACCATAATTCTTATTCCATTCTGCATTTGCTTCTGAAAGATACTTAGTAAAGTTCCAAGTCGTACCTGAACCGTCTGATCGACGTACTTTAAAGATTGGAAGATCAGGAAGTTTTACTCCTGGGTTAAGATCAGCAATTTCTTTATCGTTCCATTTGCGAATCTTATCCATATAAATTTTAGCAAGTATATCGTTATTAAGTGTAAGCTTGTCTACTTCTTTAAGGTTAAAGATAGCTACAATTCCACCTACTACTACTGGGAATTGTACTTGACCTTTCTTTTCTAAATCTTCTGGTTTTAACGGAATGTCAGTTGCACCAAAAGTAACTGTTTTAGATTCAAGTTGTTTAATACCTGCACTAGAACCTACTGATTGATAATTAATTTTAATTTTAGTTTGCTTATCATATTCTGCTGTCCACTTTGAAGCTAGTGGGAAAAAGAATGATGAGCCTGCACCTGTAACATCCCCTGCATAGGCAGATGTAGCAATAAACATAGATCCGATAACGGCAAGAATGTTCTTTATCATGTTAACTCCTATAAAAAAAGAGGCGGACTTCCGCCCGCCTCTATATAGATTCCTAGTATGAAAGTTTTATGAAAATTCACACTTTTATGAATCTTTTTTAAATTATTTTTGAATTAAAACGCTAGCTTATATCCGATAGACAAGCCGTTGTTTGTAGCAGCCCATGAATTATCAAATCCACGATAAATCTTACCATAAACAGACTGCTTATCAGCAAATGTATAAGTTAGACCAGTACCAAGCTGGTGAGACTCATATCCGTTTGCAGTATCAAAAGCATTACGATAACGATACTGTACAGCATTGATTTGAATTGCATTGTTAATGCTGTAGTCTGCGTTACCATAAAATGCATAAAATGGGAAGTTCTTTCCATCAGTAAAACGCTGACCTACAGCTGCTTTACCTGAAAGATCAATCCCTGCCAAAGTAGGAAGACTGTAGCCTACCTGACCTTCAATGTTCTGAGTGATTGCACCTTGGTTGTATACCTGATCGGTACCTGCCTCAGCTCCAAGCGAAAAACCACGTCCAATATTACGAGTGTAATTAATATTGTAAGTGTTAATATTGCGATCACCGATCCAATATTTGTCGGCGGCTGCTTCGTAACCTATATCAACTGAAATAGTATTATCTGTTGAAGCGGCTTTTGCTGCACCAGATGTTGTTACAGAAGCAGGAGCAGGAGGAGCCTTCTTAGAAGGAAGGTCACCAGCGAATGCTGCTGATGCAAAAACAACAGCGGCGGCAGTAATTAGTAGCTTATTCATTTAATACTCCTTGGTTAAAAAAATAGGTTAGCCTTCTACGACTAGCTTTTTCGCAGGCAATTCAAACTTATTTGCCCATTGAACGACTAACCCAATTGCCCTACCGTGTGCTTCGATTTCCCACGGTTGGTCCCAGTAATCAACTTTCTCAGCATCAACGCGTTGTCCATTGAACTTAAATACGTTGCTTTCACGCTGGAGTTGATAGTACTCGCCCTTAGCCCATTGCTTTACATGAACCAATTCATGAGCCAGGGTATTTAGCAGAAGCTGTCGCTTCTGGTTTGGTTCAATCTCGATAGTAAATTCTTCAGGTCTATGATGCTGGTCTTCCCATATACAGTTACCATACATCTTAGAGTTTTTATACAAGTCTTTCTTAAATATAATGTTTATACTCATGTTTGCAAGCTTTTGCTCTGTGAAAAACTTGTCCATAATGAAGTAACCTAGACTCTTAAGAAAATTAAGATCTTCTTTAGACACTAATTTAGTATTTCTAAATTTAAACATGTCGCACCTATCAGTCGCTTCCACTATAGTCTCCATTATATAATAATTTATAATACCTAGTGTTTTTAATCTACTGCAATCTCAGATAAAGCTGGAAATATAGTTAAAATCTCATTCCAACAAGACTCTGCAATTTCCCGGTGTTCTTTCTGAGTCTCAGGACCCATACGAAGCTGACAGTAGTGAATCCATGAGCGAAGCGTACCATTCATATACATGCGAGAAACTGTTAAACCTTCGGGAAGTACTGCTCTAGCTTGTTCTTTAGCAATACCATTTTCAATAGCCCAAGTATAAGCAGTAATTGCAGAATGACGTACATAATCCTGCTGAATCTGCCATTTGCCAGCAAGCATCTCATCATCACTTTCAATACTATTCTGACGATTCTTCATATCTTGAAGTCGAGCTTCTCGAGATTCAAATCCTAGATCTTTGGTAGGATCAGCATAACGTTGGCTAAACTCTTGAAATGCAAACGAACGATGACGGAGAATTTGACGAGCAATATCTCGTGTAGTTTCAATCTCCATAACAACATTAACCATCTCAAATGGTGACCAATGCTTATGTTTTGCCAAATACTTGAGAAGTTTATTAGCAGTCAAATGGTTATTTTGATTAGATGGGTTTGATACACGTGCGACGAATGCAACAAACTCGTTAATATCAACTTTATAACCTGTAACCGGATCTGTATATGTTGGCTTAGTAACTGCTACAATAGAAGTCTTCATAATCACTCTCTAACAAAGTCATATGTCTTTAGCATAATTTTTTCATTTACCGGGTATACTTCACCATTAATACCTTGCATAATATAATCACCAATATAAGCTCTCATCGCGCCTTCAAGTGTGTGTATGATTATTACAGGTTCTGGTTCTCTATCTAGATTTGCAATAAATGCTCTATCGTCAGACCATCTACGCAACTCTTCATTAGTTAGTTCATTAGTAAATTGAATTGCTTTCTGCAAGAAAGGCTTTTTCCGAACCATATATTCTCGAATCATTTTTCGCATCCTCTACCATTTTAAGTACTTGATTAACACTCTCTTCTACTTCCCATACTGCTTGACCTGCAAAGATAATTGTTTTGAGGCTTCCACCAGGTGTAGTAGAAACTTCTGAGATAGTAGCAATATTTTCTACATTAATATAAAGAGGGTTACCTTTATGCTCTGCAACATCATTGGTAAATTTAACAAACTTCATTTTATACTCACTTTCTGCAATTGGTACCCGCGGTCGGACTCGAACCGACACTGTGGAGATTTTAAGTCTCCCTTCTCTGCCTATTGGAATACGCGGGCAATTATGGCGATCACGGCACGATTCGAACGTGCGACCCACAGCTTAGAAGGCTGTTGCTCTATCCTGCTGAGCTACGTGACCATTTAATAAGTATTAACGCCTAGTTTCTCTCTAAAGTACTTTTTAAGTTCTTTTTCGAAAGTCTCACGAGGCGTGGTTAGATAAGTCGAGTACAGATAATCGAGCGATGTATCTCCTCGATCGTTTCTATAAACAGTATAACCTCTTTTTTCAATTTCTTCAACTAGATCATCATCGTCAAAGTCATTCATTTCAACATCTACGTCGACTTCTACTTCTTTGTATACAGTTACATATTTACGAGGCATACAAGGCTCCTGAACTGGTAGGGGTGCCCGGATTCGAACCGAGTCGAGAAGGCTAATCTGGCCCTGAAAGACTTATAAGGTCTCCCTGTGTACCAACACCCACCCCCATTACTTATAACGTGTCGTGATCTCTTCAATTCTTATCTTAAGATATTCTACTATGATATCTTTTGCAACTGATTTTTCAAAGTATACCATAACATTGTTAATTTCATCAATAAATGCAGCTTTTCTTATCATATCTACTGAATAATTATACGTATTAGTCCCATAAGGCTTGATAGTACTTACCAAAAAGTCGGAATCCGTTTCTTTTACGCTCATTCCATTTCTCCCAGCCTTCTTTGTCGAATACGTGTGTATCGTTAGGACCTCTGATCATTTCATGCATTGTCTTGCCATTATATTCAACTTCTTTCCATTGCATATCAATGGTACCAGTATGAAACTTATTATCTGCATCAGTATCTAAATGTGTTTCAAATGCCCAGATCATTTCATTAAGAACCCAATCCCAGCGCTTATGAAAATTATCATCAGTATCGTATGGCTCTTTCGTAGGAGGAGCAGATGTAGATCGGAGTTCTTCTGGAACATCTTCATCATCTACGTCAGGAGAGCCATGTTTCTTTTCTTTAAGCTTAATCAGAGTAGGATGAATAATGTATGCTAGAGTATGATCTGCTGACCATACGTCATAGTCATCGATATGAACTTTTATTTTTCGGTCTTTAAGCTTATCAATCCAGTTGCAAAAAGTATTAACCCATGTTTCAGAAAGCCAGTCACCTAATTTCTCTTCTGCTCGGTAATCCCAACGCTTATAAATCTCAGGTTCATCTGCGTATATACCAGTACGTTTAACCCAGAAAAAAACAGCATTAGCTATCTGATATGGGCCAATCCAATTTTTATAAGGACCAATATAAACTTTCATTAAAATACAATCCAATTATTTTGATAATCTATTGCATACTTTTCAGGCTTAACAATACCTTTAAGGAACCCCTCAGGTGGTATCATATTATAACGAGCAGTCTTATCATCTGGTTGAGTAAATGAAACTCTATCACCAATAATAGCAATTAGAGGTGCAGGGTCTACCACACACATTTTTAATTTAAAGAGATTGCGTACTCCGAGATAGTGATCAACAGAAACACCTACTGGGAGATGAGGTGCTTGTTCAACTATATTTAAAAGGTACTTAGCTGTATTCGGTGTAATTGCATAACCATGAGTGCCTTCAAACTTGCGCATAGCTATTTTGGTAAAAGGATCATCTGGGCACACATAGTCATCTTTATGATCCACTCTAAAACCTAAGAAAACAATCTCACCGTCTTCTACTTCAATACCATCAAAAGAGCGTACAATATAAGCATCATGCTCCAGACAAGCCACAGCATTTGTATGTTCATTTACAATTTTCTTCCACATTGCAACATGACCAGAAGTACAAAGCTGTTCTTTAAACCAGATCTTATATACTTCATTCTCGTGTTGTTGCCATTCTAGATTAGGATCTACTTTTACTTGCCAGCGTTCATAAATCTCTTTTACAGTAACCGGAAGTTTAAATCCAAGAAAAGGACTAATAGGAACGTTGTGTCTGTTAGCAGACTCTACACACTCATCCATCCATGCTTTTGATTTAGGCTCGTCCATATACAAAATATAAGAATGTTCAATTTTCATTTCACCTAAACCTTAAATAATTTTTATCATCTACGAAATATTTATTCTTATTAATTATACCCTGTAAGAACTTTTCAGGTAATCCATTATCGGATGGCGCATTAAATTTTGCAACCTGCTCATAATACTGAGTAAAAGATTTTCTACCACCTACTACTGCAATAACTGGGCAAGGATCAACTATAGTAAGTTTTTTTAAACCTAGCATATTATGCCCTAACCACCAGTCTACAGAGCAGATAGGAAGATATTGTGAATCACATTGACAGTTCTCACATAATGAACTAAACTTCCACTTATGTTCTACAGTATGAAGAAGATGTTTTGCAGTATTAGGAGTAATAGCATATGCGTGAGTACCACTAAACTCTTTAATAGGGTGTTTAGTAAAAGGCTCATCTACACATTGATAGTCATCTGCACTATCTAATCTATAACCAAGAAAAGCAATCTCTCCGTCTTCTACGTCAATAGAACGGAAATCTCTTTTTACTACAGCATCATGCTCAAAGACTGCAACTGCACCCCTATGGGAGCTTGCAATCTTAGTCCAGATAGCCATATGGCCAGTAGAACAGAGTGCTTCTTTAAGATGAATAAGATTGTCTGGGTGATCTAATCTTGGATTTAATCTTAGATTGTTATTAGATAACAAATCTAAAGTAGTAACTGGTGGTTTATGCCACATCATAGCATTCCAGGAAATGTTATGTTCCTGGCAAGAACGCACACATTCTTCCATATACGAAATGGAAGCTGGATCGTCTATGTAAAGAATGTATGCATGCTCTATCTTCATAATATAACCTAAATGGTTGCGGGGGATGGATTCGCACCACCGACCTTCGGATTATGAGTCCGACGCTCTTCTACTGCGCTACCCCGCGCCAATTAATCAAGCATCACGTGTGACGAAATGAGGACGAATCTTTTTTGGATTGAAGTACTTTTGTACTACCTGGAAAACAGTTTCGTCCTCAAAGTCTTTACATGAAAATACATCAATATAGAAGTCACCGTTATTTTCGCAGAAGTGACCTGCAATGTGGGAAGTTTCAATCATCTGGCAAAAGCTGATACCAGCTTTGTCAGGGTCATGAGTAGCAAAACGTTCAATAACTGGCTCTTGATATGGAACCATATCAATAGCAGGAACTAGTTCCTTAACAAAATTATATACGTTTTCTTTAGAACTAATTAGTTCCTTATCACCGCCAGAGCAATCTATAAGTAGATGCCAACCCCAGGGTTCTACAATCATTGGCGTGTCCTTTTCTGCGTAGATGTAAAACATTATTTATTATGTCAACTTTCTAATAGGTCTTCTATATTCAACTATTAAGTTTTTAGGAACCGGTTTAATATTTACAGCTTTATCTTGGTTACCTCCAAGTAACTGTACATATTGTATTCCATCTTCATAATAGTATCCATAAAAAAATGCAACATGTCGGCCACTTCCACCTCTTCTTTTTACTAATACTATATCACCAGGTTTTGGATCAGTAACTTTATGTCCATACTGGTGGTAACTAGCGGCAGACAAACTATTGGTATGTTTATAACCAGCTTTATCAAGAACATAGTTGAGAAATCCAGCACACCAAGGCACTCGTACTGGGTCAATAGCCAACTTTTCAGTCAGTTCTCTTCTGTTCTTATTCTGGTCGTAGCCATTGTAAGTCATGGCTATGCTAATTATGTCTTTTTCAACAGTCATGAACCCGTCAAAACTAAACGGGATTCTAATTTCGAAACTGTTTGCCTTAATTGGAAAAAGACAAAGAAATAGTATCGCTATTAATTTTTTCATTTCAGTTCAAATGGCTAAGCATAGTACGACAGTATTTAGTCTTATTAGATCTAGGGATCTGACCACTGCCGTAGAACGATGCTGCTTTGCAGATATCATCGTTTGTTAAATTTAGAGCATAGCGCAAGTACGTCATGGTATATTCTAAATTCACTTCAGGCTTATAAAGCTCGCTACACTTACCTTTGAACCCTTGCTGTTTAGCAGTACTACAGCGAATTTGACCTAAGCCAATCTCACCTTTCTTGCCTGTAACAGAAGGATTATAGCGAGATTCCAAACTGACAATTGCATGCGCAAAATCAGAAGGAACCTTATGTCTTTCTGCGTATTTTGTAACTAATGCTTGTATAGTCGGTGTATCATACTTTGTATTTTTCGGTGTATTAGCGGCGTATGATGATGCAGAAGACATACTAACCCCTATTACAAGGGCTAATAGTACTTTCTTCATTGTTTTTCCTTTTGTTGACGGAATGGGTTCTATCCATCCGCTTCTCGTGTTAAAAACAAGAACACGATAGGTTATTTATTGATTAATAAACTTATGTACGTCTTGATGTTGTCCCCAAGGCGTATTAATAATATTATACGGAATAGGTAAAGAAATCAACTGAATATTATGAGTTTTTACTATATCTTCTGCAAAAACATGTGGACAAAACGTACCAATTTTATTATAAAGTTCTTCTAGTTTAAGATACATTGAATTTACTGTAAATATGTCTATCATATTACCTACATGTATCACGTCGTTTAGACCACCTTGATGATAATCATTATGGATAATATAAAACTTAGACGGATCAAACTCTGGTAGCTCTCCGTGTACTATAAGATCGGTTCTGGTTCTTATTACTAAATCGTAATGTACTTCTTTATTAAGACAGTAGTCACATAACAGCTTACATCCATCTAGCCATCTATAAGTCATAGAGACTACATTTTTAGGCCAGCCTATTTTATTAGTGAACTTATCAGCTCTCTCTTTAAACATCTGATCATAGTCATCATAGTTTTCGTATTTAAGTTCTTTTGGCTGATATGCTTGTCTTACTTCATCAAAATTAATAAGAGCGGAGTTTTCGTATATACCTTTTTCATTGCCCCATTTCCACCAGCCTTCATCTGTCCAGGTAGAGTTAAAGATATCTGGATTATTATATTTGTCTATAAAATTGGCTTTGAAATAAGGATACATTTGTTTCCAGCATCTCAAATGCCCAGCAATAATAATGGCTACTTTCATCTTTCAAAAAATATCTCTGCTTCGTTACAAAACCTATCGTCATCAAACTCTATATGCCATTTAAAATTATTTTCTTGTAACCAGTCAAATATACTATCAATATCATTTACTGATTTATACAATGATGTATCAGCAAATGCTACTACACGCCCTTTCTCAACTACTTTAGCATACTCTCCAAGACTCTTTAATACATTTAAGTCATTACCACATGCTGATACCCAAAGATAATCAATATGAGAAATATTATTTTTCTTACAATAAGTATCTAATCTAGTTGTTGTAACTTGTTGTTTACCTGTGTAATAGAAGTTAGGGATGTTATGGTGGTATGGACCTTTCCATTTGTTGTTTATATCATCTGTAAAGTCGTATAAGCTGCTACAGAACCACTTTTCCCAGGCTGCAATATTCATAAGAGAATGACCGTCTTTTATATCAACTGCCAGTCTATTTTTTATTATTCTTGGATCTGTAACATGCTTAGTTGCCCAGTCATAAATTTCATTTACTGGTTCAAAAGCGTGAACTTCGATATTATTTTTAATTAGAAAGCGTCTTGCATCTCCGTGATCGTTCGCACCGACGTCGAAGATAATACTACGTCTATTTTCGTCTGAATCAAAAAAATGACCATAAGGACTATGAATAAGCTTAAAATTACTAGATACCTCAACATGATTAACTCCTAACAACTCTATTGCTGTTTTAGAGATAACATGAGGGCATAGAGTGTCGCATAAAGAATAAATTTTATCTAAGTTGTGAAACGTTTCACAATACTTTTTTATATTTTCGTATGAAGAGGCCTGAAAAGTATCACCAGTTCCTCTCCCATAATAATTAGGGTGGTGTGTTGTGTAGAATACATTAGGATCAAGATCAGGTAGTGTATGATTAACCACTAAATCTGGTCTCATTCTAATAACTAGATCATAATTATGTACGCTTTTTTCTAAAAGCTTTATACCTTTTGCCATTTTGTAGTACATAGAAACTACATTCTTAGGGTTATGAATATAGTTTTTATATTTACTGGCAATATCGTTTAGGTAAGATTCATGATCTTTATAATCATCCACTTCCATAACTACTGGATGGTATAGTTCTATAAAACGATCAACATCTAGTAGAGGGCTTTGTTCGTTAAAACCTCTTGTAGAGTTAGGACGCCACCAACCCTCATCAGTCCATGTACTTACAAAAATATCTGGATCATACTTATCAATGAACTGAGCTTTAATATGAGGCCATACATGCTTCCAACATCGCATGTGACCGGTAAGTAATAATGATACTTTCATCCAAACTTATGTGCGTAGTCTGTGCAAATACCAAAGCATGTAAATGCTTTTATCTCAGCATCAGTATAGTTAAGTTCTGGTAGAACTGCAATACTATTTTCATACAGAGGTATATCTTTTCTAGGGTATGTCCAAAGAAACTTTTTATTAATGACTGTTATGTCATCACTCTGATGAAAAAACCAATTGCGAAAATTAAGATAATTAGCGCAGAAGTTAGCTGCTTCTAAAGTCTTAGCATGAATCCAAAGACGTTCAGTCTTTAGTATAGCAAGATTAACTGCATATTGAGGTTGATCATGACCTAAAAAAGGTTGACCATTTACTACATGCAAGTCAATTTCTACTTCATACCCTTTAAGAAGAGCTTTCTGAATTGTATCAGGTCTATTCTCTAAATTAAGATCCGGACCGTCTAATAAACCTCTATGAGCGATTACTTTCATTATGCACCAAACCCATGTTTTCTAGAAAACCAAGGATACCAATCAATCTCAAGAAGCTTCCTTTCATCTTCTTGATTAACTGGACCGGTACCATTAAGAGGGCGTCCCCATTTGTTAATAAAATGCGTTTGCGCGCAAATCAT